>Ga0190304_1001446_pt1 | contig 10539 bp, 8 predicted proteins | sample 48700712_MG_FD_161670 | JGI IMG/M metagenome (GOLD analysis project Ga0190304, IMG submission 161670) | Hydrothermal vent sediment bacterial communities from Southern Trench, Guaymas Basin, Mexico - 4870-07-1--2_MG | ecosystem: Environmental > Aquatic > Marine > Hydrothermal vents > Sediment ... | reverse complement strand
CATTGGCAATCTCCTCAATCAACAATTTCTATACCCATGCTTTTTGCGGTGCCTTCTATAGTCTTTACTGCTGCCTCAAAAGTAGCTGCTGTAAGATCAGGCCATTTCTTTTTAGCTATTTCTTCTAGTTTCTTCCGGCTCACTTTGCCTACAACTTCTTTTTTAGGTGTATGTGCCCCTTTCACAATCTGTGCCGCCTGTTTTAAAAGAACAGAAGCTGGTGGGGTTTTAGTAATGAAAGTAAAAGAACGGTCTGCATAAACGGTGATTATTACTGGAATAATGGTGCCCTCTTGATCCTTTGTCCTGGCATTAAAAGCCTTACAAAACTCCATAATATTAACACCATGCTGACCCAAAGCTGGACCTACAGGAGGTGAAGGATTCGCCTGGCCCGCAGGAATTTGCAAACGAATAGAAGCAATCACTTTTTTTGCCATGGATAAACCTCTTTATTAAATTTATTAAATCAAATTTTAGCCAATTGAATTGCGTCTAACTCTACCGGTGTTTCTCGGCCAAATATACTAATAAGCACCCGGACTTTGCCTCTATCAGGAAAGACTTCATCTACTCTCCCAGTAAAATTAGTAAAAGGGCCATCTACTATTCTTACCTGATCACCTTTTCCCACAACAAATTTGGGCTTAGGTTTCTTAGCTCTTTCCTCCATCTGAAGTTTAATCCTTTCCACCTCTTCTTCTGGAACGGCAATAGGGTTTTTCCCTCCTACAAACCCAGTCACTTTAGGAGTACGACGTACCAAGTGCCAAAGTAGACTTCTCACTTGCTCATCTTGGTCAAAATCTAAACATACCAGCACATAACTAGGATAAAATTTTCGCGTTGAAGTAACCTTTTCCCCTTTAACCATTTCTACTATTCTTTCTGTGGGAACCAAGACTTCTTTAAAACAACGTTTTACCCTTTCATCTTTCTCATTCTGAACACGTTCTTCTAACCAAGCTTTCACTTTTTCCTCAAAGCCAGAATAAGTATGAAGTATATACCATTTAAAGGCCATCTTAACCCAACAACTTCCCTATTATAGTGGTATAAATTAAATCAATTATTCCAAAATAAGCTGCTATAAGCAAGACAAAAATAATAACCACTACCGTAGAACCTATCAACTCTTTCTTACTTGGCCAAGTAACCTTCTTTAACTCAACCTTTGTCTCACGCAGAAACTGTGTTATCTGCTCCCATTGACTTAGACTTGAACTTTTAACTGTCTTTAAAACTTTTTCTGGTGTTTTGATTACTTCCTTTTTTTTCTCTCTCTTTTTCTTTGGCATCTTCAGGCAACAAAATGGCAGGCCAGGAGGGATTCGAACCCCCAACCCCCGGATTTGGAGTCCGGTGCTCTCGCCGTTAGAGCTACTGGCCTGCGTTTTTATTTTCTCACTTCCTTATGAGCTATATGTCTCCTGCAAAATGGGCAATATTTTTTTAACTCTAAACGCTCTGGCGTATTCTTTTTATTTTTAACGGTTGTATAATTCCTCCGCTTACACTGAGTACAGGCTAAACTTATTATAACACGCATTGCTCATTACTCCAATATCTTAGTTACCACTCCGGCTCCCACTGTACGCCCACCTTCTCTGATGGCAAATCTTAATCCCTCTTCCATGGCAATAGGCTCTAATAAACTCACTTCTAAATTCACATTGTCTCCAGGCATCACCATCTCTACTCCCTCAGGTAATGTCACTACCCCCGTCACATCCGTAGTCCTAAAATAAAACTGCGGCCTGTATCCTGGGAAAAATGGAGTGTGCCTCCCACCTTCTTCTTTGGTCAATACATATACCTCTGCCTTAAATCTAGTATGAGGAGTAATACTCCCAGGAACCGCTAATACCATTCCCCTCTCTACCTCATCCTTCCCTATCCCTCTTAACAATACTCCTATATTATCCCCTGCTCTACCTTCATCCAATATCTTCCTGAACATCTCTATACTGGTGGCTACTGTCTTCCGTGTAGGCCCTAGTCCCACTATCTCTACTTCTTGTCCTGGTTTGATAATACCCCTCTCTACTCTGCCTGTCACTACCGTCCCTCTACCACTAATACTAAATACATCTTCTATGGGCATCAAAAATGGCTTATCTAATGGCCTCACTGGCTGCGGTATATATTCATCTATGGCATCTAATAATTGCCATATCGGACCACACCATTTACATTCCCTCTTCCCGCATCCACATTCCAAGGCCTTTAAGGCACTTCCCTTTATCACCGGTACTTCATCACCAGGAAATTCATATTTGCTCAATAATTCCCTTACTTCTAATTCCACTAATTCAATTAGTTCCTCATCTTCTACCATGTCTATTTTGTTTATAAATACTACTATAGATGGCACCCCTACTTGCCGGGAAAGCAATATATGCTCCCTGGTCTGAGGCATAGGACCATCATCCGCGGCTACTACCAATATAGAACCATCCATCTGGGCTGCCCCAGTAATGGTGTTTTTAATATAATCTGCATGCCCAGGACAATCTATATGTGCATAATGCCTCTTCTCTGTCTCATATTCTACATGGGCAATGGCTATAGTAATCCCCCTCTCCTTCTCTTCAGGTGCCTTGTCTATTTCTTCAAAGGGAATAAATTGGGCTAATCTCTGTTTCTCCAATATCTGAGTTATTGCCGCTGTCAAAGTAGTCTTACCATGGTCTATATGACCAATAGTGCCTATGTTTATGTGTGGCTTCTTTCTCTCAAACTTCTGCTTTCCCATCTCTTAACCTCCTCAATGTTTTACCTAATGCCTCTTCCCTTTTAATGGCAATGTTTCAGCTATTTTAGCTGGTACTGGCTCATAATGTGAAAACTGCATCATGTAACTCGCTCTACCTTGAGTAACTGAACGCAGTGTTGTAGCATATCCAAACATTTCTGCCAAGGGGACATGTGCCTTAATTGCCTGTGCATTTCTTCTTATCTCTATCCCTACGATTTTACCTCGTCGTGCCGTAATGTCTCCCATCACATCACCTACATAGGCTTGAGGTACAATCACTTCTAACAACATAATAGGCTCTAATAGAACAGGATTGGCTTTTTTAACTGCTTCTTTAAGGGCCATAGATGCAGCAATGGCAAAGGCCATATCTGAAGAATCTACTTCATGGTAAGAACCATCAATCAGTTTCACTTTTAGATCAGTAAGAGGATAACCGGCAAGGACTCCCCGCTCTATGGCTTCTCTTACCCCCTGTTCTACAGCAGGGATATATTCTTTAGGAATTACGCCTCCTGTAATGGCATCTATAAATTCAAAACCCTTACCTCGAGGTAAAGGTTCTACCTCTAACCACACATGTCCATATTGGCCCCGTCCACCAGTTTGTTTAATAAAACGCCCTTCTGCCTTGACTAGCTTAGTAATAGTTTCCCGATAAGCTACTTGAGGACGACCTATATTAGCCTGGACATTAAATTCCCGTTGTAAACGATGCACTATAATTTCCAAATGTAATTCTCCCATACCACCAATAAGGGTCTCGCCAGTCTCCTTATCATATCTCACTTTAAAAGAAGGGTCTTCAATAACAATTTTACGTAACGCGGTGCCTAGTTTGTCTTGATCTTCTTTGGTTTTTGGCTCAATAGCTACGGCTATTACAGGTTCAGGGAATTCCATTGCTTCTAATATAATGGGAGCTCTTTCTTCACATAAGGTATCTCCAGTAGTAGTCTTTTTCAAACCTACCGCAGCCACAATATCACCTGCATATACCTCAGTAATATCTTCTCTTTTGTTGGCATGCATTTTTAGAAGACGACCAATTTTTTCCTTTATACCTTTGGTAGCATTAAATACCGTATCGCCTGTTCTTAAACTCCCTGCGTAAATACGCAAAAAAGCCAAATGACCCACATAAGGATCGGTTACTAACTTAAAAACCAAAGCGGTAAAAGGAGTATCATCTGATGCAGGTCTTTCTTGTTCCTTCCCTTCTAATGTTTTCCCTTTTATGGGAGGAACATCTATAGGTGATGGAAGGTAATCTACAATGGCATCTAATAAAGGTTGAATACCTTTATTTTTAAATGCCGAACCACACAAAACAGGTACTAACTTGAGTTCTATTGTGCCCTGGCGCAATGTTTTTTGGATCTCTGCTTGTTCAATTTCCTTTCCTTCTAAAAATTTCTCCATGATTACTTCATCAAAATCAGCTAATGCTTCTATCAATTTTTCCCTATATTGTTTTGCCTCACCTTGAAATTCCTTGGGAATAGACAGGTATTTATATTTAGCACCAAGAGTTTCCTCATCAAAAACTATAGCCTTCATCTTGACTAAATCAATTACACCTTGAAACATTTCCTCTTTGCCTAAAGGAATTTGAATAGGAACAGGATAAGTCCTAAGTCTATCTTTCATCATTTCTATACAACCTTGAAAATCAGCCCCTACCCTATCCATTTTGTTAATAAATGCCAATCTAGGCACGTGATATTTGTCTGCTTGTCTCCAAACAGTCTCAGACTGGGGTTCCACTCCACCAACAGCACAAAAAATACCTATAGCCCCATCTAAAACCCGCAATGCCCTTTCCACTTCAATGGTAAAATCCACATGACCAGGAGTATCAATAATATTAATCCGATTGCCTCTCCAGAAACAGGTAGTGGCTGCCGAGGTAATAGTAATTCCCCTCTCCCGTTCTTCTTCCATAAAATCCATAACTGCCGTGCCTTCGTGGACCTCACCCATTAAGTGAGAGATACCAGTATAAAATAGTATCCTCTCTGTGGTTGTTGTCTTCCCTGCATCTATATGGGCAATAAATCCTATATTCCTAACTTTCTCAATAGGTACAATCCTTCCCACCATTACCACCTATAATGAGCAAAGGCTCGATTTGCTTCAGCCATACGATGTGTGTCTTCTTTTTTCTTAATTGCTCCCCCTTTATTGTTATAAGCCTCTAAAAGTTCGTTAGCCAATTTAGACACCATTCCTCGTTCACCTCTTGCTCTAGCACTATTAATAATCCATTTTACGGCCAAACTAATGCGCCTTTCGGGGCGCACTTCTATGGGTACTTGATATGTTGCACCACCTACCCGCCTGGACTTCACTTCTAGTACGGGCTTCACATTCTCAACCGCTTTCTCAAAAACTTCTAAAGAGTTTTTGCCTGTTTTTTCTTTAATAATATTTAAGGCCTTATAAAATATAGATTCAGCCACACTTTTTTTACCATCTTTCATCATACAATTTATAAACTTGGCTACCAATACACTCCTATACTTAGGATCAGGTAATATTTCCCTTTTAGGTGGAGGACCTTTCCTTGGCATTATTTAACCTCACTATTTTGGTTTTTTAGTTCCATATCTAGAGCGGCTTTGTCGTCTATCTTGTACACCAATAGCATCCAGTGTCCCTCTGACCACTTGATATCGCACACCTGGTAAATCTTTAATACGACCACCTCGTACCAACACAACCGAGTGTTCCTGTAAGTTATGTCCGATGCCAGGGATGTAAGAAGTAACTTCTATTCCATTTGTTAACCGCACCCGACATACCTTCCTTAGGGCTGAATTGGGTTTTTTAGGTGTAGTAGTGTAAACTCTAACACATACACCTCTCCTTTGAGGACATTTAGTCAACGCAGGGGCTGAACTCCTCTTTTTTACCTTTTCCCGCCCTTTTCTTACCAATTGATTAATAGTAGGCATACTTTCAAACCTCCCTTAGTCCACACAAAGTTAGCTTTATTACAGCCTTAGTCTTTGTTTGTCAAGACCTCTTAAGAGGCAGCCTGACTTCCTATCTCTTTTACCTGCTCTTCCACTTCTTCAGGTACAATTTCGGGTTGCTCTGCTTCTATATTTATAGACCGATAAGCCTTAAGACCTGTACCAGCCGGAATAAGGAGACCAACAATAACATTTTCCTTCAACCCACGCAAATAATCTACCTTGCCGGCCACAGCAGCATCTGTTAAAACTCTAGTTGTTTCTTGGAAGGAAGCAGCCGAAATAAAACTTTCTGTCCCTAAAGAAGCCTTAGTAATTCCTACTAGTACAGGCTCTGCCTGAGCAGGTTTTCCATTTTGGGCTAGAATCTTTTCATTCTCCTCCTCAAAAATATATTTATCCACTAATTCTCCTACCACAAATTCCGTATCCCCAGGATCCAAAATTCTCACCTTCCTCATCATCTGGCGAATAATGATTTCTATATGTTTATCATTTATCTTAACTCCTTGAAGCCGATATACTTCTTGTATTTCATTCAAGAGATATCTAGCTGTATCTTTAATCCCCCTTACCCTTAACAAATCTTGTGGATTAATAGACCCCTCAGTAAGAGCCTCGCCTGCCCGCACAAAATCTCCTTCATGGACAGTGACATGAACACCTGGTGAAACAAGGTAACTCCGAGGTTCACCCACTTCTGGGGTAACCACCACTTTTCTTTTTCCTCTTTCTTCTTTACCAAAAGAAATATAACCATCTATCTCCGTAATCACAGCCGCATCTTTGGGCTTCCTTACTTCAAATAAATCGGCTACTCTGGGTAATCCTCCAGTAATATCTTTGGTCTTAGTAGTCTCTCTCAGAATTTTAGCCAAAATATCCCCGGCGTTTATTCTCTTTCCCTCTTCTACCATAATTAGAGCTTCTACCGGAAGATAATACACTGCTTCTCTACCTGTGGTAGTGCGTAGTGTATTCCCTGTTTTATCTACAATACAAATACGCGGACGATAAGAAGTGCCTTTGAATTCCATTACCACTTTACTTACTCTACTAGTCACAGGGTCTATTTTTTCCTGAATAGTCACACCTTCAATTATGTCTTTAAACTTTACTATTCCGCTTACTTCTGAAAGAATAGGAGAGGCATATAAATCCCACTCTGCTAAAAGCTGCCCAGAATGTACCTCTTCACCATCTTTTACTTTAAGACGAGCACCATAAATTATGGGATACCGCTCCCTCTCTCTTTCACCTTCCACTATGGCCACCTCACCATTTCTATTCATTACTATCAAATCACCATCTTGTGTCTTCACAGTATTTAAATTTACAAATCTCACCTTACCTTTATATTTAGCTTCTAACGTGCTTTCTTCTACTGCCCTTCGCGCTGTTCCTCCTATATGGAAAGTACGCATAGTTAGCTGAGTACCTGGTTCTCCAATAGACTCAGCAGCAATGATTCCTACGGCTTCACCAATATTAACCAACCTACCTGTAGCTAAATCGCGCCCATAACACTTAGCACATACACCACCTTTCGTTTGACAAGTAAGAACAGAACGAATTTTTGCTTTCTCTAAACCAGATTCTTCTATTTTTTGAGCAGCTTCTTCGTCTATTTCTTCATTTGCTCGAACAATTATTTCTCCAGTATAAGGATCTATTATATCTTCTAAGGCCACTCTCCCTAACATACGTTGACCAAGGGTTTGAATAATCTCACCTGATTCAATCAAAGGTTCTACTGTAATACCATCAATTGTTCCACAGTCCTCTTCTTTCACCACACATTCATGAGCTACATCTATCAATCTCCGAGTGAGATAACCTGCATTAGCTGTTTTTAAAGCAGTATCAGCAAGTCCTTTCCGAGCACCATGGGTAGAGATAAAGTATTGAAGTACAGTCAAACCTTCTCTAAAATTAGCGGTAACTGGGGTTTCAATAATTTCGCCCGAAGGTTTGGCCATCAAACCCCGCATACCTGCTAATTGTCTAATCTGATCTTTACTACCCCTTGCACCTGAATCGCTCATCATAAAAATAGGATTAAAAGAAGAAATCTTTTTCTTTTTCCCCTCTTTATCCTTCACTATTCGCTCAGAAAGTTCCTTCATCATCTCAGCCGCTACCTCTTCACTTACTTTTGCCCAGATATCAATAACTTTATTATATCGCTCACCATCACTAATCAGACCTTTGCGGTATTGTTCTTCTATCTCTTGAACTTGTTGATAGGCTTTTCCTAAAATTTTTTGTTTCTTTTTAGGAACAACCAAATCATCAATCCCAATAGAAATACCAGATTTAGTGACTTGATCGAATCCCCAATCTTTCAATTTATCACATAATATTACTGTAGCCTTCAAGCCCGCCCGATGATAGGACTCAGTTATTAATCTAGCCACATCTTTTTTAGCCATTACCTTATTAATAAATCTAAAAGGAACTTTATCTGGTAAAATCTCTTTTAATAATACACGACCAACTGTGGTTTCTATTCTCTCTCCTTCTATTCTTACCTGGATTTTAGCATGTAATCCTACTACGCCGCAGTCATAGGCTACTCTTACTTCCTCGGGTGAGGAAAAAATCATACCTTCACCTTTATCCCCTCTTTTTTCTTTAGTCATATAATGAAGACCCAAAACAATATCTTGGGTTGGCAAAATAATAGGGCCACCATGGGCAGGAGAAAGAATATTATTAGTAGACATCATAAGTACTCGTGCTTCAGTTTGTGCTTCCACAGACAAGGGTACATGCACCGCCATTTGATCTCCATCAAAATCAGCATTAAAGGGGGGGCATACTAAGGGATGAAGTTGAATGGCCTTTCCTTCAATTAATATAGGTTCAAAGGCCTGAATACTTAAGCGGTGTAAAGTAGGAGCCCGGTTAAGCAATACCGGATGCTCCCTTACTACTTCTTCCAAGGCATCCCATACCTCAGGTGTCTCTTTTTCTACCATTCTCTTGGCACTTTTAATAGTGGTAGCAAATCCTTTCTTTTCTAATTGGTGATAAACAAATGGCTTAAATAGCTCTAAAGCCATCTTCTTAGGTAAACCACATTGATGTAACCGCAATTCTGGTCCTACAACAATTACTGAACGGCCAGAATAATCCACTCGTTTCCCCAATAAATTCTGGCGAAAACGACCTTGTTTACCTTTTAGCATATCACTTAATGACTTAAGGGGACGACCATAGCTACCAGTAACTGTCCTACCCCTGCGTCCATTTTCAAAAAGTACATCCACTGCTTCTTGAAGCATACGTTTTTCATTACGAATAATAATCTCAGGCGCCTCCAGTTCTATTAATCTCTTAAGACGGTTATTCCGATTAATTACTCGCCGATACAAATTGTTCAAATCCGAGGTGGCAAAACGACCACCATCTAGGGGTACCAAAGGGCGAAGGTCCGGTGGTAAGACCGGAATTACTTCTAAGATCATCCATTCAGGTTTATTCCCTGATTCCAGAAAGGCATTAATAATCCTTAACCGCTTAGAAAGCTTCTTTCTAGTAGCCTCTGAATGAGTATTTGTTATTTTGGTCTTTATCTCTTGTGCCAACTTAGCTAAATCCAACTCTTGCAGTAACTCTCTAATGGCTTCTGCTCCCATACCAGCCTTGAAATGGTTACCATATTTAGATCGAAGTTCGTAATAACGCTCTTCTGAAAATACCTCTCCTTTTTTTAATGGTGTATCTTTAGGATCAATTACAATATAAGACTCAAAATAAATTACCCTTTCTAAATCTCGGACTGTCAAGTCTAAAAGATTGCCGATTTTACTAGGAGTGCTCTTTACAAACCAAATATGTGCCACTGGAGATGCCAATTCTATATGACCCATTCTCTCCCGACGTACCTTAGAAGAAATAACCTCTACACCACATCTTTCACATACAATACCTCTATGTCGCATACGTTTATACTTACCACACAAACATTCATAATCCTTTACCGGACCAAATATCCGTGCGCAAAAAAGACCGTCTTTTTCTGGTTTGAAGGTTCTATAATTAATTGTTTCTGGCTTTTTCACTTCTCCATGGGACCATTCCCTAATTTTTTCTGGTGAGGCCAAACCGATTTTTATTCCTTTAATATCAGTTGGTTCCATTGGCTTAGAAAAAAGATTATAAAAATCCTCTAATATCATTTTACCTTTGCCCCCTTATTAGAAGTTAATAATTCTACATTTAATCCTAGGGCTTGTAGTTCCTTTACCAGAACATTAAAGGATTCTGGTAAACCTACTTCTAGAGTATTATTACCCTTTACAATTTTCTCATACATTCGGGTTCGGCCTGCCACATCATCGGATTTTATGGTAAGCATCTCCTGCAGAGTATGAGCAGCTCCATAAGCTTCCAATGCCCATACCTCCATCTCACCAAACCTCTGCCCACCAAATTGTGCTTTACCGCCCAGAGGCTGTTGAGTAATAAGGGAATAGGGCCCGATAGAACGAGCATGAATTTTATCATCTACCAAGTGGTGGAGTTTCATCATGTACATCGTACCCACGGTTACTGGCTGCTCAAAGGGCTCACCTGTCCTTCCATCATAGACTATGGTCTTTCCACTCTCTGACAATCCTGCTTTTTTTAACCATTTTTTAATTTCTGCCTCAGGTGCACCATCAAATACAGGAGAGGTTACAGGAATACCTTTATCCAATTTTTTAGCTACTTCTATCAATTCTTCATCACTCAAAGAAGCAAAACATTGCTCATATTGTTCAGGGGAATAAAGTTCTTTAAGCCATTGCCTTATTA
>Ga0190304_1001444_pt1 | contig 10550 bp, 7 predicted proteins | sample 48700712_MG_FD_161670 | JGI IMG/M metagenome (GOLD analysis project Ga0190304, IMG submission 161670) | Hydrothermal vent sediment bacterial communities from Southern Trench, Guaymas Basin, Mexico - 4870-07-1--2_MG | ecosystem: Environmental > Aquatic > Marine > Hydrothermal vents > Sediment ... | reverse complement strand
AAAAAGAAAAGAAAATATATCTTCAAATTCTTCAAATTCGTTAAGATATATTTTCTTTTCTTTTTTAACAATAATTAACTGAGCACCGCAGTTTGGACATTCTATTATGTCACCTGGAGTATAATCTTCTTCTATCTCTATAAACGTGCCACATACAGGACATCTAGCTTTTGGTATTTTCTCACCAAGAAAACCTTATACTAGACCATACTAAATATTCTTGTAGCATCACAAAAATCTATATATATAAAAACAATATAAGAGAAGAATCTGAAAATAAACTATTATATTAATATTTTTATAAAAACTATACACTTAAGGTCTACATCAGAATGTAAAGATGAGTAGAATATTTATCAAAGAAAATAGAGTTAACAATCGAATATTCCTAATATTTTAAAATTATTTTTTAATATTTTACCTCTTTTATTCTTCCTGTCTTTTTTAGTTCATTTGCTAACTTAATAGCCCTCGTAGGAATCCATTTTACTTCCTTTAGCAATTTTATGGCATCTTCATAGCTTATACCTGCCTGAACCATAACTATACCAGCAACAACATTATAATCAGCTTGTTCAAGCACCTTTGTAGATGTCTCATAGTCTATACCTGTCTCCAATATCAATATTCTCTTTGCACGTTCCTTTAATTTTTTACTTACAGGTTGCAAAGCAACCATGAGATTACCATGTACACGGCCAAGACGTACCATTATCGCAGTACTTAGCATCGTCAACGTCATCTTCTGGGCAGTAGCTGCCTTCATCCTAGTAGACCCAGTAATTACCTCGGGTCCAGTTCTCAATACAATTTTTATATCTGCATATCTCGTTATTGGACTATTAGGAACAGATGTTATACATACAGTTTTTGCTCCTATCTCCTTTGCATATCTGAGCGAAGCAACTACAAAAGGTGTGCGACCACTAGCACTTATACCTATTACAACATCCTTAGATGAAAGTCTACGACCTTTAAGTTCTCTCACAGCCATCTCTTCATCATCTTCAGCAGCTTCAATAGGTCTAACCATTGCCCCTGGACCACCAGCAATTATAGCCTCAACCATCTCTGGACCAACATTATATGTAGGTAAAAGTTCAGCAACATCAATGACGCCAAGCCTACCACTAGTACCAGCACCGACATAAAACCATTTACCTCCCTTTTTTAATGCATCTACTATTGCATCAACAGTTCTTGCTATTTCAGGTAGAGCTTTCTCTACAGCAAAAGCAACCTTCTTATCCTCATCATTTATAATCTTTAAAATATCTATAGTGTCTAATTCACTTAAAGCCTCTGTAGCAGGATTTTTTTGCTCCGTTTCAAGTTTTGAAATCTCTTTAAAAACTCTAATATCTTCTTCTCCCATCACATAACACCGAGACGAACTTTACTGAAAAAAACCATCTTATGTATAAATACTTTCCTTATTTTAAAAAATGTAAAATTAGAAAGGCAAAGGCCATACTGATTTAGAGAAAATCACTGCTGATACTGCTAGAGTTATTGCTATAGAAGACCCTATAGCATAACCACCAATCATCATATACGCATATTCCCTAATTTTTACTTTATGCTTCAAAGCATTCTCTATAATTTTTACGGTTATGGCTCCTAAGAATAAAGCTAAAGGCGTAGGCAATGGATTTGATATACCCATCATAACACCAATAGAAGAATAAGGAATATGTATAAAACTAGCAATAAGAGATAATAAAAGTAAACCACCAAAACTTCCCAAAGTTAATAATGGATTAAAGCTATATACTTTTCTAGTATACCATAACATGCTTTGTCCAGCATTAATTGGCCAAAAAATCTGAGCATATTGAAACATCGGAGAAGGAACTGGTGATATTTTCCAAAGATATTCTGAATATAAAAGATTAAAGATGATAGCTATTGGAGTAGCTACTATAATTACTGCCTTTATATAACTACTAAATGTACATCTAACACCTTTAGAAACATAGAAATTTTGAGTCCATCCGCTTCCATAATTTACACCTAGAGGCGTAAACCATGGCCGTATTCCTAATTTACTATATATCGGAATATTATATGAAACCATAGTTAGATTAATAATATTTTGATTGAAATACGGTATATTTAAATAAAAACCAGTTTCTGCATATGCTCTAATACTTATAAAACCATGAATAAAAGGCCAAATAACAATTAGAAAAAGTAGAGGAATTATAGGAAAACCTTTTATCATTACTTGTGATACAATTAAAAACCATGTTATTGTTGCAACAAGATATATAATAATTATAGACTTTAGTGACAAATATCCTATCTTTCTATTTTCTACACTTATTTTTGATAAAGATCCAACAGCTGAAATAAATCCTTTTTTACCTTTTATTAATTGTTCAATAAAAACTCCAAATGCTATTCCTATACTTATAGGATACCAAACATATATACTTGACCAAAACATTATATCTGATAACTTCATTCCATAAGGAAATATCACCCATTTTGGAATAAGTTTTGGAAAATACCATACAACGATAGGATTACCTAGTACAGAGGAAATAAATGAACTAATAAACATCCATAAATCTGTCTCATAAGGCAATATTATTCCAAGCATATAGATGAGAAAATTTGTATCAATACCTATCATTGCTCCTGGAAGAATACTTCTAAATGATTCAGTCATATCATACCAAGGATAAGGTATTATAATAAAAGTCTCTCCTAGTAGTGCTTGTGAAAGTAGCGGAACACAATATGCAATAAACGAATAAATAAAACCGATTAACCCAAAAAGTACTAGAACCCTTATTTTTTCTGGTTTTCTCTCCTCTAATTGAGATATTATTTCTACGTCAACCCGTGCCATAGGAAAAGGTAATTTTTCAGTCTCTACAAACAATTCATAAAAGAAAATAAATAATAAAAAAATATAAAGTATTTATATTAAATAAGGTAAATAATATTTAATACTTTATCAATATATTTTTTACATTTTGCATATATTTTTAGAAATAAATTTATAACTCTTATTAAATAAAAACTATTGAAAATAACTTTGATTTATATTATATAAATAAAGTTAAATTTTTATTCATTAAAAAAGTTATATGACCTTTCTATAAAAATAAATCACCAATTTTATAAATAATTTTATTATAAAATTTTTGATCAAATTTTTCATATTTATATTTATAACATATCATAAGAGCCCCCACTGTATTACTTACCCTTTTTACAGAAAACTGAAATCTAGGATACTTTTCTATAATATATTCCTCTAATTTTTTTCTAAATAGCTCTACATTTAGCATAAGACCTCCAGTGGCATAAATTTTAAAAGTATCAGTAGGAGATAAACCTATTTTGCTAGCCACGACATCTATCATAACAAATAGTTCTAACGAAGCCTCATCAAATATTTTTTGAGCTATCTCATCCCCTTCTTTGGCTGCTTCATTTACAATTTTAGAAAGTTCAGATATTTTTCTAGGTGATATATAACCTTTGTATATAATTGGAATAATTTCTTTAAGTGTACTAACATTGAAGAAATCATTTATTTTTCTTATAAGAATAGTTTTCCCTATTCTTCCATCAAAGCTCATAAAAGCATATTTTAATGCCCTTCTACCTACCCAATATCCACTTCCTTCATCATCAATTATATATCCCCATCCTCCTACTCGATGACATATATTTTTTCTACAACCATAAACAAACGAACCTGTACCAGCTGATACAACTATACAATCCTTACCTCCTCCTAATGCTAGAAAAGTTGCCTCTATATCACTAATAAGTTTAAAATACTTTATACCTACTCTTCTTATAATATTTGATATTCTTCTCTCATTCATAGTCACTCCAGCTAAATCGAAACAAAAAACCGAATCATCAAAACTAATAGTGTTTCGCAATTTTTCTAAAATATTTCTTATGTTTCTCTCAAACTTTATATCTCCTAGAGTATTAATGTTCAGAGGAGGACCATCAAAATATTTTAGAATATTACCACTCTCATCGGTAACTACAATTCTTGAACCTGTTCCACCTCCATCAACTGCAACAAACATACAAATAACACTATTATTCGGATTATTTATAAATAACAATTTAGCTCATATTCTAGATAAAACATTAATTATCTTCTTGAAATCGGTGTATCTATATGAATTATATAGGAAAAAGAATACGTTTGTCAAGAATTTTTAGATCAGATAATAGGACAGTAATTATAGCAGTCGATCATGGAAGAAGATATGGTGCTATTAAAGGTCTAGAAAATTTCGCTGATAAAATAGAGAAACTGGTAAAAGCAGATATAGACGCTCTTATGATGACACCTTCAATGATAGAGAAAATATATGAAAATATTTCAGGAAAAGTTTCTTTAATAGCTCGAATTGATGGAACTGGCGGTATATATAGTCCCGATGAAATAGATGATAGATTAATATCTAGTGTAAAAAGAGCAGTTTGTTTAGGTGCCGATGCTGTCTCTGTGATGGTTTATCCCGGGTCTGAAAGAGAAAATATCCTATGGGAAAAACTTGCTATTGTTTCTGAAGAAGCCTTTGAGTATGGTATCCCTGTCTTAGCGGAAGCTATACCTAAGCCACCCGGATTCCAAGACAAATATACAAAAAATGCATTAACCTATTCTGCAAGAATTGCGGTGGAGCTAGGAGCAGATATTGTAAAGATTCCATACACAGGCGATATTAAATCATTCGAAGAAGTTGTCAATGTTGTCCCAGCTCCTATAGTTGTGTTAGGCGGACCTAAAAAAGGAAATATTGAAGATTTTCTAAAAACTATATGGGAAGCAGTCAAGGCTGGTGCAAAAGGAGTTGCAATAGGAAGAAATGTTTTCCAATATGAAAATCCTACAAAGATGGCTAACATCTTGTCATTAATTGTTCACAAAGGGAAAAATTATAGAGAAATTATCTCTGAACTCTAAAATAATATTTAGCAATCTATCTTTATATCCCATATTTCAAAAAAGACCAAATCTCTTATTCCTAGAGAATATGCTATAATATCATAAGGTATATATTCACTATCTTTAAATTCTGATAACACTCCTATCATATAAGCATTGTACCTATAAACAGGACCAATTAATGTGAAATACAATGGGATACCTGTAGTATCTTCATATGTAACACTAGTAAAGATATACTTACCTTGATACCGAGACAATATTATAGTTTTTGTTCCAGTAATTCTTGAAATCTTCCAGAAAACTTTGCTAATCCGAGGAAAGATAGTTTTTAGAGCTCTATTTCCTTTTATACATAAAATTCTACCAGATACCAGGTTTAGATAACACTCGCCGCTCTTCTTTATACTTATAACTGTAGTATTAACTATGTCTCTCTTATTTTTAGTTAAATTAATCCAATAAAATCTAAATGCTTTTATTTCGTTTCCAGATTCCTTAAATATAAATGCGCTCCCTGCTCTAGTATTATTGACAAAAGCCTCATTTAATGTTTTATCGAAAAAAAGAATAATAGTACGTTTAACCGTTGACGGGAAATACAACCCTGTTTTAACAAAAAGTGTATAGTTTAACCTGTAACCATTTCTTATTTTCTCAATGGTAATATAAAGTAAAGCATTTTCAGGTGGTATAGTAATTGTTTTATTAGGTTTTACTTCAAAATAAAAGTATGAATATGGCTTATATATAAAAAGAATCTTATCATACTTATTGTAGTATGGAAAATAATCGATAACAGGATTTGATATAATACAAATATTTTTTTCACCTTGAGTTTTCATGCTGAAACAATAAATTCCATTCTCCCCAACATATCCATTATTCAATAAATTTTTCCAAGAAGAAATTTTTCTCGGATAATTAGAATATGCTACAATACTAAAAATAAATATACTAAAAAATATTAGAAATACTACCATTATAAAAAACAATCTTTTCATACAATTATACTTAAACAAATTTAAAAATAAAAATTTTATGTGTCCTCTTCAACAACATCTAGTCCCAGCAACTTAGCAATGTTTATAAATTCCCTACGATAATCCCCTATAACTGTAACCCTGTGCCAGGAGAAATCATGCTTAAGATTCCAATTCTCTAAGATTCTATAAGCATTAGTCTGAACAGCAAGTTTTGTTCGACAAGCTTTTTCCTCCTCTACATTTGCAACCGACACACCTGAGTGAATACTCATAGCTCTCTTATCCATATTTATTTTTACAGTTGTAACCTTTTCTCCTAGAGGAAAAAGGACTCTTATAGACGCACCAGACCTATCTTCTGCATGTGTCCATATCTCATACGGCATTGAAATCGTATCAGTACCATAAACTTTTGACGCTGCAACACAATGAGCATAAATAATTTGATTCGAAGCAAGATCAATTACTGGATCAGAAACAAAGCTAGGTCTATCTGTCAAATATCTAGCCAATAACATTGTAACCGTAGAATCTATATCAGCTTCACATGTTCCAGTTAAACCATCATTATTTAGCTGGAAAAATCCAAGACAGGGATATGCAGGTATTTTAGCACCATAAACAAGAGTTAAACAATCAACCGTAATTGCGTCAGCATTTTCTTTCTTCAAAATATCCCGCAGAACAATATATAGCTTAGCGGCTTTAAAAATATCTTCCTCTCTCACTTCTACAATTCTTGAAGCTTCATTCATCCATTTCCTTTTCCATCTATCAGCCTCACTATCATCGACATTCTCATATAATTTATTTATAATTTCTGAATTATAAAAAATAAGCTCCAAACCATAATCTTTTCTAATTTTCTCCTTTAATTCTTCTTGAGACATACCCCAAAGTTTCTTGCGATCAGTAACTACAACTATCCTAGAATTCTTAAGTTTGTATAGAACCCATAGTAATCTTATCGTTTTCAAAACATCCCTTATATTTGAAGAAGCTATAGCTATGACATTTTTGTATCCCTTTCTTCTTAATTTGCCATATTCGATTAGAAACTCACCAGAACCAGCATATAAATCATCAATTAATATTGTCGGTTTACCTCTTTTTATCACATTTTCAGTAATTCCAAGCCAAATACCAAGATAATAAATAACATATCCATCGACGTTACCTAACTTATTTAAAACATTTTCGATATCTTCTCTATGATAAACAATCTCTCCTATAAAATCTATCTCGCTCAACTCCTTACTAATAATATCATATAACTTTTTAGCTCTTGACTCGTAATCATATCCAACATATGGCCATGTTTTTGTTTCCGATGGTACAGCCGAGAAAATTAAGCCAATTTTAGGTTTAGGACTCATAAATGTATTAGTTTTCGTCTATTTAAAATATTTATCTAAATTTTTCTTAGATATAACCATTTTTCATAGATGCTATCTTAAATAAGTATTATTGAAATAATTTATACAAATTAGTTTGAATACAAATATTAAAATATTTTTGATATAACAATTAATTTTTTAGATATATTTAATCTTTATTAAATAATAAATAAATTTATTTACTTGAATTGTTGTAATATCTTTAATATTTGATCCATGATGGTTTTAGTATATGGATATAAAGAAAATGCTTCTAAATCTTAAAAAAAGATTAAGTAGCAAAGGATACATTATAGAAGAAAATGCAAAAATTCTAGGAAAATCTGGAATTGAACATCATTTTGATATAGTTATTAAAGATAAAAATAAAGAAAATATTTATTCTATCTATATCGTCGATGTACTGAACACAATAAACCTCATCAATATGTTTGCAAAACTCGTTGACACAAATATTTCGCAAATAGTAATATCAGAAAAAATTGAATCAAATATACTAGAAGAAAGTTATAAGTTACCTACAAAGATATTAATAGATCTTGAGAATAACATATTTATCGCTGTAACCTTTGAGAAAAATAAAAGAGATGAAATCTTTTATGAGCTTATTCATACATTAATTTCAGAAAACTAAATAGAAATTTTTATAGTTGCTATCTCAAACCTCGAGACAATAGTAATTATCTCGTTATTCCTAACTAAAAGTTCTTCATAAACATACTTGTCCTTTTCTAAAATATCTGTCTTCCACGCTTTTTTGATGTTCTTAAATAAAGAGATTATAACATTTTCATTCTTATCATAAGGTTCATATATCCTAATTACTGGAACATTACTATCACTTAGCTTGACCGTCGTAACAATAACATCTGGATTATCAACTCTTACAAATGAATATCTTTGTGGTAAATCTCCAGCAACACTCTTATTTACTATCCTTACAATTAATGGCGTATTATATTCATATCCTTGGTGAGTTACTTTAGCATCTTTCCATACACCTTCATGCGGATATATAGAATATCGAATTTCATGTTCTCCAACAAGTGGATCACTAGACAAATCTGCCCATGAATCTGGTTGACCTTTACCACCTCTTCTAGACCCTCTTAATAATGATATCCTAAATGTATCTTCTTCATAACTAAAACCATACTTTGAATCATTCAAAAATGTAACACTGTAATTTTTGGACCTTGTATTTATCTCTGCCCATCTTAAAGCAGGCACCTCAAATTTAGCTATATCAGCCTCTTCCCATTTTCTCTTCGGATACTCTAACTCAATATCTGAACCTTTCAAATCATACCTAAATCTTTGAATAACACCAAAAGGTATTTCATATGTAGCATAGTCATTTCTAAAACTTAAAGGAAATACTGCCTTTAAGAATTTATATTTTTCAAGCCAATATACCCTTAATTTTAAATCTACCTTTTTTGACTCAGTGTATAAGACTATGTCTTCGGTTATTTTTGTCTGTCCATAACTCAACTTAATTCTTATAACTCCTCTTATTGGCCCTTTCTCAACGATCTCTATATTTTCTACTTTGGATATAATTTCTTTATTTCCTAAATAAATATTCCATGCTGGCTCACCTGAAGGTGCATTAGGAGGCATATCTTCATACACTTCTAATATATTCCCTCCTTTTATAGGATCAAAGACATCTTTCTCATTTACTTTATCATATAGTCTCCTAATAATGCCCTTATCCGGATCGATCTCAACTCTTAGGTAACGATTTTCTAAGAACCATTCACCTATCTTTAATTCACTACTATAGTCATGCTTTTCTCTACTAGACTTAACTTTATATACAGCATATCCTAGTCCTGGAATGTCTTTGGCTACAAACAATATTTTTTTGCCTGTTTCGTCAAATTGATAAGGAACCTCTTCTCCACTAGGATCCTGTATAATAAATGTATCAAAAGGTATTTGATCCCTATCAATTAATACTTCACCATCTCTGCTCCAAGATAAAGTATTGAAGATGACAATATTAACATGTTCCTCTCCATCCTCTAAAGATATCTTATCTATTATATACTCTAATACATTTTCTGTCAAATCATTTATAGTCTTACTAATAAAGGGTATCTCATCATGATACAAATCTATATATACCTGTTCAATTGAAGTACCATCCATTATATCATGTGTTGTAATAAACAATAGTCTTTTCCAAGCTTCATCAATCCTTTCCTGAAGATTCCTAAAACCTAACAAATATGCCAAAGTGGAAAGCTTTTCAAGATTTGTTAAAGCAACCTCTGTTCTTCGCAAAAACTTTTTAATTCTAGCTTCCGTTGTAAATGTTCCTCTATGAGTCTTCAGATAAAGCTCATCTCTATAAATTGGCAATTCATCGCTATACCTTTCCTCTATTTCCTTAAAGTAATTTATAGCCTTTCCAAACTCTATTCTTGGAAATTTTTCCCATCTTCCTAATGAGATAGCTCTTTCAATCATATCCCTATTAGGTCCACCTCCATGATCTCCATGACCAAATAAAACTAACAAATAATTAATACCATGTTTCTGTTTTAGAGCCTCTAGCTCAAGTAATAGATGTCGAGGATTCACGTTCTGGTTATATCCACCAGGAGTTAGATAGGATAGTATCCTCGATCCGTCAATACCTTCCCAGATAAATAGAAAGTATGGAAAAGGAATTGGTTTCTCCATCCTATTTATCTGCCAGTTTAATTTACTAGTAATGAAATATTTTATTCCAGCTTTTCTAAGTATTTGCGGCATCCCCCAATTGAAACCAAAAGAGTCTGGCAACCATGCTAATTCAACATCTACCCCAAATTCCTTTTCGAAAAATTTTTTTCCATAGTAATATTGTCTTATAAGAGTCTCTCCACTCAAAATATTTGCATTGTGTTCACTCCATGACCCACCCACTATCTCCCAGTTACCACTTTTAACTTTTTCCTTAATTTTTTCATAGATTGAGGGATAATATTCTTTCATCCATTTATATAATTGAGCAGAGCTTTGTGCAAAAACAAGATTTGGATATTGATCCATAAGCCATAAAGCATAGTTAAAAGTACCTTTAGAAACTAGATGAATTGTCTCATCTTTCGTCCATAACCATGCCAGATCTATATGCGCATGACCTACTAGCCTAATTTTTTCATCTTTATGCATAGTATTTTTATTGCAAATTTTAGTATAAGTAATTAATGACAGATTAATAGCAAAAAGAGGGAT
>Ga0190304_1001441_pt1 | contig 10572 bp, 10 predicted proteins | sample 48700712_MG_FD_161670 | JGI IMG/M metagenome (GOLD analysis project Ga0190304, IMG submission 161670) | Hydrothermal vent sediment bacterial communities from Southern Trench, Guaymas Basin, Mexico - 4870-07-1--2_MG | ecosystem: Environmental > Aquatic > Marine > Hydrothermal vents > Sediment ... | reverse complement strand
AGAGTTCATCGTGGACAGAGATATCAAGACACACAAGTTCAAGACCAAGGCCAAATGGAGACCATTCACTGGTCTTTCTGTAACGGCAGGATACAAATTTACCTTTAGAGACGATCCTTATGCCTTAGAGGACGCTGCATATCCTACCGAGCAGGATCTGGACTTTACCGCAGGTCATCCCCCATATACATACGGTGAGTATGTCTATGGGACCCGGACGCACAACATGTCTACTGATCCTGAGTTCGAGCATGAAGCCAAGATGAAGGCCAACTGGAGTCCAATGGACATGCTGTTTGTCTCAGCCTATACCCGGTATGTCCATGGAGTGAATAACGAAGACCTTGAATACAAGTACAAGGATGATCTCCTGGATTCCGGCGTAGACGTGACAGTCACTCCAATAAATAAATTATCCATGACACTTGGCTATAATTACTTGAGGAACAATATGGATTCGGAGTACTATGTCCCATATTACCATGGCTGAGCGGGTAGACTTTCGGACGGGGTCCGTCCGTACTGCTCCAATATGGATTATGTTTCCGATGTCCATACCTTCATGGTTTCTGCCAACTATAACCCGTTGCCCGGATTGAGCTTCAATGGGGGCGCTTCATATAGCATAGCTGACAGCAAAATTCAGAACGTAGACTTTGCCAGTGATTCACATACCGGCGGTGTTAATCCGTTGGATCCTGATAGTTCAGGCTGGGTAGGGACTTACGACGTTGCCAACAACAACGAAATGGAGTCCTTCTCCAAGCTGGATTATACGGTCTGGGACATCAACGTAGGTGCAAGCTATGCCATTAATGACTATGTCGGCATCACTGTAAACTACCTCTATACAGATGTTGATGACCAGGATCCCTATGTTTACGGAGACGAGAGTGGACAATACCAGTCTCTCATGACCTACCTGACCTTCAGATTTTAGGCCTTTACCGGTCTATCTGTGATCCGAAAAGATGAGCGGGGGCCTTTTGGCCCCCGTTTTTCTCCAAATAGCGGGACCAGCCGCCTTGCCTGCAGACAGGTCATCAAATTCCTCATAGGCAATCGTCCTTCGACCCGGCTTTGGTTTTTGCATTTGCGCAGTATAATCATTTTGTATTTTCCTCTTGACAACACAGCCGGCGGGGACGGAACGCAGCCGACTGATGGCATTTTGGTAAATATCCGGTGAACCCGTGGTTCACTGTGGAAGTTGCCATCCGTGCCCTGCCGCAGGAGCGGTCTGCCTTTTGCGGGGTTTCGGGTAGCGGGCCGGATTGCACTGCCTCTCCGGTCCGCGATGAGTGAGCTTTGAAACCCGGAAAAAGGTAACCGCTTCAAGGCAGGATATAACGGGTCCACCGGATATTTACGCATTTTGTCTTTCAAGGCAAGGTATTCCGTGCTATGTATTCATTCAGTTGAAGAGATAGGCCTGCATAAGGACTTTCTATTATAGAAGCGAGGAAGGAAATGGCTAAAAAGATACTTATTGTGGACGATGAGCCCGATATTATAACCTTTATCAGTGCGATTCTTGAAGAGAACGGCTATTCAAGCATAAGTGCCAGTAATGGGATCGAGGGGCTGGAACTCTTGCGCAAGGAAAAGCCTGATCTGGTTCTGCTCGACCTGATGATGCCAAAAAAAAGTGGCATTGCCATGTTTCAGGAATTGAGAAAAGACCCGGACATGAGCAATACTCCAGTGATCGTGCAGACCGGGGTCTCTGAGGTGACAGGTGTCGATTTCAGAAATTTCATGTTCAAACAACCGCTTCGTGATGAAAAGAAATTTGTTGAGAGCACGGGATTGACAAAATATACTATTCCAGACGGTTATATTGAAAAACCAATTGATCCTGTCGAGTTGATTAAAGTAATTAAAAAAGTCTTAAAAGAAACATAAAGTGTCCTGCAGATCCAATCCTTTCCTTGCATGAATTCCTCTGTTTCTATACAGATCTACAACGGGCTTCTTGAACAATGGGCTGAGACGACCTGAAATGTCGTCTCAGCCCGTATCGACTAATGTTCTTCTACCTCTTCTTCCCAGCCGGTTATCATGGTTATGATATGTGCCCAGAATGTGTGCCCCAGGGTAGCCAGATACATGTGGACAAAGAGGAAGGCGGCAAAACTGCAGGCCAGCAGGAAATGTATCCCGACCACTATTTTTACCCCGCCTAATGCTATCATCCATTTCTGCGTAATCAGCAAGAGCAGCAGGCCTGACAACAGGACGATCGGTACAAGTGCAGTCATGATCATCAGGTATGCCCCCTTCTGCATGGGATTGAATTTGTTGTCAGGCGTGGGATGATGCGGGTTGGGTTTGCCCCGGAAGTAGTTGAAGCCATAGAACAGCATCTGTCTTATGACACCCGTTTTCAGGTCGTCAAGGGTTGGGACATAGAGCTTTATCAGGCTCTTGTCAATGAATACGTAATATGAAAACCATAACAACCAATCGATGCACACGAAGATTCCGGTATAATCATGAACCAGTACCGCTGCTCTATAGCTACCAAAGAGATTAATATACTCGGGAAACCTGATCTGGGCCCCTGTAATGCACAGAGTCGTTATTCCAATGGCGTGGATCCAATGCCATATCCTGACTGCGAGAGGGTTAAGATAGATCATTTTTGGCTTTTCCATGATCAATGCTTCCTCCTGTTCTTTCGGGTCAAAAATCTGAAAGTGCCGTGGAGTGAGGCCGCGCCTAAGCCACCGGCTATGATTAGCAGCCCCAGAATGCTGAGAATATCGTTTCTGGTGGAGCCCACCATGTAGAAGTCAGGGGTAGCAAAAAGAGGGTCGAGTACCGCTCCCTCTTCAACAGCGACCCTGCTGTACGTGCCGTCTTGATTGGGAAAGGCTACATAACATGTCTGCATGGCTTTTGGCCCGGCGGCGTGGCAGAAAGAACAATCCCGGCGGTCTTCAAATATCCCGTAGCTGTGGCTTGCCGTCTCTGTTGACAGCACCCCCCAGAGCCCCACGTCTTGGTATTTTGAGTTCTTGTTGAAATCTTTGAGCTCTGCCATTGTGATGGAACCGTCACCATTGGTGTCTATGAGAGATTGAACTCCCCCGTCTCCGACTAACTGCATGAGGTCTTCATAAGTTGCCAGGTCAATCTCACCTTCCTTATCCGGTCTGACACCATCTCTTTTCTCAATATACATGGCGATGACGATGCCTTTCGAATCGGTATGACAGCTTATGCACGTAGTTGCCTGCATGTGGAGCCTTGACCGGAGAAGCCATTCAGAATGACCGACATTATCATGGCAAGTGGCACACCGTCTATTTTTTTCAAAACCTGAAATCGACAGATGGCTTTTTACCGTATGGGGGCTGTGACAATCCGAACAGGCAGCCTTTTCTGCATGGGGGCTTCTCAAATACTCTTCAACGGCATCTTCATGGCACATACCACAGCTTTCACCGGGAGGCTTGAGGCCTTTGGCTGCATGGGGGTTATGACAATCCGTGCATTCCGCATTTCCCGCATGAAGGCCCTTTGATAACTCATCAATAGTATCTTCATGGCATGTGTCGCAGCTTTCTTTTCCGGGCCTGATTCCATCGTCAGGATGATCGTCGGTTACAAAATGGCAGGACCCGCAACCATCTTCTGCGTGTTTCGTACCGGCGAACTGGGCACCGTCGATATACAGACGCTCGCCCCCTTCATCAATTATGGATGAATCGCCATGGCATCCCAGACAGTCATCGGTTTCCATGGCACTCGACGAGTTGATGCCGATGCCGGCCATCAACATCACGAAACCAAAAATACATATTATAAGAAACTTTACTTTGAGCACCATCCTTTTCCTCTCTTCCTCACCTATAGAACCTACAGGTTCATGTGCGAGCATACACCAGTGTCCCTTGCCGAATCAAAAATTTCGCATGGGACCTGAAGTAGCTATGCACCCACGATAAGGGCACAGATCTCAAGAAAAGTTCAGATATAGACCCCCGCTTTTGTCATTTTTGATATTATGAACCACCGTAGCAAAAAAAGCGGGGGTAAAACCAATAAAGAAAATTTTTTGTTCTTTTAATGGCATAACCCTCCTTCCCGTCTTGTTGTTTGTTTCAAGATGGCTCTGTCTTATTACGTCCATGTGAAATTATGTTTCTTTCATAAAATTACTTTGTAACCTGCTTGGAAGAAATTGGCAATATCAGTCTGACCACTCAGGCAAATCTTTTTTATTTTTATAGGAAGCATTTCCTGTCTTTTCTATAAATCGCCGCACTTTTCCTGCGCTTGACAAGCCCAAATGGCCCTGCTACTACAAAAACAATAAATTATTATATATAATGATTTTTGGATATTATTGCAGCGATTTTCTGATGCGGCATCGTTTTTTTCCGCCTTAGATTAAAAGACCATTAAGGTAAACCACGATGAGCTGTTTCCCTGCCATAGTCATGGCATTATTGATCGTCATCTTCAGTCCTGAAGAAGTTCGAGCTGGAAATGGCACTGAAATTAACACTGAAATACAAACATATGTCGGTTCAGAAGCCTGCAAGCCCTGCCACCAAAAAGAATATGGGAGTTTTACCAAATATGCAAAGAAGAGCAGTTCCTTCAAGAGCATCCAAAGGGTGAAAAAGGGCCTTACCGAGGAAGAAATAAAAAGGTGCTATTTCTGCCATACAACGGGATATGGCAAACCGGGCGGCTTTGTCAGTCTTGAGGAGACTCCTCACCTGAAGAACGCGGGCTGCGAGGTATGCCATGGCCCCGGCGGACTGCACGTCAGGACGCAGCGCTCTCAGGATATCAAGGGGAATCTCACAATGAAAGATTGTGAGGGGTGTCACATATCGGAGAGGGTCAAGGCCTTCAGGTTCAAACCCTTGATTCACGGAGGCGCGCATTAGCGGTTCCAATAGGCGCCGGTATTGTTGAGGACAGCGTGTTTGGTCTTATAAGAAAGAGTTTTGCCAACAAGATAATGGCTACTGTAATAATCAGCATAGCCCTGGTTATGACGGCCGAGATCGTCTTGAGAATATACTTTGGGACAAAAGACAGAATGGAGTTGGTGAAAACTCTTAATTTAGACGTGTCCGGATCGATCTATTCCGGCATAACATATCCAATGCATGTCGGAGATAGTGAGGCCATCAAGGGGGTCTTGTCCGGTATTCGGACAAAGATGGAAAACATCGAGGTATATATATGCGATTTTGATCAAGAGATAATCTGGTCCACACACGAGGAAAACGTAAACACCGGGATTGCGGATTTCATACATAATGAGGAGGCATTGAAGGCCTTAACCAAGACATTGAGCTCGGGAGCGAGACCAGAGAGGGCATTTGTGGAAGAGTTTGCCGGGAAAAGGGTCCTTATTACCATGCAGCCCATTTTGAATCATAAAGACTGTTATCACTGCCATGGCACTTCAAGGAAAGTCCTCGGCGGCATGATAATAGGAACGGATGTGCACCATGCCTATGAAATGGTCGCTTCTGCCAGGAACAGGACCATATTGATAAGTTTTATCGGAATATCGATGATTATTGCCATAATTTATGTGATGGTGACCAGATTCATCAGGCGCCCTGTGGAGGATTTGGCTGACAAGGCAAAGAGATTTGCAGAGGGTGATATGTCCGTTTCGGTGGACGTGAGGTCAGAGGATGAAATAGGCGTACTGGGCAATACATTTAACTATATGGTTCAAAGGGCATCTCAATTCAGCAAAAGACTTGAAAGAGAGGTTGCGAAAAAGACCGAGTTGCTGGAAGAAAGGACCAATCTTATAGCACTATTGGAAAAAGCAAACACCCAGCTCAGGGAGCTTGACAAACTGAAATCCACGTTCCTGGCGAACATGTCTCATGAGCTGAGGACACCGATGAACTCCATCATCGGATATTCGGATCTGTTGTTGGACGGGGTTGACGGGCCAATCAACGAGGAGCAGGCAAAGAGTCTCGGCAAGATTTCCAATAATGCAAGGCACCTCTTGCAATTGTTGAATGATCTTCTCGATCTCTCCAAGATAGAGGCGGGAAAAGCCGAGTTAGAAGCGGAACAGTTCAACCTGAAAGAACTCATTGATTCAGTAGTTCCCATGGTCGAGGGGATGATGACCAAAAAGGGGCTTTCACTTGATTTTGATATCGATGAGAATCTGCCCATGGTCTATGGTGATAAGAATAAGATCAAGCATGTCTTGATGAACCTGCTGTCCAATGCGATCAAGTTTACCGATGAGGGAGGCATAACCATCCGTGCCAGGACATCCGATCGCGGCATTCATCGACTTGGCGAGCCTCCTGTATTTGCAGAGGTCTGCGTGGAGGATACAGGCATCGGGATAAAGGATGAGGATCTCGGCAAGATTTTTGACAAGTTCGTGCAGGCTGACCTCTCTACCGTGCGCCAATACGAGGGGACCGGCCTGGGGCTCAGTATTGCGAGGGGGTTGATCGCGATGCACAACGGCACGATCTGGGCCACGAGCGAGTACGGCAAGGGAAGCAAGTTCTATTTCACCATCCCGCTGAAAAAGGAGATACTCGAGTCCAGGGCCAAGCCGGTCATAGAATTACGAGTGGCTGATGATCTGGCCAAACACTTCGGGGTGCCTGTTGAGACCTTCCTGAAAGACCCCCAATATGAAGGCAAACCGGTAAGGTGTCACGAATACATCCATTGCGGACAGCCGGGCTGTCCGGCCTATGACAGTGAAGACAGACGTTGCTGGCTCATCCTTGGGACGCATTGCTCAGGGCTGAAGATCGGTGCCTATCCCGAGAAGGTTGATTTTTGCAAAAATTGTGAGGTCATACAGAAACTGGTGCTTGGGTCAAAGGCCTCGAAGACCGTTGAGGCGGGGCCGTTGACTGCAGAGGACATCACCAGAAAGACCGTGCTGGCAATAGATGACAATCCGGATGCAATTGATATCATCAGGAAGTCTCTGGGAGAGGATTACAAAACAGTAGGTCTTCTCGGCGGGGAGAAGGCGGTTGAAAAGGCCATGGAGACGAAACCGGTAGCCATTACCCTGGATATCATGATGCCGCATAAGGACGGATGGCAGGTATTGCGGGAGCTTAAGAGCACGCCGGAGACCCGGGATATCCCTGTAATTGTGCTTTCAATTGTGGATAATAAAAAGCTGGGATTCAGTCTGGGTGCTGCGGAATATATGGTGAAGCCGCTGGATAAGAATTTCCTGCTGAAAAAAATAAGAGATCTGGAGAAAAGGGGCAAAATACAACGGGTACTGGTAGTAGACAGTAAAACTGATACGGTATCGCTGATAAAACAAACCTTGCAGGACGTTGGGTATCAGGTAAGGGCGGCCTATAACAGCAAAGATGCAGTCGAGCTGATAAGGAGTTTCGTGCCCCACCTGATCATCCTCAACCTGACAATGCCCAAGATGGATGGTTTTGATGTAATTGAGTACATTAAGACAGAGGAAAGTGCCAAGAATATACCTCTTATTATTATTACTAAGAGGGAGTTGAGCGAGAAAGAGAAAGACGCTCTGGACGGCAGGTTGCGTGGCATATTGAACAAGGGAACACTTAAAGAAGATCTCTTGCAAAGGCTTAAAGACAGGATCGATGAGATAAAAAATGCCTGACAGATGGGGATGACATGAAAGAAACAGGGAAGGTTTCAGGAAAAAAACTGCTGATAATTGAGGACAACCAGGACAGCAGGGAGCTGGTAATCAAGATCTTAAGAAACCGGGATTACCAGATAATCGAAGCCGTTGATGGAGAAGAGGGCCTGGAAAAGGCGATCGCTGAACAGCCGGATATTATTCTTCTGGATATCGCTCTCCCGAAGATGGGAGGCTATGAGGTTGCAAAAAATCTGAGGCTTCGAGAGGAGTTTAAGCATACCTCCATAATTGCATTGACCGCACATGCAATGAAAGGAGACAGGGAAAAGGCTTTGCAGGCCGGGTTCAGCGGGTATATTTCAAAGCCGATAAACGTGCACGATCTGCCCGAGCAGATAGAATACTACGCGAAAAAACATTAAAAGGCAGTTCAGGTGGACAAGGACAAGATCCTGATTGTTGAAGATAACGTGGATACCGTGGACCTCTTGAGAAAGAGGCTCCGTGCCGACGGGTTCGATACCGCTGAGGCATACGACGGCGAAGAAGGCCTCAAGAAGGTCGCTGAATACGAGCCGGACCTGATCGTGCTGGACATTATGATGCCTAAACTGGATGGTTTCGAGGTATGCAAAAGACTCAAGGAAGACGAAAGCACCCGTTACATACCTGTCCTCATGCTCACCGCCAAAGGCGACGTTGACAGCACCGTCAAGGGTCTCGATGTCGGCGGGGATGACTATCTGGCCAAGCCCTTTGATTATAAAGAGCTTGTTGCAAGGATACGGTCATTACTCAGCATAAAGGCAGAGCGCGAAAAACTGCTGGAGGAGGAAAAATCAGAGGCATTAGAAAAGATGATGGACCAGGTGGTGCATGAGATAAGGAACCCTCTTGTTGCCATAGGAGGGTTTGCGCGGAGGATCTCTGAATCCCTTTCCGAGGGTGATCCAAACAGAGAATATCTGAAATTGATTGTACAAAATGTTGAGACCCTGGAACACATGATAAAGAAGCTCATTGAGCTGAAGACCACTGTAATATCTTATCGAGAGCCGGCAGATATCAATAAGATCATTGCCGAAGCAATTGAAAAATACAGACCTGCAATTGTAGAAAATCACATAGATGTAAAAACGGATTTAATGAAAAATCCTCCTGATATTTTTGTTGACAGAGAACAGATTAAGGCGGCGGTTAGCCATCTCATTGAGAACGCAATTGAGGCAATGCGAAATAAGCAGCGCATACTGGAAATCAGCAGCCGTGTCAGCGAAGGATATATCGAGATCATGGTTTCCGATACAGGGGTCGGCATCCCGAAGGACAAGCTCAAGAACATCCTGGACCCCTTTTTTACTTCAAAGATCCATGCCGGGCTCGGCCTCACCTATGCGCTCAAGATCATTCAGGCCCACAGGGGCACGATCTCTGTGGAAAGCAAACTAGGTAAGGGATCCGTCTTTACGATCAGGCTGCCTGTGAAGAGACCCGGCAGCCATTGAGCCATTAATAATAGACCGCTTTCCCACAGGATAATATGGTGCCGAAGGGGGGAGTCGAACCCCCACGGGTTTTGCCCACCACCCCCTCAAGATGGCGTGTCTACCTATTCCACCACTTCGGCAAAAGATTGACTATTTAGGGGTATCAGGTTGATTCGTTGATGGTGCAATGTTTTCAGGCTGATTTTTCTTCTGCTGGCTATCTTCAGCCAGGGAATTTGTCTTTTTATTTGAGCCATGGGCGGGCTCTTCAACTCCTGTCGCTGGCGCAGGAGCGGTTTCAACAGGTTCAGGAATTACAGTCGCAGCAGGTTCAGCGGTTTCAACAGGTTCGGTAGTTACAGGGCTGGTAGTTACCTGCACGTCGCGCATTACGGAATCCTCAACCTTGTGAGCCGATAAATAGGTAAGAACAAGGGCCAAGATCATAAAGGCTACCGCCAGTCCTGTAGTGAGCTTGTTCAGAAAAGAGGCCGGTCCCGCACTGCCAAAGATGGTATCACTGGACCCGAATACGGCTCCTATCTCGGCCCCCTTGCCTTGCTGGAGCAGGACAGTGAGGACCAAGAGGACACACGTAATAACATAAACTATTATTAATATAGAATACAAAAGATATCCCTTTTTAATTAATCAATCCGGCAACCGGCAATTTGTGCAAAGCTCCCGGGTTTGAGAGAAGCGCCGCCGACAAGTGCTCCGTCCACGTCGGGGAGCGCCATTAATTCATTGACATTTTCCGGCTTAACCGAGCCACCATACAATATTCGAATCCGCCCTGCAATACCGGAATCGAAACGGCCGGTCAGCCAAGAGCGTATATGGACGTGGGCATCCTGTGCCTGGTCCGGGGTGGCTGTCTTACCCGTGCCAATCGCCCATACAGGTTCATAGGCAACCACTACCCGGTCTGCCTCTTCACTACCTACTTCTGAAAAGCCCGCGGATAACTGCCTTTCAAGTATCTCATGCATAAGCCCGGCCTCTCTTTCCTCCAGCTTTTCCCCGATACATAGTATTGGAAGCAGGTCATTTTCCAGGGCAGACCTGACCTTTAGGGCAATAAGGCCGTTTTTTTCTCCGAAAATATGCCTGCGCTCTGAATGTCCGAGGATCACCCACTTTACCGCGAATTCCTTGAGCATGATCGGTGATATTTCACCAGTGAAGCCACCCTTTTGCTCAAAGTACATGTTCTGGGCTGCCAGTGTCACAAGTCCACTTTGCTTAATGATTTCCCGGGCTGCTGAAAGGGCAGTAAACGGAGGAGCGATCACTATCTCTCTTTCCGGCAGGTCATTCACCAGGGGCAAAAAGACATCAAGGAAGTCACGGGTCTCGGCCACTGTCTTGTACATCTTCCAGTTGGCTGCCAAAACAGGTCTTCTTTTCAGGGTGTTCATTTTTTAATACACTCCTCAAGCGCCGCTATGCCCGGCAGCTCTT
>Ga0190304_1001440_pt1 | contig 10573 bp, 12 predicted proteins | sample 48700712_MG_FD_161670 | JGI IMG/M metagenome (GOLD analysis project Ga0190304, IMG submission 161670) | Hydrothermal vent sediment bacterial communities from Southern Trench, Guaymas Basin, Mexico - 4870-07-1--2_MG | ecosystem: Environmental > Aquatic > Marine > Hydrothermal vents > Sediment ... | reverse complement strand
CTCCTCTAATTTTTGTGTAAAGATTTACCGCCATAGACATCACATAGCCCCGTGCATAATCCGTATGCTTGCTGAGCCATACTACATGTTATTAGGGCGATCGTTGGCTTGTAGAGGAGGGCAGCCAGACTGTTTTAATGCTAATGCCTTTGGTTATTACGTTGATGTGCTATTGGTGGAACTATTCTTGTTATCCCAACAGCAGCTAATGAGTAAGAAAAACGTTTTAAGGGCTTGTTCCTCTAAGAGTCTTAGGTGAAAGACATGCTGAGTTTGAAGCTCATTCGTGAAACTCCAGATGTAGTAAGAGCGGATCTTCTGAAGCGCGGGGAAATCGAGAAGCTCAAGTGGATAGATGAAATTCTAGAACTCGATGCAAAGTGGAGGGAGAATTTGAGACAGATAAATGTCTTAAGGAGAGAACGCAACAGGATAGCCGTTGAAATAGGCAAAAAGAAAAAAGCGGGATATGACGCCGGTGAACTCATGAAGAAAAGCAAAGAGCTTGCCAGCAGAATAGCGGAGATTGAAAAGGAGAATGACGCAATCAGGGAAAAAATCGACTATTATCTATGGCGTCTTCCAAATATAACACATGAGAGTGTCCCAATTGGGAAGGACGACAGTGAAAATGTGCCCATAAGGTTCTGGGGCAAAGCAAAGGTTTACAGGGAAGACCTGAAGAACTTTCTTGAGCAAAGCCAAGGAAAAATGGAGTATGAAATAATTGAATGGAAGCCAAAGCTTCACGCCGATTTGCTGCCGATCATAGATGGAGCAGATTTGGAGAGAGCGGCAAAGGTTAGCGGCGCTCGCTTTTACTATCTGAAGAATGAGCTCGTCATCCTGGATCTCGCCCTCATACGCTTTGCCCTTGACAGACTCATGGAAAAAGGATTCATAGTGATAAATCCTCCCTACATGGTCAGGAGCTTTGTGGAGAAGGGAGCGACAGTGTTTGATGATTTCGAGGATGTAATTTACAAAGTCGAGGGAGAGGATCTATATCTAATCCCAACGGCTGAACATCCTTTGGCAGGACTCCATGCCAATGAAATTTTGGATGGGAAGAATTTACCCCTCTTATATGCAGGTGTAAGCCCGTGCTTTAGAAAAGAAGCGGGAACTGCTGGAAAAGATACAAAAGGAATCTTTAGGGTTCACCAGTTCCATAAAGTGGAGCAATTCGTTTATGCAAGACCAGAGGAGAGCTGGGAATGGCATGAAAAGCTCTTACAGAATGCGGAAGAGATATTCCAAGCTTTAGAGATTCCCTATAGAATCGTTAACATATGTACTGGTGATCTCGGATATGTTGCGGCTAAAAAATATGACATCGAAGCTTGGATGTGTGCCCAAGGGAAGTTTAGAGAAGTTGTGAGCTGTTCGAACTGTACAGAGTGGCAAGCCAGAAGATTAAACATAAGGTTTAGAGATAAAACAAATGAGAAGCCACGTTTCGTTCACACCCTTAACTCGACGGCAATAGCAACGTCAAGGGCTATAGTGGCTATCCTTGAGAACTTCCAAGAGGAGGACGGCACGGTTAGGATACCAAAAGTACTTTGGGACTATACGGGCTTTAAGGAAATACTCCCAGTTGAAAAAAGAAAGGCGTGATATGATTTTTACACTCTTTTTCTGCCAAAGATTCAAAAGGTGATGGATTATTGTGACTGATTTAAGTTTCCTGAGTGGCCGCTTACAAGCTCAAAACCAATATCAGCCCTATATGAGCGGGGTCTAAATTTGATGAGCTTGCGAAATACTGAAGGAAAATGGAATTGCTGGAATACACGTTTATACGTTTGATTCAAAATATGATGCTGTAAGATTCTTCGCACCCGCGGTTGGGGTTCCAGAAGACCCGGTAACGGGAACAGCAAATGCAGCCCTAGCGGGATATTTAAAATTCACCAATAAGCTCGTTAAAGAGGAATATTCCTTTGAACAAGGACATGCTCTAAATAGGGAAGGCGTGGTTCATGTTAAGCTCAAGGAGAATGAGATCCGGGTAGGAGGAGAGGCAGTGTGCATTCTTGAGGGAGTGCTAAAACTTTAGAAGAATTTTTGAGTGGCCGGCAGCGTCCCCGGCTTCCCGCCCCCTCTCGGAAGGCAGTACAACCGGGATCGCTGGCGGGCTTAACTTCCGGGGTCGAAACGAGTCCGGGTGTATCCCCGCCGCTGTGACCGCCGTGCCGATACATACTCACCATGGGATATTTATAAGCTTTTCGGTTTTAGGGGTTGAGTCGTTTTTTAGCGTGTTTAAGTCTAAGTTTTTGGATTTTGTTCGGTGTGGATTGCCTGCTTCCATGTTTACGGAAATTTTTGGAAAAATAATCCTGTTAAACATTATTCAGGTGCTCAAATGCAGAAAACTTAATGCCCCAACCTCGGTTTTAGGTTTTCTGTCCGTGGAAGTGTCCCCCAACGTATCCCATCTTCCTTCTATACTCCTCTACGACTTCTTTAAAGTATTCCATTACGAAAGCATAATTAACGGGAGTACCCTCGGGATCATTAATTCCCGGACAATCCGTATCCCTAACATAAACATCTATAACATTCCCGTGTTTCACCAAGAGAAAGGGATAAAGCTTGCAAGCTAGAGGTCGATGGGCATAAATTTTACATTTCCCATTTTCATCGAGAAAAGGGCATGCGTCATCAAAGGGCCTTTTTTTCAGTGCGTATCCCACAAACTTATCTCCTCTGTAGAACATTTTATCATAATCAACGAACTCCCAGGTGCTGTATCCAAGCTCCTCGATCCTTATTATGTCCTCATCCCTTAGAATAATATCGAGTTCAGTGCAGCATTTAGAACAGCCATCAACACATTTAAATTTAAAAGCTGGGTCAAAATCGACCCTCAAGGTATCAAGATGAATCGTGGCGATGGCGCCTTTAATCATTGCCTCACCCCTTGTAGGAGCTGGCTATTAGAGTTTCCGTCATTTCAACACTTCCCACCTTCCTCAATATCCTGTCGTGGAAGCTATCGAGCTCTCCAATTGAGCCAACTTCAACCCTCAGGATTATGTCATACTCTCCATAAACCCTGAATATCTCCTTTACCGGCTCACAGTCCTTCAGGGCATTGTAGACTTTCTCCTCATTCCCGGGCTTTACCACAACCAAAACAAATGCCTCTATCATATTCCAAACCCTCCTAAACCCATTCCACCAAATTTCTTGGCAAGTCTGGAAAGCTTCCTCTTATTCATCCCCTTAAAGAACTTTTTCATCTGGTTGTACTGGTTTAAAAGCTCCTTAACATCCCTCACAGATGTTCCTGAACCTCTAGCTATCCTCTTTACCCGTGAATAATTGATGCGCTCCGGATGCTCAAGCTCCTCTTCAGTCATCGAGTCCATTATGACCTTAAACTTCTTAAGCTTTTGCTCGCCCTCCCTCGTGAATTCTTCAGGTATGGAATAGCTCATACCGGGAATCATCTGGAGTATCTGCTTCAAGGGACCCATCTTCTGCATTGCTTCGAGCTGGGCATACATATCCTTGAGATTGAACTTACCCTTGAGGAACTTATCCATGTCCTCCTCTTTGAATTCGTGTTCCTTGCTGAGTTCTTCAAATTTCTCCAGCAATCCCTGAATATCGCCCAAGCCCAGGAGCCTTGAAACGAAACGCTTTGGATCAAATGCTTCTAGGTCTTCTATCTTCTCCCCTGTTCCTATAAATTTTATGGGTGCTCCCGTCGCAACAACTGCAGATAAGGCTCCTCCACCCTTGGCGCTTCCATCGAGCTTCGTTACAATAATAGAACCTATTGGTGTTGCTTCCTTAAATGCCAGTGCCTGATTGTAAGCCTGCTGTCCTATGGTTCCATCTATCACGAGAATGACCTCATGGGGGTTGATGGCACCGCTTATCTGCTTCATCTCCTCTATAAGTCCATGTTCCTCCTTATGCCTTCCCGCCGAGTCAACGATTATAACGTCCACATCCCTCTCCCTGAAATACTTCACCCCTTCCCGGGCGAGCTTTATAGCATCCTTTTCATTTGGATCCCCTGCAACCTCTATGTTGAAGGGCTCTAAAAGCTGCTTTAACTGAAAATATGCCCCCGGTCTCCATGTATCCGTGCACACTACACCTACTCTATATCCTCTTTTTTGGAAATACCGGGCTAGTTTAGCAACGCTTGTGGTCTTACCCGAACCCTGGATACCAACCGTGAGCAGTATTGTGGGCTTCTCTTTAATCTCAATTGGTTTGGCTTCCTTTCCGAGGAAGTTTGTAAGCTCCTCATAAACAATCTTGACAATGTGCTCTTTTCTAGAGATTCCAGGAGGAAGTTTTTCCTCTATGGCTCTCTTCTGTATTTTTTTGGTTAGATCAAGCACAAGACGAACGTTAACATCACTCGTGATCAAAGCTCTCTGAATATCCCTCACTACCTCTTTTATAACGGCTTCATCAACCACAGTAGAACGTGCAAGCTTTTTCAGAGCACTGTTGAGTGCCCTCCCCAAACTCTCCAACGCCACTTTCACCACCTATTACAAAGAGGGGTTGGAGGTTTATAATCCTTAGGTATATCCCCCAGTAACCTTCTAAACTTGTCATCCTCACAAATCGGAACCTTATCCCAAAGCACAGCACCTGGAAAATTCAATGCACAAATGGATACTTCGTTTAAAATCCGGATTATCTGAGCTTTTTTCATGATAAAATATGTACATTAGGAACTAAAACCATTCATCAGGCTTTTTTTGGGAGAGTTATGGTCTGAAAGTGCCATTTGGTACCATATAAGGTCTGAAAAAGCTTTTAAATCCAAAAAACAGGAAAATTGGTGGAAAAGCGGGATTAGGAGGTGCAGGAGATGGAATGGCTCATCATGCTTCACGGTTACATGCACGTTATGGAACTTAAGCGGAGAAGAAAGAAGCCGGTGATTGAAGAGATGGAGCTCCTCGAGGAACTCGAAAACTCTGCATGATTTCTCTTTTATCCCATCAAAGATTTGTTTCTCAAATCCACAACCGAAATGTATTTATACATTTTCTTGTCAATATTCTCTCCAAGGAGGGAAAGATATGAGTCAAATCGAAGCTGTGAAGGAGAAACTCAGGGTTATTAGAATACTCAAGCTGCTCAAAAAGAGCTACACTTATGAAGATTTATCGAAGATAACCGGACTTCCCATAACTGTTTTGAACAGATATGTGAGAGGCAAAGTCCTTCCCAGTACCAAGAGATCCAAAGAACTTCTGGAAGTCCTTTCTCCCTATCTAAACGTAGAAGAAGAAGCCAAAAAGAGGATTAGATTCGATGAACATGGACTTTTTGACAACATGGGGATACTCGGGGACACGGCACTAATGACGCTCATCGCTGAAACTGTGGCTTCCAGATACATACGTGAGGATATTGATAAAGTTTTAACAGCCGCAACGGATGGAATCCCCCTCGCCGTTCATATAGCCAATGAGCTCAACGTCGATGTTGTTTATGCCAAGAAAAAGAAGGAAGTAGGCGTGGAAAAGTTTTATGAGATAAATTATGTCTCGAGCACTTCGGGGAGTATCTTAACGCTTTACTTGCCCACATGGGCGCTTAAAAAGGGCGAAAGGGTTCTCATAGTTGATGATGTCGTTAGAAGCGGGGAAACACAAAAGGCGCTCCTGGAAATGTGCAGGCAGGCCGGTTCTATTCCAAAGGGGATGTTCTTCCTGATAAGTGTTGGAGACGTTTTGGACAGACTCAAAGAGGAGTATAACATCCCTATAGATGCCCTGGTGAGATTATGATAAGGACGGGGATAGGCATACTCGACGATGTTCTTAGGGGAGGGATAAGGGAAGAAAACAGCATACTCCTAATGGGAGGGATAGATGAGGATCACAGGGTCCTCATGCATCAGTTTGTAATTTCACTGTTGAAGCAGAGGCATAAAATCCTCTTGGTGGAGTATAAACAGAGACCCTCATTGCTCTTAAAATGGCTCGCTGGATACGGCATAAACTACAAGAGGTTTATGAAGAGAGGCAGATTGAAAATACTCGATGGTCACACCAATCTATATTCCAGAGTCCAGGTATCCGGAGAAGACGTACTCCCAAATCCCCTCGACCTCCCAATAAGCACGTCAATTATCAGGGATAAAATCCGTGAGGGAGACTTTGATTTTCTTGTAATTGATGATCTGTCCATTTTATACGCATCGCTTCCCGGAAAGCAGGAATTTTTTAGGATAATTTCCAGGTTTATAAACAGCGTTTCGCTGGAGGGTGTTACATCCGTATCCGCAATAATAGGGGATTTAATTTCCCCATCAGACCTCTCCATGCTCACCATACCCTTCTCATATATTCTCTCTGCCAGAGATGGAAGAATCGCCGTGAAAAAAGCACCCCACCCGTTAGGAGCTGTCAACTACTTCGTGTATGTGAAGACGGAGAGGGGGATAAAACCTATCTCCGAGTATTATGAGAGTCTGGACAAGCTCAAGGAAGCGATGTTTCTCGATGAAAATGGAATGCTCTGGAGCGCAAATCAGAGGGTGCAGATAATCGATGAGGAAAGTGAAGCAAAGCTAATAGAAAGTCTCTTTGAATATTTCGGAAAGGAAAATACACAGAAATTCCTGTACTTCTGGGGAAGACATGAGTTTCAAGGGATTGGAAAGCTCTATATGCAGAGATACGGGAATTTAAAGGAATCCCTGAAGAGAATGTTTCACTCCACAAAGATCAACGGTGGAGGTATTATGGAGTTGAGCCAGGTAACAGGGGATGTTGTCATAGTTAAGGCGAAGAATCTGTTCCCCAGAATATGCAACTTTGGAAATGCCGTCCATCTCCATGATGCTGGAGCGCTCACTCAGATGATAGAGGAAATTGAAGGCGGCGAATGGATTGGGGAAGAAGTGAAGTGTCAGGCAAAGGGGGATCCTCACTGTGAGTTTGTGATAAGGAGAGTGGAGAAATGACAGAGTTCATGATTTATGGGGTTAAGGGGAAAAGCATAGTCGTCGATACGGAAATAGGGATGCCCTTCTCATTCTTCTGCTCCGAGGAGGAGTGCGGAGTTGAAATCCACATGGAAGGGATCATAAAAAGGGTGAAATTTGATGAGTACATTGCCGTCAGAAACTCCGTGATTTCAGCGAATGAGGACTTCAAAGTGCTCAAAGAGTTGATAGGGGAGCCTCTAATATTTGAGGGAAAGGTCAACGGTGAGAAAGTAAAGCTGCCCGTGGAGGGTGTGAGGGAATTCTCCGAAAGATTTCTATCAAGAGAAGGCTCCTACCACATCTACCCCTAGATTCCCAGGTTGAAGTCCTCCTTAACTATCTGAAGGGCAACGTGCGTGGTTGTTTTTTCAACACCATCTATAGATAAGACCGTCTTCACAAAATGGTTCATATCCTCTCTTCCCTCAAATTTTGCTATGACTATGATATCATAAATCCCCGTAACATCGTAAACACACATGACGTGCCTGTCCTTTGCAATCTCCTTTTCAATTTCGATTATCTTCTTTCCCTGTGCCTGTATTCCTATTATAGCGGTCAGCCCGTATCCAACTTTTTCATAGTCTATTTTTGGATGGATGCCCTGGAGAACCCCATTCTCCTCCATGCGCTTGATCCTGTTGTGAACGGTGCCGACGGCGATGTTAAGCTCCTTAGCGATCTCTCTGTAGGAGAGACGACCGTCCTTTTGAAGAAGTCCCAAAATTTTTCTATCCACCTCATCTATCACCTGCACACTCCCCCTTTCCTCTTCAACCGTAAACTTTAAATATCCTTCCCTTTTCACAGAAACATGGTCGCAAGTTTGGACCGGTAGCCTAGCCAGGACAGGGCATCGGCCTCCTAAGCCGAGGGTCCGGGGTTCGAATCCCCGCCGGTCCGCCATTAACCCAAGGCTCATATATGTATTCTGGCTGGTGCTGGTTTTGAGTTTGTAATTTGTAAATAGACAATAACATTTTGCTCACTCATAATGAGCGCTTGAGGAAACTTGAAACCATTCAATCACAATACATAGATGAGCCTAACCTAAAAAGTCCATTATATTCTTCTGTCCCTTCCTTTCCCTAAGCTCTGCTTCAAGCTTCCTCAGGGTTTTCCAAGTCCTCCTCACAATGGGAGGAAATTCTCCATTCTCCCGGTAGTACTCTTCCAAGAATCTCCGGGTTTTTGGATCGCTTGGATATCCGCTTCCAATTTCGCCGTATTTTTCCTTAAGCCTCTCAATGGCTCGATCTCTCGTTACTTTAGCAAGAATTGATGCCGCCGATACAGGGAGGTATTTATCATCCGCCCTGTGCTCCGAGATGATTTTGGGAGAAAATTTAAGTTCTCGCTTTATGTTCTCTCCAAAGCGCTCTTCCTTAACATCTGCAGCATCTATGTAGAGAACATCGGGTTTAACCTTGAGGAAATTCAGAGCCCGGATAAAACCCGCGATTTCCAGATCATTGAGGGTTCCTTCACGGTTATCAATCTCATCGGGCCATAGTTCGACAATCACATGATCATCCAGGACTTTAAGGAGTTCATTAAACAGTTTTTCTCGCCTTTTGGGGGAGAGTTTTTTTGAATCCCTCACATTTAGCTCTCTGAGTTTATCCAATTTTGATTCATCTATTACGACGGCAGCTATTACCAAGGGGCCTATAACGGGGCCCCTACCCGCTTCATCTATTCCTCCGAGCTTCATGCCAATCCCAAAGGATATAAAGTGAAAGGGTTAAAAGCCTTTGGTGGTGAAAATGAAAGTCCATTATGAGTGCCTCTCCTGCTTCATAACTCAATCTCAGAAGATAAGTGAACTGGCAACCGAAGATCTGGAAAAAAGGAAGGAAGCCATGATAGTGGCCGCAAAAGCGGTGCAAAAATACTACCACAGAAATGCCGTTCCCGCAATCGGGGGGAGCCTGCTATTTCTGGAACTTTATAGGTTGCTAGAAAATGATGACCCCTTTAAGGAATATAAGAGGATTTCAAACAGGCTGGCAAAAAAGGTTGTGGAGGAGCTCAGAAAAGAGCTTAAGATAGGTTTAAAGGACGCATTAAAGCTGGCAATTGCCGGTAATGTCATAGACTTTGCCGTGGGATATAATCCGGAGAAAATTGAGGAGGACATTGAACATCGCTTAAATGAGGAGCTCTACATTGACGAGAGTGAAGAACTCTTCAAATCACTTGAAAATGCAAAAACACTGCTCTACCTTGTGGATAACTGCGGGGAGATTTACTTCGACAGGCTGTTTCTGGAGAAAATTGAGGAGGCATATCCCGCTTTAAAAATTTATATTGCGGCAAAAGAAGCCCCCATAATAAACGATGCAACTGTTGAGGATCTTAAAGAGGCAGATTTTGGAAAAGTTGGGAAGATTGTATCGAGCGGCTCAAGGATAGTTGGAAATCCCATGGAATTTGCGGGCGAGAAGTTCAGAGAAATCTTTGAACGGGCTGATGTTATCATAGCTAAGGGGCAGGGAAACTTTGAAGTGATGAGTGAGCTGAAAGATGGGAGGATTTTCTTTCTTTTGAAAGCCAAATGCATGCCCGTGGCGAGGGAGCTTGGAGTTCCCCGGGGCTCGATGGTGTGCGTCAGATTTTAGTTTTTTCATTTGAATCGACGATTGCCGATATTATTTTTGACGAAAGACGATTAGAAAACCTTTTATACTTTAAAGTTGTATATTATAGTGGTGATATCCATGACAACGATAGTTAAGAGGGATGTTAAAAGGTTTGTGAAAGAACTTAGGAGATATTACGACGATGTTTGGAAGATGCCAAAAAGCCAGTACTTATCCAAACCGGATTTCGTTGTAGTTGACCCCAAAACGGGGAAAAAATTGAAGGTTAGCTTCGTATCACTTGACGATGGAGAAACTGTAAGTGTGGTTTATGACGACATAAGCTGATTTCGTTTTTTGTCGTTTTAATTTACGACTTTCACATTTCTGATTTACTGTAGTATTCTAATTCAACCCTCCTCACAGGGGAAGAGTTAAATACTCCATTCCACAATTAGAGACAATGGGGTGCCTATGGAAATCATTCCTGCACATGTTGTTGATGAATCATTTGAAGTTGCAAGTATAATCAGAGACCCCTATTTTAGAGCCATAGCCTATGCCAAAATGGCATATGAACTTTATGGAGTTCAGAACAGAAGATACAAGGAAGCGTTTACAAGGGCTGTCGAAGCAAGCAGAGAAATCGAGAATCCAAAGTATTTAATCAGGGCATTGATTGAAATCGGGAGATACATAGCGAAGTGCGGGATACCCGCATACAAAAAGGTTTTTTATCAAGCCTTTGAGATGGCAAAGGGGCTCGCCCTTCCGGCACGGGACGAACTCATAGAGGAAATCATACAGGCTCTTGTGGGGCTTAAGGACTATGATGAAGCTCTCTACTATGCGATAGAGCTCATTGATAAAATAAAGAAAAGTGAAAACTTTCTGAATCTCCTAAGCTACTACCTGAAGATAGGTAAGATGCGAAAAGCGCACTTTATAGTTAACCATCTTGAGGATGAGCCCTGGAGGTCGATAGCGGCAGTTGAAACCCTCAAAG
>Ga0190304_1001438_pt1 | contig 10591 bp, 21 predicted proteins | sample 48700712_MG_FD_161670 | JGI IMG/M metagenome (GOLD analysis project Ga0190304, IMG submission 161670) | Hydrothermal vent sediment bacterial communities from Southern Trench, Guaymas Basin, Mexico - 4870-07-1--2_MG | ecosystem: Environmental > Aquatic > Marine > Hydrothermal vents > Sediment ... | reverse complement strand
GACCTAGAGATTAATACTGTACTTTGACAGTTGTTTTTCGGAAATGCACTGTTTATGGGCATTTTTAAGCGTAAATGAAGACGTAGGCACTACATTTAGCTCTATTACTCTTTTTAACAAATTGTAAGCCCTTTATTAAGAAAACAAAGTTATATGGGCCTAGAAATTATTACCAGGATGATTTCTTAAGAGGTAGTAAAAGATGCAGTTTTAGATGTAATAGAAAAAGGGGTAAGGAAATTTATGTTAGAGATATACGCTAAAGATGAATTTTTAAGGTACATAGGTGCAAGGCCCTATGAGCGCACCAAAGAAAAGACTATAGGAATGGCAGCCTACAAAGACTATCTTAACCCCATCTGGGCCTATAGATGATGTAAATATCCCTAGGGGCAGAAAAGGTGGCTTTGTCCCTAAGGTAATTGACCGCTTTAAGGCATTTAAGAAAAAAATAGCCAAAATAGTTGTAGAGATGTTTACCTTGGGATCTCTACCAGGAAAATAAAGAGAATAACAAAAAATTATTGAAGGAATTTTTGGGATTTCTGCCAGGTGGAAGGGAATCAAGGCAGCAGAGCACTGCCTATTTCACAAGATGTTTAACCTAAGGGCAAAGTGCCCAAGGAGTGAGTGGCCACTTATAAAGGCAAAAATACTCAAGATTACAATAATTCTAAAAAATCTTCTAAATTTAATTCTGCTTGCTTTAATATATGAGCTAACGTTGACCTCTTTATTGGCTTATGAGTTGGAACTATCAATTTCAATTTTTTATCTCTTGTATATTTATGCAATCTAATATGACTCCCTTTTTGTCTAACTACAACCCAACCATCTCTTTTTAAGGCTTTTATTACTTTATCATAATTTAGACTTGGGACTTTACTCATAAAGTCAATTCTAAAATTTCAGCTTTTTTCTGAAGAAGGATCATATCATCTTCCACTGGCTCAAGATATAATTCAATTGCTTCTTGAATATTTTTTATAGCTTCTTCTTTGGTATCGCCCTCACTTATACAACCTGGCAAACTAGGGACATAAACCGTATATCCTCCATCTTCGCTCGGTTCTAATATTATTTTTATTTTCATTATTTACTCCTTTAGTTTTTAAAATCTATTCCTATTATTATATACATCTTACATATAATGTCCAGAGAAGTAACCTACCTATAATAGACCCCAAAATTTAGACAACAGGTTAAGCTGACCTATAATAAGGTATGGGGGCAAGATGAGAAGTATAAGAAATAAGTATTCAAGGGGAAGAGTATTTGATAACATATTCACAGAAAGATTGTGGAGATCACTAAAATATAAGCAGGTATACATAAAGGACTATAGTGATGTAAGGGAGGCAAAAGAAGGCATAGAATATTATGGCCTTTAAGGCGAGCTTAAATTATATAATCCTCTGTCTTGACAACGAGGTTCACCTCACACATTTCATTTTCTGAGAAAAGTATTGGTTGGTAGAATTGTCAACCTTATGTCCTGTGGCTTATTTTGTTAGGTAGGGAAAAGAAGATAAAGGAGCATTTTTACTATTTTATAGAGAATTTGGTGGAATTGTTCTAGCCTAGGATTTATTATTTGGATCCACCCAAGCTCTGCTGCAATAGAGAAACCCAACAAAAGAGCAGCCAGAAATCTAAATGCCTTTCCTATCACTTTCATCATGTTTTTGGTTTGGAAGTTGTCTTATTTACCCATTTTTAGCGTTATTTACAGATTGAGCTTCCAAATTGGGCCAGAATGCCAGATATTCCTTAAGCGCTTTAACAGCATCGGCCAATTGACGGTCAAGGGTTTTAAGGCCCTTTTTATAGAAGCCAATTGATGACTGATTTAGCAAGTACCTATCTTTGTGGGATTTCACTAACCACCAGTTGCTGCGCCGACCAAATTTTTCCAGGCTGGTCAGCACCTTTTCTAGCTTGACTTTCTGGTTTTTCAGCTCAATGTAAATCTCATTTAACTTGGCATCAAATTGCTTTAAATTAGGTTCCTTTTCTTTAAGACCTTTGTAAAAGATAGCACCAAGTTCCCTATTCATTTGAGTTATCTTTTGGAGAAACTTACCAAACTCCATTAAGTAAGCCTGTGTCTGTAGGATAATTTTCTCACTTTGTCTTAATTGTTTATTCTCTTGACCGTACTTGGCCACAAAAAGGGCTGCACAGCCTATGCTTATAATAATTGCTATCTTTGTGATTGTGCTCATTTCTTTACTGTTTGGAGTTAAGTCTTGCAAAATGTGCTAAGACGACATCTGCAAATCTTTTGGTCTCCAAAGGGATTGCCTTGCCCTGCCGTATCGTTTCAGGACCAGCATTATAGGCGTATAATGCCTTCCTAACATCTTTAAACTCCCTTAGAAGAGAAATTATATACCGGATACCCCCATCAAGATTTTCCTCTGGAGAAAATGGCCTTTTAATCCCCATGTCCCTGCAGGTTTCGGGCATAAGCTGAGTGAGACCCATAGCACCCTTCCTTGAGTATGCATAGACATCATATCCTGATTCGCATTGAACCAATGCCTTTATAAAATTGGGATTTATACCATATTTTCTTGCCTTTTCCTCAATCATTCTGTCTATTTTCTCCCTGGTGGGTTGCGGCTTTTGCCAGAAGCTAATGGACCTAGCCAGCTTTGCTTCAATACGGGATTTATCTCTGATTAGGCCAGCCAGCTTTTTTATTTCATCTTTATTTGTCCTCTTTTGCCTATGCAGAACACTTATCTGGGTCTCAATAGCAAAAAGCTTAGTGATATAAAACTCACTTAGGTCCGCACAACAAGCAAAGGCAGAAATCCCGATAGCCAGAGCCACCACTGAGATTGACAGCACATATGCCCTACCTCTTGTCATAACCGACCCCCAAGATTTTTGATACTGCATGGAGTTTGCGACTCATTTGTTCATAAAGCCCATTATTATAATCTTGCTGCTTGTCTTCCTCTTTGTTTTCACTGTCATTGGTCTTTTCTGCTTCTAACTGCCTGATAACATCAGGATTTTTGTCTTGAGAATGGCTTTTACTGATGGGTGCTTTTTTATCCTTTTTTATAAACATTTTAATCTTCTTATACGCACAATAAATTTTCTTCTCTATATCTCTGTTATCTGTCATGTTATTTTCTTTAAAAAAATAGGCAATTGCCATTACTATCAAGGCCAATATCAAAATGGTCCTTATCATCAATTACCCCTGTGTATTTGAAATTTCAGTTAAATTAAAACTTGCATCCATATTTTTTGTCTTCCCGTTTTTAAGCCTGCCTGAGACAATTTCTAAGATAACCAGGTTGCCTTTTCTTCTATAAATCCCATCAAAACTGATAAAATCCTTACTTTGTAACCCCATCTTCTTTAAATAATGCTCTAGTCCTGCAATAAGAAAACAGTCGATCTTAAGCGGCAACAAAAGCACAACAGAATAGCTTGAGGGCCCATGGTACAATTGGGCAAGCTTTGTATATTTGTATACTTCTGGCTCTCCTGTTATCTCTCTTGCCCTGGGGCTTAGGTTACTAAGGTCGCCTATGGCCTCAAGTCTTTCTGAATCAAAGTCAATTTCTGCAACAAGCCTTTTACTTCCTTCATCAAAGATAAAGAATCTTCCACCAATATTTTTTATAAACTTTAGATAGTTTAAAAATCCAAGTGTACTTCTGTATCGGGCGGTAATCTGAGGAAATTCTCCTATCTTCTCACCTCTATCCCCGACCATCTTTTTCCCTTGCTCTATAAGCCTTCTGGAAACCGCTATGGTTTTTTACCCTTATGCCTCTTTCTTACTTTTTTGTGTTTTGCGGTAGCTTCCTGCATCAATTTTATACACACTTTGGTCTTTTCTTCCTTTTTATCCAATTTTTTTGTTACACCTGATGGTTTAATATCTACAGGCCTCTTTTCCCAAAGGGTGTGATGAAAGAGGAACGCAACAAAAAAACCAAGGCATAGACTGATAAAGGATACCCTTCCCATCATCTTTTTCTTCCTACTGTAGATATTTTAATGCCTCCATTCTCTTTTCATATAGTTGCCTTATCTCTTCTGGTGTTATAATCCTTGTCTTCCTTTGCTTAATCTCTTTTTTCTCTTCTTTAGGTTTAGCAGGCACTGCCGTAAGAATCTGGGCCAAATCTTTCTCTAATTTAACGTTATCATTAGGCTTTGGTGCTTTATTTAGGGTTCGTTTCTTAGTAGTCTGGATAGGTTTTTCCTCGACTTTTTTAGGTATCTTCTGGATCTTAGTAAGCCTTAAGGGCTCCTTTATTACCTTTTCTACAATATCACTACTCTTTTTATTCTTTAAAAAGACCATCACTCTTGCAGCCCCAATTGCAAAAAACAAGACCATTCCTATAACAACAAATATCTTTATAACTCCCCTTTTAGTCATTTTTTCCCACCCTTTTATAGGCAAATGAAATATTCTTTACCCCTTGCCTTTCTAACATCACCATAACCTTAATCACATCTCCATGCATTATGCGTCTGTCTACCCTAAGGACAACATCCCTTGGTGCAATTTCGCTCAATCTTCTTTGAAGCTCTTTTAAGGTTACCTCTTCCTTGTTGATAAAATAACAAAGCCTATTATTTTTCCCCAATTTTATACTTAAGGCCAAAGGCTTAAGTGCTGTCAGTCCAGAATCCTTTGTCCCTTTGGCACTTGCTAGGTCCATTGGTGGAAGACTCCTCTCCGGGGCCTCGTTAAAATAAGCAGAAATCATCACATTAAACAGCAGGAAAATCCCCATTAAGCAGCAGAAGACATCAAAAAATGGTGTTGGAAGCCTCATCTTTCTCTTCCCTTTGTTAGAAAATTGATAACATAGGCAGCCATAGCTATAAGCACGCCCCAGACAGAGGAATTAAGGGCCTGACCAACCAGCGAACTCATCTGATTTATGGCTGCATGAACCCCATGGCTCATATCTATGTGAGACATTGCCTTTGAAAGGGAAATCATAGTGCCAAGCACACCTAGCATGGGTCCCATCTTTATCACAAAATCCATCTTATTTTCAGGAGATTTTTCAAAGCAGAACAGTCCCAAAGGCTCCAGAATAACTAAAAAAGACATAAATAGGACATAGGCTGTTAGAGGAATTAGGCCTAGAATAACAATACCAATCTTTTGGTAGAGTGATACAAAAAGGCCTATCAAAGCCCTAAAGGTAAGACTAAACAGTCCCCAGTTATACTCTAAACAGTAGTATCCTAGAAAACCGATGAGAAAAAATAGGATTGTTCTTAAAAAGACTAGGGTTTTCCGCATCTATTCCTCCTTTTTAATGCAGAACTGCCTCCCTTCAAAGAAATGTCTTGGGTCAAGGCTGATGCCATTTTTTTTCAGGTATATCTTCAATATAGCAATGGAGGTACCAATAGGACCTGTATCTTTAACATGTATTGTGTAAAAGTCATCAACATTAAAAGGTGGGCAACAAGTGGCCATTTGAATTTCCTTTGTGGTTATCTCAGCTAGCTCAACATCCAGTAATTCCTTTGGTGCCCCATTTAGCCAGGCCTTTATTAGCCTAGCCACTGCTTGGTCCCTCTCAACCTCCCAAGACTTTACAATTTTAGAATTGCAATATTCCATGGAGTGTGAGTCCTGAAAGACACCTATCAAGCCCAAAACTAAAAATATGATCACTGTTTTTCTCATTTTATTACCTCCATCCATAATTTCCTGTCCTTATCTTGTTTAGTATATCTTCATCCTCAGGCGCCCTTCGTATTGGGTTCTCTGTACCTGGAGAAAAAACAGTAGGGCGGGTCCTAATCTCATTCATAATCTCTGACCTGTGCCTGATATCCTGGCGCATCTTTACTGGTGTCTTAAGGAATGAATCCCTGTCTAATTTTCCCTTTCCCAGTCTGATAAGGACAAGCTGGGACAAGGCAATAAGATTATCTACCTTAAGATTAATCCTCTCTTGTTCTAAGAGCTTTCTGATGAGTATGAGTTGAGAAAATGCCTGTTCTAAGTCATTTTTGACCTCATCTATGTAGTCCAAGGAGATCACGGGATTGTTTATAGATGTGTCCCAGCACCTGAAAATTCCAATTAGGGTATTTTGTAAAATCTCAATGTTCCTCTTTGCCCTAGGGGATCCAGTTTCTTTCAATCTATCCAAGATAAGTGCTGCTTTTGTCAAAAAGACTCCCATCTTCTTGCGATTTTTCTCAAATTCCATCCTGTTATTGTAAAGACCCATTCCGGCCTGCAACTCCCCTTTAAGCCTCTCTAAATCAGGGACAAGCTGAGAAATAGTCCTTAGGGTCGCATCAACTTGTTCAATGTCTCGCATATTCAGCTTTGCATTTATAAGCAGGATATCAGTAGCCAGCTCCTCTTTTTTCACTTCATCCCTTTCCCTTTGAAATGCTTCATACTTGGCATTAAGCTCTTTCATAAGGTCTTCTTTTTGCCCCTCTAGCAGAGTAGTCTTCCTTTCTAGTTGACTTACTCTATTATCTATTCTGTTCATTATCTCCCTTATAATCTCACCAGAGCGCTCTTCTGCCAGTACAAAGGCCGGAATAAGTAGCGTAACTATTAAAGTAATGATTATTACTGTTTTTCTCATACTATCTACCTCCTTTTTGGCTAAATAGGTCTCTAACAGTGCCAGAGATAGTGGGGTTTAGCTGCACTTTTTTACCCTTTAGCTTGTCCGATATAGCTATCAGTAGACTTACTTCATCTGTTATTGAGGCCATTTGAAATCTGTCCATCTCTGCTTTAATTCTTTCTACTACCTTATGAAAATCCTCTATGTCGCCAGCATCCAAAAGGGATGTAGCCGCCGCACAAAGACAGGCGATTCTAAAATGATTTGCACCTGGCCTTGATCTATCTAAAGAGCCAGCATCAAGGAAAAACTTAGCGGCCTGCCTGTATTTTCCTTTTTCATAAAGTGATAGTGCAAACTCAACAAGCTGGCCTGGGTCTTTTTCATCTTTTACAGTCATATCAGGAGGCACTACCATTGGGTTTGAAAACTGCATACAATAAAGCCTTTCGCCTGCTGGCCTCTTGGTAAGAGGCACAAAGGGTCTGTGTGAGGCACACCCTATAAGAAAGGTTATTAGAAAAATTGTAGCTATCTTTTTCATTTTTGCCTCCTTTCAATTTTGGTAAGGTATGTACCACCACTGCCTAAGTGGTTTTCAATAGCAAACAAGATGGCCTTTGCCGTTGCATTATCTGCCCTGATAAAATCCTTTTTTGCACATACCCTTACCTTGGTTAAATTCCTTGAAATGCGCTCTAGCTTAATCTTTATTGATGGTCCATAAAGAGAAGCGGCCTCTATTTCCTCCTCCCCTCTCTTTTTCTTCTTTAATCTTGCCTGTATAGAAAGCTCTTTTAGTGAGTCCACAGTGGCATTCCAGACTTTGTTATATTCCGCTGGAAATGATTGCTCACAGCAGCGATTCTGCATATAATAAACAGCGCCTCCCCCAGCAGTTGTACCAAGCATAAAAGGAAAGCACCCAGAGACTGTCAACAAAAATAAGGCACAAAAAACAAGTTCTGGTCTAAATAAATAGTTTTTCTTTGCCCTATTTTGCATGCTTACCTCCCATAACCATAATAGTGATATTCATAGATGTAGACCTTCCTCTGTGCAGGATAGTAGTACCGATATACATACACATCCTTTTTGGGAAGATAATGATGGCCATAGGGGTAGACAATCACACACTCTGGCTCTGGTGCAAAAAGCCCTTTTACAATGGGCTTAAAAATCCACTCATATACTATGATCCCGGTCATCACCTTCCCTGCTGTTGCCCACTCCTTTTGGCCTGCATAAGCTCCCTTTGGTGAAGCCATGGAAAAAACCACAGCCAGGGCTAATACGATAGCCAAAAATTTAAATCGCCTTATCATAGCTGCCTCCTCCAAGACCATTTTGTTTCATCAAATAAATTTGCCCCCCTTGGTCTAAGTGACTGCCAGTTAGCATCTCATCTATTAGCCTTCGCACCTTTGCCTTTTCCCTGCTTCTCCTATAAAGCTTTTTGCTTTCCTTAATCCTATCAAAAGGCTTAATTGCCCAGAACCTTCTTGGAAACCAGGGTTTTTCTTCGCTTTTTATCTCAATTTTAATGTGAGCCATTTTTAGCCTCCTTAGGAATGAGTCTTAAATGTCCAAAGCTTCTTTTGCCTGGTTTTCTATTTGACCTTATGTAATCCCAACAATCCTCAAGAAATATGACTGGATAAGAAGAAACCGCATGTAGAGCCTTGTTAAAACTCTTTCTCGTTACCCCATAGGCCTTAACTACACGACCTTTTCCCCATCTTTTAAACTCCTTTAGTGGTTCAACCAGGTCTCCATCACCAGTGACGATTATTATCTCATCATAGTTGCGCACATTTTCCTTAATAAAATTTGCAATTTCAAAATCCATATCCCCCCAGTTTGCTCGTTCTCTTACTTTCACGATGGGTTTCTTAACGACCTCAAACCCACAACTTGCTTCAAGCCCTCTAAGATAATTTAGCTGTTTCCTATTATCCGGATCATAAGAGGTAAAGATAATTGACTTTATATGTTTTCCACCATTTCTTTTTTGAATAAATGTCCTGATTTTTAATACATCTGGATATTCTCCCTTTTCCTTAAGAAAGCTTTTGTTGATGTTGCTGAGGTCAAATAGTATTACCTGCCTTAACATTTTATCTTTCTTACCCTTTGATTTTCTAATGAAATCTAATAAATTTAAAATTCCCATCTTTCCTCCTTTTTTATTTTTCTTATATGTATCACAAAGCAATAAACCTGAATATCCTAAATAAGTCCTGAAATTATCCCAATTCTTTAAAATCAATCTCATTCGCTACTAGTCTTAATGCCTTTCTTACTTCTTTAATCGTTGCCGATGCTATCGCTCTTGCCTTTTGACCCCCTTGGCGTAATATCCCTGTTAAAAAGTCATGTTGTTGCACAAGTTCCATTCTTTTTTTCCTAGGTTCATGCAACGTTTTATTAATGGCTTGAGCTAAAGCGGGCTTACAGTCATACTTGCAACTTATACTAGCAGACTCACATTGAGATTTGATAGCCTTTAGATCCTCTGTATAAGAAAAGAATTTATGCAGAGTAAAAACCGGACATTCCTCAGGATGTCCTGGATCTGATAGTCTGGCTCTTTTGACATCAGTAAGCATGTTGACAACTTTAGTGTATGTTGTTTTTTCATCGTCAGACAAAGCTATAAAATTATTATAAGATTTGCTCATCTTTCGTCCATCGGTACCCGGAACTTTTGGAAAATCTGTCAGTAGAGGCTCTGGTAGTGGAAAGATCGATGTACCACAGAGTTCATTAAATCTTTTGGCAATTCTTCGGGTCAATTCAATATGCGGAATTTGGTCTTGGCCAACAGGAATAAGCTCAGCCTTATAAAGGCAAATGTCAGCTGCTTGTAGAACAGGATAATTTAGAAAAATGCTCAATCCCTTTCCCTTAAGGTTTAACTGAGTGATTTGCTCTTTGTAAATTGGGTTTCTTTCCAATTCAGCCACAGTGGTGGCAAAACAAAAGAATGTGTACAATTGGAAAAGCTCTGGAATATCAGATTGTCTAAATATAACGCTTTTTTCAGGGTCAAGACCACAGGCAATCAAATCGGCCAATACACTGTAGGTATCCTCAGCAATTTTATGAAAGTTTGGGTTGGTAGTACCTGCATGGAGATCGGCTAGAAAGAAAAAACAACGATATTTATCGCTATTTTGCAATGTTACCATGTTATTTACAACACCTAAAATATTTCCAATGTGTAAAGATCCTGTAGGCCTAATTCCACTTAATACAACTTGTTTATTCACTTTTTACCCTCCTTTGTATTTCCTTTGATTGCCTTAAAATCGTATTCATAATTTCAACAACAAATTCTTTATTAAGGCCTAGCCTCTCCGCCATTTTCTGCCTCCTAAGAAGCATCTCTTCTTCTCGTTCCTTGTCTGAAATCGAAATACCCCTAGATTGCTTAATAAGACCAATCTGCTTACAGACATCCATTCTTATGGCTAACAACTTTAACAATTCTAAATCCACAGAATCTATTACTGAACGCCAAAAAGCTATTTCCTTACCTATATTTAAGTCTGTTTTAATCTTCATATCCTTCTCCTAATGGCAGGCCAGGAGGGATTCGAACCCTCAACCTCCGGATTTGGAGTCCGGTGCTCTAGCCGTTAGAGCTACTGGCCCACAATTAACCTGCTAATCATTTTAAGACGGATTTCTACAATAAAATATACAGACGTTGTCCTGAAAATGTCAGAGCTTTGATTCAAGATGAGATAGAGAGAAGGAATATCAAAAGCTTACAAAGGAGGCTTAAAGCTGCTTCCTTTAAAGTATTACGGGCCATGGTATATACCCACTAAATGGGTAAATGGGCCAGATTATTTACCCACCCCCGGGCCAGATTAAATACCCACTTTTGGGGCCAAGTTATTTACCCAGCTTGGCAGTTAATTTAAACCTGCTTCTAAAAAGAGGAGGCAGGGATATGGCTAGGAGGGTAATTGTTATGGATGAAG
>Ga0190304_1001437_pt1 | contig 10591 bp, 11 predicted proteins | sample 48700712_MG_FD_161670 | JGI IMG/M metagenome (GOLD analysis project Ga0190304, IMG submission 161670) | Hydrothermal vent sediment bacterial communities from Southern Trench, Guaymas Basin, Mexico - 4870-07-1--2_MG | ecosystem: Environmental > Aquatic > Marine > Hydrothermal vents > Sediment ... | reverse complement strand
CTGAGTATTCATTCATTACACGTATCCATGCCATACCCACATCCTCTCTTTTCAGGACCAACTCAGATACATCTTCGTCTATGAATGTTTCCGAGACATAGAACTTCAGAACATACTCATCTTCATTTCCTTTATCGTCCGTGGCAACGAGTTTTACCGTATGTTTTCCCTCTGAAAGTTTTTCACTTATCGAAAAGCAGGAGCAGTCATACTTTCCGTCTATATACCATTTAAATCTTAAGGGATCATTATCAGGGTCTGTGCTTCTATTCTGGAACATTATCCTTTCTGCATCCCTTGGTTTTTCGGGATAGATCGTAAACTTTGCCACGGGAGGATGATTTGTTGGAGATGAAGTGTGAGGGATAGTTGTCTCATTCTGTTTCTTTTCCTCACATCCTATGGAAAATACAAGTATTATCACAATCAACAGATATACCAGTTTATTCCTCCTCATTTACCTCACCACCCATTTTTATGACATAATCTGCAGCATTCTGTAGCGCAGTTGAAAAGCCTGGATCCATACCTATTATTATTGTTTCTTTTCCATACTCCTTTGCTTTGTTTATTATGGGTAAAAAATCCGCATCTCTTGTGGCTAATGCCACAGTATTGATGTTATCATTATATATGATCTCCATGGCTACTATCCCCATCATCACATCAGTATCTCCAGCTACCACGATGACCTCGAATCCCTGATTGCTTATAGCCTCTATCAATCCCTGAGAAGCGTATTGATTGAGAATGACCTTGGCAATTCTTATGTCACCTATGTCATTCAGAATCTCTGCTATATGTTCCATGTTAACTCCAAACTCTTTCCTGAGTATATTTGGGCCATCTATTATCAATCCGATCTTTCTTCCAGCTTTCTTTTTCTTTTTTGCTATTTTACCTATGGATTTTGTAAGTCCTCTTCCAACACCAGTTATCCTTCTCCATTCTAGTGGCAATGGTATCACCAACTTTTTGAATTCTTCTTTATAAATTTATTCTTCCAAAGATTCTTATCTTTTTCGGTTGTGAATATGGGGGATATATATTAATAAAAACACAGAAAAAATATATTATGTCAATCAGAATTCTCTTATGGCTCCAATAAAATAAATAAAATAAAAAAATAAGAAGAAAAACTCAGCACCAGCCTCTTATCTTCATGGCATTTGCAACTCTTCTTATGGAAACTATGTAAGCAGCTGTTCTTGTTTCTATGTCCTTTGATTTGAACTCTTCTTTTGCATCGATCACATCCCAGAATGCCTTTGACATCTTTTTATCAAGTTTCTCGTATACCTCTTCGTAATCCCAGTAGTATCCCGTAATGTTCTGGACCCACTCGAAGTATGATGTCGTTACTCCACCGGCATTTGCCAAGAAGTCAGGAACAACAAGAACTCCTTTCTTGTGGAGTATCTTATCTGCTTCAGGCGTTGTAGGTCCATTTGCGAGCTCTAATACTATCTTTGCCTTTATCTTATCTGCATTTTCTCCCGTGATCTGGTTTTCCAATGCTGCTGGGATCAGTACGTCAACATCCAGTTCTAAAAGCTCTTTGTTTGTGATTTTCTTTCCTTTGTTAAAGTTTGTAACACTTCCTGTGTCTTTTTTGATCTTTCTCATTTCCTTATATTTTAAGCCTTCTTCGTAGTAAACTCCTCCTTTGGAGTCGCTGACCGCAACTACCTTCGCATTCTCAAATAATCTTGTAACAAGGAGATGTGCATACTGGCCTGCATTACCATATCCCTGGATCGCCACCTTCACCGCATTATCCTTTGGGATTCTGTCCTCCGTCGCTTCCAGATCGCCATAGGGTTTATGCATGTTCTCTTCGTTTGGTTTTAAGGGCACATTAACGTGCTTTGCAGCCTCTCTCAGAACAAACATTCCTCCTCTTGCTGTTGCATCTGCCCTTCCCTTGCATCCTCCAACATCCAGTGGTTTACCTGTTATGACTCCGAAAGCGTTATACTGTTTTATCTTCGAAAACTCATCCATCATCCATGCCATCATCTGTGGCGTTGTGTAAACATCAGGAGCGGGAATGTCCTTTTCGGGACCAACTATCTGTGATATAGCTGAGAAGTAAGCTCTTGAAAGTCTTTCCAGCTCACTCTGGCTCATCTCCTTTGGATTACAGATGACTCCTCCCTTACCTCCACCGTAAGGCACATCAACAACTGCACATTTCCATGTCATCCATGCCGCCAAAGCCTTTACTGTGTCCAGTGTTTCTGCAGGATGAAATCTTATTCCACCTTTCGTTGGTCCTCTCGCATCATTGTACTGAACTCTGAAACCTGTAAAAACTTTCGTTGTTCCATCATCCATTTTTACAGGTATTGTCACGATCAGTGTCCTTTTTGGCTCTCTCAGGAGAGCATGTGTGGCTTTATCAAGATTCATTATCTCAGCTGCTTTATCTAACTGTTCTTGCGCTATTTTGAATGGGTTCAGTTCTTCAGGCATTATATCACCTTCAGTGGAACTCTGAGAGTGTAAATAAAAAGGTTTCGTTGTTTATATTATAAATATATACCTATAAAAAAACTCCTTTTTTGATAAGGAACTTTTTTTCATCTTTTTATGAAGGGAAATTTATCTCATAAGATTTATTAATCATAAAGAAATATATTTTCATATGAGGATAAAACTGGTCTTTCATTACGACGGAGATAAGCCGATACCCTTCAACAGGAATCACGCCATGTCCTCATGGATCTACAGGTGCATAAGATTTTATAACAGAGATTACTCCGAGATGCTCCATTTTGACAGAGATATAAAGCTTTTTGTATTTTCAGATCTCCATATCCCGGGATACAGGATTTCTGAGAAGGGATTGTTTACAGACAGGGATGAAGTTTATTTTTACCTATCCTCTCCAAGATCAGAGTTCATATCAAATCTTGTAAAGGGATTGTTGAACTCTGTGGATGAAAATGTACTCTCCTTAGGAAAAGTTGAGCTGAAAATAAAATCCATAGAGACTTTAAAGAGTATCGATTTTGGTGAAAATGCAACTTTTAAAGCCCTGAGCCCGATAGTTGCCTCAACCTTTCAGGACAGAAAAACTTTTTATCTCTCTCCTGATAAAGAAAAATTTTATGAAAATCTGAAAAACAATCTGAAAAAGAAATATCAGATGGTATACGGAAAATCATATAAAAAGGGGATAGAGATTGAGCCTGTTTATGAAAAGTTTCCCAGAAAGATAAAATACTCTATTAAGATAAAGGAAGGGCATGTTATAGGTTTCAGGATTCCATTGAGGATCACAGCTTCGAAAGAGATCCTGAGAGTAGCCTATGAGTGTGGCATAGGTGAGAAAAACTCCATGGGATTCGGGATGCTGGATCTGTATGGTAAAGTATAAAAATCTGAGAGATCTCTCATGAACTGCTGTGTTATATCTCGAAGAATTCGAAGAAAAAAGGAGATCCCTGTGGAGGCTGTGATGAGATTCCGTAGGAAAATTATTTAAATAATGTGTTGCACATGTAATACATGGCAAAAACAAGAACATTGAATGTGCGAATAACGGAAAAGCAGTATGAAGAGCTGGAAGAGCTTGTTGGGAGGGGAGAGTATACTTCTATGGGCGAGCTTATCAGAGAACTCTTACGTGAAAAATTTGATGAGTTTGCTTCCTATCTGCATTCAAAAGCTGAAAGAGATAGAGAGATCCATGTACCTCTTGAAAAATATGGTAAATCAAGAGATTTAGAATGAGTTATACAGTGTTTCTCCATCCAGATGTGGTAAAATATTTAGACTCTCTCTCGCATGAAGAGAGAAAGAGATGTTATGAGAGTTTAAAGAAGTTATCTGAGGATCCCTTCAGACCCCGATCAGGATGCGATATTAAAAAAATGAGCGGAAAGAAGGAATTCTACAGATTGCGAGTGGGAAATCACAGATTTCTCTATGTGATAAAGGAAAATGATCTTCTCATTGAGGAGGCGTTCAGAAGAGAAAAGGGTTACTGAAGAAAAAGGAGATTCCCTGTAGAAGCTGCGAAGGATAATGAGATTATATGATGCACATTACGAAAACTATAAAAAGGAATATTTAGAAATATATCATTAAAGGGATAATAAATGCAGGAAAAGAACACAATATTAGAAATTCCAAAGAAGAAAACAATTGAGATACCGATGTATTATGATGTGTGGTTGGATAATGGGATTGTGACACTTTATAGTATATTAAAAGAATCAGAAAATAATAGTTTTAATGTTGAACTAAGTCCTGATTGTTTGAGGATAAATATAAATGATTTTTCTAAGTTTAAAGATACTGTTGCTAACGCTATTAAAAATAGAAGGTCAAATCTTATCGTGATAGAAAAAGATAAAAAATTTAAAGAAAAAAAGGAAATAAAAAAAGATTATATCCTTATCCAGGAAGAAACTAAGGACAAAAGTGTTAGCCCATGGAGAGTTGTTTTTAAGGAAGGGATCTACAACGAAAAAACTGTTAATGATGTAATAGAGAAAATATTTGATCTGATTACTGAAGAAGGATATGCTGCATGTATTATTTGTGGAAGATCGTTTTCTAAATCGATAAAAAAGCTCCAACAGGCTTCTTACCCACTAGTTACAAAAATTAAAAGCCTTAGTGGAGTCAGAAGTTATAAAAATGGAAAATTTTACTCTTTAAAAGAGTATTTTGATAATTTTTGTCCAATATGTTATCTTGTCGGGATCATTGAATGGACTGATAAAGGAATAATTTACCGTACAATGCCTGGAGAGAAATCAATTCTTTTTTTACCTCAGTCGGATAATTTATTAGAATTACAGAGATTTAAAGAGACATATCACCCACTCTTGAATACCAATCATCGGTATCATAATATAAAAGTTAAGCGGGAAAGTGAAGAGACAGAAAATACATATGGATCTTTTAGCACTCTACTTTGTTTTTATGAGAAATTTTTTTCATATATCAAAAGAAATGATAAAGTAAGAAATTCTTGGGCAATGATAGATATTCCATTTGGTCCCGTTAAAAATATCAAACTTAACAATATAGAGATTTCCAGCTCTATTTTGCAGATTATTAAAAAACTCTCTGAAGAAAAAATAAATATTTACAAAGAAATCATTGAATCATTTTTATTTTTTAATGATAACCCAAAGGGTGCACCTATAAATTGGGAGTTGACAGGAGAAATCAGAGAAAATATCTCTGAGGCTATTTTAACAGATAATTTCCGTTTTTTTGCAAAAAATCTTCTTCCAAGAAAAGGAGGACATGTAGGAGTATATCTAAGAGACGTTATGCAAAAAGATGTAAAAAAAAATTTAGAGGAGTTAATTTATCTTTGGAGGTTGAAGAATATGGGATTAAATGAGAAACAATTAGAGACTATTAAATCAGCCGGAAGAACTATTGCTGCCGCTTCAAAAAGCCATAGGAGCCTTTTATATAAGCTTGATAAAGTAAAAGATAAAACAGATTTATTGGATGCACTGAGACAAATCAGCCGAAAAATTGCTGGATTAAAACCCGAAGAAAAGAAAAAATACAAAGGATTTATCTATTCTCCTGCTTTAGAGGATACTGTGTCGTTGATAGAACAACATGAAAGGGATGAAAAATTTATTGAAGATCTAAAAAATATTTTAATAATCTTTTCATGTGTGGAATTTTCTAGAATAGAATATCTTGAAGAAAAAAAAGAAGGTGAGGAAAATGAATGAAATAAAAGGATTAAATATTGTGTGGCTTTCAGAAACAGATTTGACGAATCTAAATGCAGGAGAAGGCGAAAGTAACTACATAGATGTAAAGAAATTCAAGAGAGATAATATTGAATATCCCTATGTAAGCGGACAGGCGATGAGATTTTATCTTAAAGAGGCAATTAGAAGGAACTTGGATGAAAATGAATATATGTGCGTTCCTAATGATCGTGGAGAAACTTGTGGAGATATAGAAAGATGCATTATGTGCGATCTTTTTGGTTTCATGACAACTATTAAAGGAAAAGGTGCAAAAACAAGAGTTTCCCCCGTTAAGGTATCACCGGCAATAGGTTTGTTGCCCTTTGATGAGAATGCAAATCTGGATTTTCTTACAAGACGTCATAGAGTCTCTGAAGGCAAAAAGGCAGAAGGTGATATTGTTAATGTTGAGATAGGTACGAATATCTATAAAGCAGGAATCTCTATTGATGTAATACGTGTAGGAAGCGACGAAAAAATAGATGAGAAAAAAAGGAGTATTTTTATAGAGCCTAAAATAAATGAATCTGAGAAAAATAAAAGAGTAAAGAAAATTATTGAAGCTATTAGATATATAGCGGATTACTCAAAGCAGGCAAGATTATTAACAGATTTTTCACCGGATATAATTGCAATCTCCTTTCAAAATAGATACTCTCATAGACTTCAAAAGCTTTTTGAACTTAACAGTGAAAAAGAAATTAATATCCAACGACTTAAAGAAATAATAGGTGATGTCTCCGAGTACAGTGAAGAAATACTTGTTGGTATGATTTCTGGCATAATCAAAAATGAGAACGAAGTTAAAAAAGCACTGAAAGAAAAAAATATAGAAGTAAAAACTCCAAATGAAGTGATTAATGAGGCTGTAAATCTGGTGGAATAATGTTTGGATTGAAATTCAAACTCGAAGGACTATATTTCACTACCTTTAGGAATCCAACTTCGACAAGTCTTATAATGAGTTATCCAGTTCCACCCTACACGACAATCAGAGGATTGATATCGAATGCTTTGGGACTAGAGAGGGACGATCTTTCTGTTCAGGAATGGATAAAAATAGGCATAAAACCGATCAATATTTCGGATAAATCAAGAGAAATGGCAAAGATTCTAAAACTAAAAGGGACTGGAGAAAAATATGAAAAAATTTTTCCATCTTCACCAATATTCCGAGAATATCTTGTTTCGCCTATATATGAAATTTATATATACGGAAATGAGGATAAAATAGAAAAGATTTACTATGCTTTACTCCAACCTATGAGACCATTATACATAGGATCTTCAGATGATCTCGTTGATATCGAAGTTGGAAAGATTACGGAGATTAAAGAAATTAGTGCAAAAAAAATCTATAGCGTAGTTGAAGGAATTCACGAAAGTTGCTATATAGAAAGAATTCCTTATAAATTTATCAGAAATGGCAAAAACTTTTCACTTGTATATAAAACAATATCGATACCTAAGAGAGGAATTCTAAATCTGGATAAAGAAATTAAATGCTGGAGATTTGGTGAGGAAAACATATGGATGGTATAATGAGCATCGATGAAAATATAGGAATCGATGATTTACTTGGTATATTAGAAATAACACCAGATGATTCTGCAAATCTACAGGATGGAGAGGATATTTATTATTTTTATTCTTTTTCTAATCTAAGTGATGAAACAAAAGAAGTTTTATTAGAGATAGGATTTAAAGAATTTAAAGAAAACATTTTTTTCATCCAAACAGACACTATAAGAATTAATCTGATTTTAGATCATTTAATACCCCTCTATCAAAAAAATGAAATTGAAAAATGGAATAGGATTATAAATAAAATGGCGAGAATACACGAAAAGAAACATGTTTTTCATCCTACTTTTAGACAGATAATGATAAGTGTTACATGGAAAGGTAAGTTAACTCAAAATGAAGATGAATTTAAGAGTTTTATTATGGATCTATGTCTATTATTTAGAGAAAGTTGTAAAAAAGGTAATAGATTTACTATAAGTGAAAAGTGCCGATCTCATAATTTCTGGAAAATTATTGGAGATCTTCGGAATTACTATTATTCTCATGATGCAGAGCATTGGGGTGAACAGAGATATAATGAAGCTATTGATAAAGCAAATTTAGCATTTAAGGATTTATTTCCTGACCAGTATCCAGACAAGAAACCTATACCATATATAAATGCACAATCCAAACTTTTAGATAAATGTTTGGATTTTTTGGATTTGCTTATAGGTGAAGTTTAGATGGTGCCTTTAGCAAAAGCTGTATCATATAATAACACTCTATACTTCCAAACACTTAAAGGTCATACTATTGATTCTCTTAAGATCCTCAAGGCCTACATAGAAACAAATTATGACGTAATAGATCAATTTTGTAGTAGATGGGGACTAAATAAAGAATCCTTTTTAAAAAGCCTTTTTATTACAATTTATTTTCATGATATAGGAAAATTAACAAAACAGTTTCAAGAAAATATTAGATCTGGTAGATCATCCCAAAAGTACCCACATGCCCTTTATAGTCAGTTTATTTTAAATGAAATTGATTTTCCAAGTTTACTTGATGTGTCTGTTGAAAAGACAGCAATATTGGGACATCATACTCAGCTACACTCCCAATTATATGCAGAATATGAAGGACTAAACAAGCCGTCTTTTCTTGAAAAAAATATAGGTGTATTTGTTAAAGACTCAAAAACAATTTACTCTGAATTAGAATTTTATAAGTGGTTTTCATTTAATGGATTAAACATTAATTCACTACCAGAAACAAGAAAATTTTGGGGCATATTGGGAGATTATCGTAATGAGTTAATAATAGAGGCGTCTTTATTTGAAGACAAAGAGAAATTGAAATCGATTTTTTGTTATATATTTTCTATTCTTAAAATATGTGACGATTATTCAAGCGCTGAATTTTCAGATTTCATACATAAGTATAATGGTAACACTCATGAGTTTGATTCCGTTATAAAAGATCCTTCAAAATATGTTCTGAGATTATGTATAAAAAATCCGTATGAGATAGTTCTAAAGAAAAATACTCCCTACGAATATCAGAGAGACGAACCTAATAAACTTTGTGGAGATGTTCCTTTTTACTGTATGCTTTTTGCTCCCTGCGGTAGAGGAAAAACTGAAACTGCTCTTATCTGGGCATTAAAGGCTATGAAGAAATATAATAGAAATAAAATTATTTTCGCCATGCCCACCCAAGTTACCAGCAACGCTATGTGGGAAAGATTTTGCGAGATATTCGGACAAGGAAAAACAAGAGAAGAAAGGATAGAATCAGGAAAAAAATATGTAGGATTATTTCATGGAAAAAGTTTTATAAAACTCAAAAGTGAAAAGGAAAGACAAAAAGAAGAGAAAGAGGATTTAACTACAGAAGATTTAGAAGAAATTAAAGGAGAAAATTTTAAAGGAAATATTTTTTTCAAACCTATAACTGTTACTACTATTGATCATTTAATATATTCTTTTGTTCATGGTTTTTCACAAGCAGATTTTGCATTAGGTAATCTTCAGAATGCTGTTATAGTGTTCGATGAAGTGCATTACTATGAAAAAAATACTTTAGAACACATAATAACACTCTTAGAATTACTTAAAAAAATGAGGATACCTCATCTACTTATGAGTGGTACACTTCCAGAGTTTTTTATTCATACTGTTAAAGAGATAAACAGCGAATATAGTGGTCCTTATAAGGATAATGAAGGACTTAACTTTGAACCCTTCAAGATCGTGTTCTCAGATAAAAAATTGGTAGAAAAGAGATGGATCAATAAAGGAATTATTGAGGAGATAGTTAAAAACTATAATAAAGGATTGATTCAGTTTATAATCTTGAATACTATAGAAAGAAGTAAAATAATTTATGAAACTCTAATTAAACAATTACCACAATGCAAAAAACAAAATAGAATAATGCTTTATCACTCTCAGTTTACCTTTAAAGATCGTGAGAAAAAGGAAAGAAATATTATAGAAGTACTGAAAAAAGGAATTAGGCCTTTTATTCTTGTGGCCACTCAAGTGATTGAGGTAAGTCTTGATATCTCCTGTGATGTGATGTATACGGAATTAGCTCCAGGAGATGCTCTTGGTCAACGTGGGGGTAGACTCAATAGAAAAGGACATTTATGGGTTTCGAACGGGCTTGAACATTGCATGAAAGTTTTTTTTGCCTGAAGAAATTGATGGGGACAGTCCTAAGAAGAGACCCTATGACATAGAGATCCTTAAAAAAACGATGAGAATTATAAAAAATGGACCCTATTCTTATTTGAAATTGAAAAATCTTTGTGACAACATATATAAGGACTACAAATTAAATATTCCAACTAATTTAAAAGATACATTCAGGGAATGTTCTATTTTTGGACATTCTCCTCATAATATAAATTTTGGCAATGAAGAAGAGGGGAGAATGATCCAATTGAGGATTGAGGAGATTCCACATTTTGACGTGATCCCTTGGGATTATTATGCTGGAGAGGAAAATAATTTAACTGTGGAAAATCAAGTAAAAATTCCAATTTGGTGGTATAAAATCGATGAAAAGAAACATGGAACAGCAAAATATTTTACCAAGATCCCCAAAAAAATTGGAAAAGGAGGAAAATATTACTGGGTAACGACAATTCCGTATTCTGAGGAGAAAGGATTTGATTTTAAGGTGTCTTTTGACTATTCCGAGGTAGATAATTTCCCCTCTCGCATAATCTAATCTTTTTTATAAATATTTTTCCTGTGTCCTATTTTGGTGACTTCTATTCTTTTTTCTTTTAGATTTATATCCGCAATGACTCTATAATCTCCCACTCGTAATCT
>Ga0190304_1001434_pt1 | contig 10598 bp, 4 predicted proteins | sample 48700712_MG_FD_161670 | JGI IMG/M metagenome (GOLD analysis project Ga0190304, IMG submission 161670) | Hydrothermal vent sediment bacterial communities from Southern Trench, Guaymas Basin, Mexico - 4870-07-1--2_MG | ecosystem: Environmental > Aquatic > Marine > Hydrothermal vents > Sediment ... | reverse complement strand
ATATAAAGAAGCAATTTGCTCGGCATTTACCAATCCTCCAGAAGAATGCAATCAAAAACTTTCAGAAAGCCCAACCTCTCCGGGATTTGGCGGAGGTGTTGGAAGTTCTTCAGGAGGACAATGCAATTAATTTATTTTTTTATTTCTTATATAAATTTAAATTTTTTTGGTATTATTATGAAAGAGTCTTTAAAGGCAATGAAGTAATCTAGTAAAATAGATTAATAAAAGGTATAATTGGTAGATTTATTAGACAAGAAACTTTCATAGAATAGGAAGAGCATATAGGAGCAATCCCCTGCACAATTCCGGTTGATCCTGCCGGAGGTCATTGCTATTAGAGTTCGACTAAGCCATGCGAGTGCTTTGCCTCTTCGGAGGTGAAGTGCGAACGGCTCAGTAATATATAACTAACCTGCCCTTAGGCCTCCCATAATCTCGGGAAAGTTTGAGTATATTATTTACTCAACCCCGAAACTGAGGATAAAGGGAGATAGGATAAGTGTTCTGGAAAGAGCTTATCTGAATCTAAGGATGGGGTTATATCTGATTAGGTTGTTGTTGGGGTAAAGGCCCAACAAGCCTATAATCAGTACGGGTTGTGAGAGCAATAGCCCGGAGATGGATTCTGAGACACGAATCCAGGCCCTACGGGGTGCAGCAGGCGCGAAACCTTTGCAATGTGCGAAAGCACGACAGGGGAACTCTAAGTGTTCTCCTGTATAAGGAGAACTTTTGCTAAGTTCAAAGAGCTTAGCGAATAAGTGGTGGGTAATAAATTGTGAGTCAAAGAAAAGAATTTTATAAGTGATACTATAGGTTGGCTCACAGTTTACCAAACGGGTGGCAGCCGCCGCGGTAATACCCGAGCCACAAGTGATGACCACGTTTATTGGGTTTAAAGCATCCGTAGCCGGTCCAGCAAGTTTCTGGTTAAATTTCTTGTTAATCAAGAAACTGCCAGAAATACTGCTGGACTAGAGAGTGGGAGAAGTTAGAGGTACTCTTAGGGTAGGGGTGAAATCCGTTGATCCTAAGAGGACCACCGATGGCGAAGGCATCTAACAAGAACACCTCTGACGGTGAGGGATGAAAGCTAGGGGAGCGATTGGGATTAGATACCCCAGTAGTCCTAGCTGTAAACGATGCCCGCTTGATGTTGGCTGGTTTGTAGGAATCAGCCAGTGTCGAAGGGAAACCATTAAGCGGGCCACCTGGGGAGTACGGGCGCAAGCCTGAAACTTAAAGGAATTGGCGGGGGAGTACATAAGGGGTGGAGTGTGCGGTTTAATCGGACTCAACACCGAGAATCTTACCAAGGAAGACAGCTGAATGAAGGTCAGTTTAAAGAACTTACCAGACTAGCTGAGAGGAGTTGCATGGCCGTCGTCAGCTCGTGGTGTGAACTGTCCAGTTAAGTCTGGCAACGAGCGAGACCCGCGCCCTCAGTTGCCAGCGGATCACTTTGTGATGCCGGGGACACTGAGGGGACCGCCGGCGCTAAGCCGGAGGAAGGTGCGGGCGACGGCAGGTCGGTATGGCCCGAATTCCTTGGGCTACACGCGCGCAACAATGGTTGAGACAGAGGGTTGCAACCTCGAAAGAGGAAGCTAATCCCTAAACTCAACCCTAGTTCAGATCGAGGTTTGAAACTCAACCTCGTGACGCCGGAATCCCTAGTAATCGAACGTCATCATCGTTCGATGAATATATCCCTGCTCCTTGCACACACTGCCCGTCAAGCCATCCAAGTGGGGTCTTGAGGGAGCTTCTCTGGTATCAGAGAATCAACCTTGGACTTCGCGAGGAGGGCTAAGTCGTAACAAGGTAGCCGTACGGGAACGTGCGGCTGGATCACCTTTAATTACAAAATAGCTCAAATTCCTATTCTATGAAGAATCAAATTTTTATATTTTTAATAAATTATGGGCCTGTAGTTCAATGGTTCAAGTGAAACTGTCAGAAAAGACGGTTTCATGAATTAAAGAACGCTGCCCTTGCACTCAGCCCTTTTGGTCTCTATCAAAAGGATAATTTTATGTTGACTAAGAAAGGCAGAGGCTGTGGGTGAACAATTCTTGCTTTTGCTCCACAAATTCAAATCCCACCAGGTCCATCAATTTTGTATTTTTATTTATTAGATAATTATAAATTTATCGTCACATAACAAATACTTATAATCTCAAGTTTTGACACTTTTGAATTCACTCTCAAAACAAATGATTCAAATATTATTTAAATTTTTTTAATTATGGTTCTCTAATTAATTTAGAGAACTTCATTGAAGAGTACTTAGTTACTCAATGAAAAAATAGGTGTAAGGGAGAGAAATATTTGTCTGCTGCTAAACTGCTTAGTGGATGGCTTGGCTTGACTACCGATGAAGGACGTGGTAAGCTGCGATAAGCCTTGGCGAGGCGCATGCAGCCTTAGAACCAAGGATATCCGAATTGCTCCTTTTTAGGAGCGGGAACGCGGGGAATTGAAACATCTTAGTACCCGCAGGAAAAGAAATCAAAAGAGATGCCGTGAGTACCGGCGAGGGAAAACGGCCCTAGGGCAAACCGAATTCTTTATCGCAAGATAAAGAAGATGTGGGGTTTGGACCTCTTTACTTCCAAATAAGTGAGGTCGAAGTTCTCTGGAAAGAGACACCATAGAGGGTGATAGTCCCGTAGACCAAACTTATGAGGAAGATTTTGAGGACTCCAGAGTATCATTGGTTGGATATCCAGTGAGAAGGTGGGAGACATTAACTTCCAACCCTAAATATATGTCAAGACCGATAGCGAACTAGTACCGTGAGGGAAAGCTGAAAAGAACCCTTAAAAGGGGGTGAAAAGAGCCTGAAACTAAGCAGTTCAGTATCCGTTTTGAAAAACGGGGTAAGGAGTTTAGGTCTATGGCAAGGTAAACCTCTGAAAGAGGGAAGCCGAAGCGAAAGCAAGTGCGAAAGCGCGTTAGTCATAGGCCTAAGACCAGAAGCCAGACGATCTATCCCTGGACAAGGCGAAGTGTAGCGAAAGCTACATGGAAGCCTGAACCGATGCTAGCGTGCTATCTGCTCGGATGATCTGGGGATAGGGGTGAAAAATGGTATATATCTTCCAATCTTTTAAAGATAATATAAGAAGAGATATACCATTCAGTGCCAATCGAGTCTGGCGATAGCTGGTTCCTTCCGAATGACCTTTTTTGTTTATTTGCAGAAGGGGTCCGGAAAATGAACCACAGTTCAGCCCGTTCTGTATAGGTTAACGTGTAAAGATACTGATTGGGTAGTAGGGCCCGAAAGGGTTCGCTATCCAGTCAAACTCAGAAGCGTTAACCATAACTGGAACGGAGTGAGGGTTGCCGGGGAAAGCTCGGTGCCCAAGAGGGAAACAACCCTAACTAGCATTAAGGTCCTAAAATGATAACTAAGTGCCCTGAAGAAATATATTTCCTAAAACAGCAGGGAGGTAGGCTTAGAAGCAGCCATCCTTTAAAGAGTGCGTAACAGCTCACCTGCCTAGGAAATATGTTTCGAAGATGGACGGGGCTAAGTTATCTACCGATATGCTAGACTCTAATTGGAGTGGTAGGAAGGCGTCTTGATAGGGCAGAAGCTCTTCTTTAAGGAAGAGTGGACCTATCAAGAATGAGAATCTTACCGAAAGTAGCAGCAAAGTGGTGTGAGAATCACCATCGCCTTTAGTGGGCAAGGGTTCCCTACCAATGACGTTCAGGTAGGGGTTAGTCCGTATCCTAAGTAGAGCATTAACATACCTCTACGAAGGAAAACTGGTTAATATTCCAGTACCATTAAGCCTTTTATCTATCTACTTGGTTTGAGATAGACTAATGCAAACCAAGCATAGAAGCTTCCGGAGTCTCGTAATGAGGAGAAGGAAGCGAATATGCGATGGGCCTCCGTATGGAGGTTTAGTTAAGTCTCAGACCCAATGAAAAGTAGATAGATCTACGGCTTAATGACGGTACCCAGAACCGACACAGGTGCCCACGCTGAGAAGGCGAAGGTGTGATAGGATAATCCAGTCTAGGGAATTCGGCAAGTTAGTGGTGTATCCTTGGTAGAAACCATGCCTGTTCTCCTTTATGGAAGAACAGGTCGCAGTGACAAGGAAAGCCCGACTGTTTAATAAAAACATAGCTGACTGCTAGCCCGAAAGGGTTTGTATAGTCAGTGAAGCCTGCCCAGTGCCGGTATCTCAAATCTGGCTAAACCAGACGAAGGACCGGTAAACGGCGGCGGTAACTCTGACCGTCTTAGGGAGCGGTCATATGATATAGAAATGACTTTATGGCCGTCTCTGGGCTTAGGTAGCGTAATCCCTTGCCGATTAAACGTCGGCCCGCATGAAGGTCCAACGAGGCTTTCACTGTCCCAGACTGGAACCTAGCGAACTCTCCTTCTGGTGAATAGGCCAGAGACTCCCAGCGGGAAGAGTAGTCCCTGCGGAGCTTTACTGCAGCCTGCTGTTGTGACAAGCTTTGAATTGTAAAGAGTAGATAGGAGCTTCGGCGAAAGTGTAACACTATCCTTTTCAAAGTTTGTCGCTTACCTCTTTGGAGGGACAGCAGTTGGTGGGCAGTTTGGGTGGGGCGCCACGCCTCTAACAAGGCATCAGAGGCGCCCAAAGGTCAGCTCAGGAAGGTCAGAAATCTTCCGAAGAGTGTAAACGCAAAAGCTGGCCTGATTGGATTCTGCAAAGCAAAGAATCCAAGTACGAAAGTATGGGTTAGCGATATGCAGTCTAGCATTAATGGCTGGCTGTAACATCAGAAAAGCTACCCCAGGGATAATGGAGCTGTGGCCCCCGAGAGTACATATCGACGGGGCGCGTTGCTACTCCGTTGTTGGCTCGCCTCCTCCTGGGTGTGCATAAGCACCCAAGGGTGCAGGGGTTTACTGCTTAAAGAGGCACGTTAGCTGAGTTAAGAACGGCGTGAGCCAGTTCAGTCTATATCTGCTGGGAGTGTTTATAATCTGACAGGAAGGGAGTCTCAGTACGAAAGGAACAGACTCCCGTGGCCTCTGGTGTACCGGTCGTGATTGCGCTGCCGGGTAGCCACGCCATCGCGGATAAGAGCTGAAAGCATCTAAGCTCGAAGCCGCTCTGAAAAATAGATTATAACAGGTGCTCATAGAAGATGAGCTTGATGGGAGAAGGGTGTAATTACCAAGCTTCGGCGAGGTATTCAGCCTATTCTTCCCAACTCCTAAGCAGCAGATAAATTCTCTTATCCCTTACACCGATTATAAAAATTTTAAATTTGTTCAGCCCAATTTTTTGTAACTCCTCTTAAAATATATCTGCAATTTTTCAGTTCTCTTAAATTTCTAGCTCCGACTAAAAACATTACAGTTTTCAATTCATTTTCTAATTCATCTATGTATTTTAAAATACCTTCTTCTCCTTCTTTCTTGTAAATTTTTAAAAATGGTAAAGCAATTCCACAAATTTTTGCTCCTAAAGCAATAGATTTTGCTATGTCCAAACCAGTCCTTATCCCACCGCTTGAAATTAAATCAATTCCAAGATCTTTTAGTTCTAAAAGAGAGCATGTTGTTGGAATACCAAAGTTCAGGAGATGATCTGCAATTTTTCCACCTCTTAATTTTTCAACTTTCATCCAGTTCGTTCCTCCTACTCCGGCAACATCTATTGCTCTAATCCCGCATTTCTTTAGAATTTCACCGGTTTCTCTGCAAATTCCTTGTCCAACTTCTTTTGCAACAACAGGATAGTTCAAGTTTTTAACCAATTTTTTTAAATTTTGAACTGAATTTTTAAAATTTGTGTTTCCTTCTCTTTGTGTAATCTCCTGCGCAGAATTTAAATGAACAAATAAGGCATCTGCTTTGACTTCTTCCATTGCTTTCTCTATTTCTTTAATTTTTATTTCATGCAAATTAGAAATACCAATATTTCCAAAAAGTAATATTGAAGGAGCCACATCTCTTACAAAATATGTTTCACTTAATCTTTTGTTTTCAATCATTGCTCTTTGAGACCCTAAAGCAAAACCAATTTTTTTCTTTTCTGCAACTTTAGCAAGAGTTTTATTTATTTTCTTTGCTTCCTCTGTTCCTCCTGTTATGGATGAAATTATTAAAGGAATATTAAGATCCTTTCCTAAAAATTCTGTTTTTGTGTTTATATCCTCAAAATCAAAATCAGGCAAAGCATTATATACTAGAATAACATCATCAAAAAAATTATTTCCTTCAACTTTATTATTTAAACAAATCTCTAAATGTTCTTTTTTTCTTTCTGATATTTTCATAATAAATCTTATATGTTTCTTTATTTATGAGAAAAGGTATAACAACAGATGTTCTTTTCTGGGTGCTAATTTTTTTCATAGTCCTTATTATTTTTGTTGGAGTTGCCTTGTGGAGCAAAGGATATGGTTTGAATGTTTTGAACTCTTTATTAAGTCTTATCCCTTAATATGAAAGGAGGAATTGTTCTAATGATAATATATATTATTTTAGCCTTGATATTTGTCTTAATTGTAATTTCAGTTAGTTCAAAACTTTTGCCAATATGAAAGGATTAACAATGAATATGATTGTAAACATTATTATAATATTTGCTGTAGCTGTAATAATTACTATAATCTTTATAGCAATCAGCAATGTAATACAACCCCCAATATGAAAGGAGCGCATACAAAATTTCTGATGTTATTTATTTTTGCAATAATCTCCTTAGTTATTGCTCTTTCTCTTTTACTAACTGTTTTTTCCGGGCAGAAAGAAGGTTATATGATGCCTGGAGGAATAGATATTTCTTTAAGTTCTGCAGATGAAAAAATTTTTGTTCTCCCTCCTGTTGTCTGGTTTGGAAAAACTCTTAATTTAAAAGGAACAGTAAACTTTGAAAAAGTGTTTAATGAAGACAATACAAAATCAACAGATTTTATTTTCCCTACAAACAATGTTTATATTGAAGAACCTTCTGCTGATGATGCTCTTAGAGCCTTAAATTTAGTTTTTTTCTCCCAGCCAAGTGCAGCTTTAATATCTAGTTTATTAAAAACAACAGGAAATATAAATTACAAATTTAAAACAATAAAACCAATCCATCCTTTAATAGCTTTCTATCCTTTAGTAACAGATCATTTTGGAACCCCAAAACCACCTGGAGAATTTGATAACACCCTTGATATTTGCTATTTAAACCCAAAAAAATCTTTCGGAAGAATAAATTTAACTTTTTCAATTAATCCAAATGAAGTCTATAAATATTATAAAAAAAGAGGTTATGATTTTGGTAGAAACAAAGTTGAAGACAATATAAAATTATCTGTTAGTTATTTTACAGATAGAGATTCTAAAGAATTTTATAAAGCGACTAAAGTTACTCTTGAAAGGCTTGGAAAAAGAACAATAGCATTTGATGGAAAAAATTGCGAGATTGAATTATTAAGTTGTTGTTCTCCTGCAAAGGTAAAAATTACTTATGATGGAAAAACAGAAACAGGGACCCTTATTAAAAATGAGATTGTGACAATAGCAGGGATAGATATTTATACAGAGAAAATAGAACCGTTTAACATAAAAATTCAGATAGGTGCGGCAAGAAGTTTAAAAAATTTAATAAGAGAATGTAAAAAGAATTCTGGCAAATACAATTGTTCTTTTGTTTTTAATGTTACAAAAAGATGTTGCCCGAATTTTGTAAGCATAAAACCAATTTTCAGAGTGAATTTAACAAAGGAAAAAATACCAAGATGGAAAACAGAAAACACAGACCCAATATATTTCCAGATTATCTATTATTTGGATGTTCTTAAAGACAGAAATTTTACTTTTGATAGTTTTTCAGAAATTCAGAATTTATTTAAGGATGAAGTAGAGATAAGTCCTGTTAAAGACATTTTGATTTATCCTTGCAGAGCAAAGACACCATTAAATAAAATTTCTTCATTATATTCAAGAGTCAAGAGTTTTGATGGGAAAATTATTGACTGGTACCAATGTGATTCTGCGACCAATAATTTTATTCAATTAAAATATACTGATTTAGAGAAAAATTCTACATGGTTTTGCAAAAAGAATAGCATTACAAATGAATATTATCTCTATAATCCATATGCTTTCTGCAAACTTGACGGGGAAGAATTGCCAAAGATTCCAAAACCAAGTTATTTAGAGGGAATCATTCCAAGCAAAGACCTTTTAATGAAATGGGGTCCTTGGATAATGCCAGACATAACCTACAAAATTTATAAGGAGTCTGCATGGCCATGGGCAAAGTTCATGATTTTAAGTACTACCAATACATTAATTAACGGAGGCAACATAGACTTTCCAGAGAATGTAAGAATTGGTACAATAGAGATTTCTTATAGTTTTGAGTAAAAATTAAATAATGAGACAAATGAAAGGAATTACTACCAAAATGATTATTGGGATTATCTTTGCTATTTTACTTGGTATTTTAGCAATTATGATTGTAACAAAAACAGATGAATTAAACTGCATTTTTTCTATTGTTTACATGTCTATTAAAAATATTATACCAAATGTAATATGAACAGGACAACTCTTTTGATTTTGTTTTCAATACTTTGCGCTTTTATAGTCATAACTATAGGAGTATTTCTATGGTATGAACTCAGAGAGAGGTCTGAAGTTTCTCTTTTAGAAAATATAAGAGAAAGAACAGACATTATTGTTTCTGACAGGGTTTCCTTAGGTTGTTTTATTCCTCCTGATACTGATGAGAGCGAATTCAATGATATAAAAGATAAGTTGAAAAGTGAGAATAAAACTCTGTTTGATTATTGTTTTAATTTTAAAAAATCAAGTGTAAAATGGGAGGATATTGCAAATTCTCTTCCTTATGGAATTAAATTAAATGGTTATTGCTATGATTGTAGCCGTAAAGGATGTTTATGTTTAAATGAAGATATGCCAGGGTTTGAAGGAATAAATACGGAAAGAAGAAGTTTAGACTTTGGAACATCGTATATATTAGGACAAATAGGAAAAGATTTTAAAAAGCAGAGTTTTGCTGAAATAAGAGGGCAACCTTCTGTTTTTGTTGTTAAAAAAGGAGAAGAGGTGAAACTTTCAATTTATGGAGGAATTTTTTTGGCAGGTCAGAAAAGTATTGAAAAAGTTACTGCTGCTTTGTATAATGGAACTGTGAATGAATCAAATAGAATTTCAACAATTGCAGGAGAAGAAAGAAGTTGTTATATTGGAAATAATTGGAATTGCTATCATAGTTGCAGAAGTAGTAATTCTAAAGATTATTGCAGAGTAAAGTGTGACTGCTACACAAACCAGAGATATTATGATGAAAATTCTTTAGAAATATGCAAAAATTATTGTAATAGTAAAGACTTTAATGGAAATTCTGGAGATTGCAAAATCGGTTGCGAAGAAGGAGAAAAAATGAATTGTTATAGGGATTGCTTTATTAAAACAGGGAATGCAGAGGAATGCAGCGGAGAATGCAGTTGTTATTATTGCAAAAATATTGATAAATCAGACCTAATAAATTACTTTTTTTGCGATGAAATGTTATCTAATAAAGATGGAAAGCATGGGTGTGAAAAATTCATTGAAATAGAAAACTCAAGTTTCAAGATAAAATCTGGGGAATACACAATCTTTAAAATTGGTGATTTAAGTCTTACAAATCCAAGATATAGAGGTCTTGCATGGGCTGTTGCAAATATTACAACAAAAGAACCATATCCAGGAACAAGCTGTTACAATCCAAATAATTATGATTGCTATTCTCAGTGTTGCGATGAAGCATGCGAATATGCTGATATATGCTGCGGGGACTTTAATACTAAATGCAAAGATAAAAAAGAATCTATACCTCTGCTTGGTCCAACTCCTGTTCCTGTTATTATTACTTTAGGTCCGAAATGTGAAAAAAGATGTAACTGCTCCACAACAACCAGAACAGAAACAGAAAACCCTTTTGTTCTATGCAAAATTTTCTGCTCTTCAAGGGATGGTTATTATGGAAATAACACAAAAATTATGAAATGTCAGGAAGGTTGTGATTGGGGTGCAAGACAATATGAAAAAATAGAATATTTTGGTTTCAAAAAAGATGTTGATTTAGTTTTTGTTATTGATACAAGTGGAAGTATGAATGACGAATGGGATAGGTTGTGTAATATTATGAATAACATTAAAGAAAGTGTTGAAAAAGAAGGTTATAAATTAAATGTTACTTTATATGCTCTTGGTGAAGGAAGTAATATAGGCAATGTTGATATTAACTGTCCTTATACCATACTTAATTGTTCAGATATAAATTCAGACTTGGGTTTGTCTCTTGATTGTACCTGTGCTGATTGTTGGCAGGAATCTTGGGGTCCTGGAGCAGAATGGGCTGTAAAAAATCATCCTTGGAGAAAAGATGTTCTGTCAAAGATTTTATTTGTTGTTAGTGATGAGGGGGCTCATTGTGGAAACAGTCCTGCTTGGTGTGGTTGTGGCTTGCATCCTACTGCATGTACTTCATATACTGAAGAGAAAATATATGTAAAAAGAGCTGCTCAAGCAGCAATAGATAATAATGTAACAATTTTTGGTTTGTGGGGACGTAATATAG
>Ga0190304_1001429_pt1 | contig 10607 bp, 9 predicted proteins | sample 48700712_MG_FD_161670 | JGI IMG/M metagenome (GOLD analysis project Ga0190304, IMG submission 161670) | Hydrothermal vent sediment bacterial communities from Southern Trench, Guaymas Basin, Mexico - 4870-07-1--2_MG | ecosystem: Environmental > Aquatic > Marine > Hydrothermal vents > Sediment ... | reverse complement strand
TCCGAATATCGGGAGAAAGTTACCCTGATACTCGTGGCAGTTCCTTCGAGGACGGGCGTCGAACACTATCAGATATTGAAAAGGCAGATAGAGGAGCTCGTGGGGAAGGTGAACGGGAGGCACGGCACGATCGGCTGGGTCCCGGTTTGGTACCTGTACAGGCCCCTTCCCTTCAATAAACTGGTCGCATTGTACAGCGCGGCCGATGTGGCCCTCGTAACGCCCATGAGGGACGGCATGAACCTGATATCGAAGGAATACATTGCCACAAAAGTCGACGGAAAAGGAGTCCTCATACTCAGCGAGAGAGCAGGCGCAGCGAGCGAGCTTGGAGAGGCAATCATCGTTAACCCGGACAACAAGGAGGAAACGGTAAAAGCTATCAGGGAAGCCCTGACCATGCCCGAGGAGGAACAGATAGAGAGAAACAGGATCATGCAGGAGAGGCTCAAGCGTTACAACATAATTCGCTGGGCTCAGGAATTTATAGACAGGCTGGAGCACACAAAAGAGCTTCAGAGAGAGCTTCAGGTCCACAGGGTCACACCCCAGGTGAGGAGGAGGATAATGCGGGACTATTCGAAGGCGACGAGGAGACTCCTCCTTCTGGATTACGACGGCACGCTGGTTCCCTTCGTGGGCAAGCCCAGCAGGGCTCAGCCCGATCCAGAGCTCAGGAGGCTTCTGAGTGACCTCACAGCTGATCGCAGGAATGAGGTCGTCATAATCAGCGGGCGCGACAGAAAAACCCTTGAGAACTGGTTCGGCTCCTTTGATGTTAATCTTGTGGGCGAACACGGCGTCTGGATAAAAGAAAGGGGCGAGGACTGGAGGCTTATAGAGCCCTTGAAAAACGACTGGAAAGATGAGATAAGGCCCATACTCGAGCTGTTCACCGACAGAACCCCCGGCTCCTTCATAGAAGAAAAGGAATATTCGCTCGTGTGGCATTACAGGCGTGCGAACCCGGAACTCGCCATAATCAGGTCTCGAGAACTCAAGGAGACCCTCCTCGATCTCACCCGGAACAGGGATATCGGGGTCCTGGAAGGCAACAAGGTGATAGAGGTCAAGAAAGTCGGGATCAGCAAGGGCAAGGCAGCCCTCAACTGGCTCGAAAAGGAAAATTGGGATTTCATCCTGGCCATCGGCGACGATTGGACCGATGAGGACGTCTTCGAGGTACTGCCGGGAAAGGCCTATTCTATCAAAGTCGGTTTCGGTTTTTCGAGGGCAGCATACAGAATAGAATCTCCGGAAAAAGTGAGGGAACTTCTCAGTCAACTCGGAGGAGAGTCAGATGAATAAAATCCTTCTTTTTGTTCTTGTCGTTGGACTTTTAACGGTCCAGGGTTGCAAAAAAGAGAAGAGGCTCACCATAGCCGTCGGCGGTGCTCCCAGCGAGGTGGAGTACCTGGAAAGGCTCATAGGTGAATTCGAGAAGGAGACGGGGATACACGTCGTGCTGAGGAGGCAGCCCACCGACACGGACCAGAGGAGACAGGAACTCGTGATTGCCCTGAAGGCACGGGAGAGGGATCCCGACCTCTTTCTCATGGACGTGATCTGGGTTCCTCAGTTCGCGGCGTCGGGTTGGCTGGAGCCCCTGGATGACTACGCGAGGGAATCTGGCGTCGAGCTCTCCTCATTTTTCAGGGGCGTGGTGGAAAACGTGGACAGATATGATGGGAAATTGATAGCCCTGCCGCTTTACGTGGACGGTGGGCTTCTCTACTACAGAAAAGACCTCCTTGAGAAATTCGGGTTTTCTCCCCCTTCTACCTGGGACGAGCTCGTGAGACAGGCACGGAAGATACAGAAGGAGGTCAGGAAGAAAAACCCGTCCTTTTACGGTTTTGTCTGGCAGGGAGCGCAGTACGAGGGGCTCGTCTGCAACTTCCTCGAATTCGCCGCATCCATGGGCGGAGGGTTGACCGATAGCCTGGGCCGTCTCACCATAGACAGGCCGGAGAACATCAGGGCCTTACAGTTTATGAGGGACCTCATAAATCGTTACAGAATCAGCCCTCCCAACACTTACACCGAGATGAGGGAGGAGGAAGTCCGGTTATTCTTTCAGAGGGGAGACGCCCTTTTTGAGAGAAACTGGCCATATGCATGGAAACTTCATCAGGCAGACGATTCTCCCGTAAGAGGAAAGGTCGGGATGTCATTGCTCCCCTCCTCCACAGGTGGCCGACATGTCTCGACGCTCGGTGGCTGGCACGTGGGCATTTCGAGGTTCGCCGACAGAAAAAAAGAGGCATGGGAGCTCCTGAAGTTCCTCGTCTCGAAGGAGATCCAGAAGAGGCTTCTCTTTGACCTGGGCTGGAACCCGGGCAGGAGGGACGTCTACGGCGACCCGGAGGTGCTGAAGGAAGTCCCTCAGGCTGCTGTGCTACAATCGATATTCGAGAAGGCCATTCCAAGACCCGTTCTTCCCTTCTATACCCGAATCTCTGAGATCCTCCAGAAATACCTTAATTCCGCTCTTTCAGGCGATATGGAACCCGACGATGCCCTGAAAAGCGCACAGAAAGAAGCAGAGGTAGTTTTTTCCCTTTATGAAAAGAGGTAATCTCTGTAGCCCGGCATCGGGAGAGGCACTGCCCTTCATCCTCCCTGTGATCCTCTTCATGCTTCTACTTGTGGCTCTGCCCGTGATCGGGACGTTTATAAACAGTCTATTCAGGGACGTGCCCTTCCTGGAGAAGAGATTTGTGGGTTTCGGCAATTTCGCGCGGCTTTTTAAAGATCCCGGCTTCAGGGAGTCACTCCTTTTCACGGCCCTCTTTCTTCTGATTTCCGTCAGCCTGGAAATGGTCCTCGGCACACTCTTCGCCCTCACCATGAATGAAAAATCGCGGCTGACAACGCTCCTGAGGGTGGCAGTTCTGCTTCCCTGGGTTATCCCCGTGGCCGTGGGCGCCCGAATCTGGCAGCTTATCTACAATTACGACTATGGGCTGCTGAATTCAATTATAGTGCTCTTCGGGGGGACCCCTGTGAACTGGCTTGGCTCGCCGGGCCTGGCTCTCTTTTCGGTGATACTGGCTGACGTGTGGAAAACCACTCCCTTTGTCGCCCTGATCGTCCTGACGGGATTAAAGGCAATACCCGAGGAGGTATACGAACAGGCGAGGATAGACGGCACGAACCTTTTCAACCGTTTTTTCCTGATAACTTTTCCGATCCTGAGGCCCGTTTTTACAGTGGCCCTGTTGTTCCGGACGATCGACGCCCTCAGAGTCTTCGACGTCATCTACGTGCTGACAGGAGGCGGCCCTGGAGGAAGCACTACATCCATCTCCCTGTTTGCATACAGATACTTCCTCCTCGGCGACTTCGGCCTGGGATCGGCTTCTTCGGTAGTTCTGTTTTTGATTGCTCTTTCTCTCTCGGTCCTGTATCTCAGGGCCGCCCGATTCAAGGAGGCAATAAGTTGAGCGAGGAGAAAACGAAGAAAATACTGATTTCAGCGAGCTCGGTCTTCATCCTTCTCTTCTCTCTGGTTCCTCTTTTATGGATGCTGGCTGTCTCCTTCAGCGGCAATATTGACTTTTTAAGGTCCGGGAGGTATTTAATTACACTGTCCAATTACCATGATATCGTGAGATTGAGGAATCTGCATTTTACCGATTATATGAGGAACAGCATGATAATTGCCACGCTGACTTCATTGATAGTTGTCGCGATAGGGCTTTTCGCGGCATATGCCGTGACGAGGATGAATTTTCCGCGCAAGGAGCTTTTTGTTATGGGCGTTCTCGCTGTCTCCATGTTCCCGCAGATATCGATCGTCGGGTATCTTTTCAAACTGATGTCGTCTATCGGCCTGATAAACACCTATCCTGCCCTTATCATTCCGTATGTCGCCTGGACAACGCCGGTGGTTCTGTGGCTGTTGACCAGCTACCTCACGGGAATCCCGAGGGAACTGGATGAGGCGGCTCTCGTGGACGGGGCGTCGAGGGGCAAAGCACTCCTCAGGGTGATATTTCCCGTCGCAGCTCCAGGCGTTTTCTCAGCGATATTGATAGCATTCATACTTTCCTACAACGAGTTCATGTTTGCCCTGATGTTGACCAATGACTTCAGGGCGAGGACAATTCCCGTGGGGATCGCTCTCTTCCAGGGGCTCCACGGGGAGATACCATGGGGATATGTCATGGCAGGGGCGGCTCTGGCTTCCCTGCCGGTGATTCTAATAGCCCTTTTCTTCCAGAGGTACATTACTGAGGGCCTTACAAGGGGGGCAGTAAAGGGCTAATCGGTCTTGCAAAGGCAGGAAGGATCCCATGAAAGGAAGAGGGAGGAAACCTGATGAGATCCCTTGAGGAATACAGAGGTATAATAGGCGACGAGGTGATATCCTCGATCTACAGGAAAGCCCGGAGGCTGTACGGGGTGGGTGTTCTGCACATAAATTCGACCTACGTCGGCGGCGGCGTGGCCGAGATGCTGACTTCACTGGTTCCGCTGATGAACGACGTCGGCCTCCAGGCCGACTGGAGGACATTCCACGGTTCGCCTGACTTCTTCACGGTCACGAAGAAATTCCACAATGCCCTTCAGGGGGATAAGATCAACCTCACCGAAAACAAAAAGAAGGTTTACCTTCAGACCAACGAAAACTTCTCGACTTACTGCCACCTTAACCACAATTTTATCATCGTTCACGATCCCCAGCCCCTGCCCCTCATCAAATTTTACAAGAAGAAGCAGCCCTGGATCTGGAGATGCCACATTGATCTGACCAATCCCAACAGGGCTCTATGGGAATTTCTGAAGAAATTTTTGCTTCGTTATGACATCATCATACTCTCCAGCGAGAAATACAAGAGGAAAGACCTGCCGGTGGAACAGAGGATAATATATCCGGCAATAGATCCGCTTTCCCCCAAGAACATGGAGCTTTCGGAGAAAACCATCCGGAACTACCTGAAGAAATTCAACATTCCAACGGACAAACCCATAATAACGCAGATCTCCAGGTTCGATAAGTGGAAAGATCCCGAGGGCGTGCTTGAAGTCTATAAAATGGTGAAGGAGGAAGTGAACGCACGCCTCGTCCTCTGTGGAAGCATGGCGCCTGACGACCCGGAGGGCTGGGCTGTCCTCGAAAGAGTGAGGAGAAAGGCCAAAAAACTCGTTGAGAAGGGCGACGTTATTCTGATTAACAGCGAGAACAGCATCCTGGTGAACGTGCTTCAGAGGGTTTCATCGGCCGTGATTCAGAAATCCCTGAGGGAGGGGTTTGCCCTCGTGGTCACCGAGGCGATATGGAAGGGAACCCCCGTCGTCGCCTCCAACGTCGGGGGCATTCCGCTTCAGATAAAAGACGGCGAGAACGGCTTCCTCGTGGAGCCGACGGACCTCAAGGGATTCGCCGAGCGCCTCATATACCTCCTGAAAAACCCGAAACTCGCGAAGGAAATGGGAAAAAAGGGCAAAGAAATGGCGAGGAAGAACTTCCTCATAACCCGGCTCCTCTCCGATTATCTCGATCTCCTCAACTACCTCAGGACGTACGGTTAAATTGACACAGGGAGCCGGACAGTAAAATCCACCCATTGACCCTCCTGTAATCCACTGATATACCGTCTATTGTAACATTTCGAAAACATTACTTTCAAATTTTGAAAACAGACTTGACAAATTTGAAACTAAAGAGTATATTATTCCCATGAATGTGAAAAGAAACTTATCAAAATGTCCAGTATGCGGTGGGGAGCTGGAGATAGCAGAGCTCCGATGTTCAAGGTGTGGCACCGTTATAAGAGGGCGTTTCAGGCAGTGCGAGTTCTGCAATCTGGAGGAGGGACAGCTCGAGTTCCTTCGCCTCTTCCTCACCTCCCGAGGGAACATATCGGAGGTAGCCAAGAGGATGGGCGTATCTCATCCTACCGCCAGGCAACGGCTCAATGACCTCCTTCGTTCCCTCGGATATGAGGTGGTCGAGGAGGAAGAAAGTCCCGTTGACCTCCTCGAGCGTGGCGAGATCAGCGTGGAGGAGGCGATAGAGCTCATAAAAAGGAGGAAGGAGAGATGAGCGAGGAGATCAAAAAGGTGTTGAAGATGGTCGAGGAGGGCAAGCTCTCATCGGAGGAGGGAGCGCGCCTCATCTCGGCCATCAAGGAGAGGGAGAAAAAAGAAATCAGAGGTAAATACCTCCGCATTTCCATCGAAGATGGAGGCGACAGGCTTAACATAAAGATCCCCCTGAAGCTGGCGAGATGGGCGGCGAAATTCATTCCAGAGGAGAAAGGGATCATTCAGATAAATGGCAAGAACGTTAGCATTCCCTTCGAAGAAGTGATAGAATCCCTGATAGAGGACCCTGACGAACTCGTTTCCATCGAATCGGAAGACGGGGGAAGGGTCATCATAAGGATCGAATAAAAGGAGGAAACCATGAGAAGCAGGACGTTCTTTGGCTTGCTCCTGGTCATTGTAGGAGCATGGATACTCCTCTCCAACTTCGGAATACTGAATTTCGGAAGGGATTGGCCTTTGATCCTCATAATAATTGGCTTCTATTTTCTCGTGAGGCCGTCGAACAAAAAGTCGAGGAAGCCCGACATCAGGAAAATACTCGATAAACTGGAAAAGGGCGAGATCGACAGCCAGACGGCGGCACGACTTATAAAGGAGGAGAAAGATGAATGAAATAGAAAAGATCCTGAAGCTTTTAGAAGAGGGAAAAATTAACGCCGATGAAGCTTACAGGCTGATCGAGGCGGCGGAGAAAGAGTGGGAAAGGGAAAGAATCGCCAGGGATACCGAGGTACACCGGGAGTTCAGCCTGGGCGACATCATCAAGAACTCCATTAAGAACTCCATTAAATCGGCCCTCTCCACGATACCGATGACCGTAAAGGGATCACTCTCGGCGAGGAGCATCAATGAAATCATACCGATTGAAGGACTCGAGGAACTGGAGCTCGACATAAGCGCGGGGGATGTAGAGCTCAAGACCTCCAGCGAAGTGGATGGCGTCAAAGTCAAGGGCATGGGCGGATTCCAGAGAAGCGGATCGACGATCAAGCTCGTCGGAGACCTCCGTGTCCTTTTGCCGCCCCTTAAAAAACTTACGGTCAGGATGAAAGCGGGCGATCTTGACGCAGAACTGGAGGGCAAAGAGGTCGAGGTATCGGTCAAGATGGGCGATGCCGACATTCGCCTTTCTGCGGAGCGCGGCAGGGTTGAGGTCAACATGGGCGATTTGGATCTGATCCTTAAGAGAAGCCCGAAGTATATGAAAGCGATTTGCGAGATGGGCGACCTCAACCTCACACTTCCCCCCGATTTCGACGGTTCCATCGAGACCTATGTCAAGTTCGGCAGCCTGGAAGTGGACGATTCCATCGACTACAGATCTGAAGAAAATCGCATCGTCGTGGGGGAAGGAAAGGCGTCGGAATTATTCGTAGTATGCAATATGGGCGATGTCGAAATAACCAGGACTGAATGATTACGCATATTCGGAGAACCTGTTCAGTTTGAGTCTCTTTAAGACGGATTTTCTGTAAAGCTTCTTGATAAACCCGTGTTTCCTGAGGGCTGACCTCAGGGAATCCAGAGATTTCATCGCCTCCGCATAGCCCCTTTCCACCGCGAAAGGGACTTTCTCGAAATGCATCCAGCTCATATCCGCCAGGTCGGGCCTGATTACGAAGTCCGCAAAGGATAGGATGAGCTGAGAGAGTTTTCTGGTGGCAATTCCCTCAGCTCTGAGCACTATCTCAACGGCATTTGTACCGTTCAGATTCCCGTCGGGTCCACCGGACACATCGACTGCGATTATGAAATCCGCTTCCTGCAGGATAAGTGCCTCGATGGGAACGAGTGCCGTGGGTCCTCCATCCACGAGGAGGCGTCCGTCCTTTTCCAGCGGGGGAAAAATTCCAGGGATAGCAGAGGAAGAGTAGAGCGCGTCCCGAAGGGGTCCTCTGCTGAAAATCACGTCCTTCCCCTTTACCAGATCGAGGGCTACCGCTGAGAAATTATAAGGGAGGTCCTCGAAACTCTTTTCCCCCACAAGATCCCCTACGATGGCCATCAGGTCCTCGCCGGACAGGAGGGCCCTGGTCGTGAGAGCTTTCGTGTAGGTAATCCCCTCTTTGATGAAGGTCAGCACGCCAGAACGTCCCGATTCCCTCGACCGATCCAGATAACGAAGCCCCATTTTGCGGTATCGTTCGCTCTTAACGATTCTCTCCACTAATTCCAGGGCCCCCTCGTAACCATAGAGCCCATACATGGCACCTGCCAGGGAACCCGCAGAGGTGCCTGCGGCAAGGCTGAATTTAATTCCCGCTTCTTCGAGGGCTCTGAGAACGCCGAAATGGGCGATCCCCCGCGCCCCACCGCCACCCAGGGCGATTCCTATTTTCATTTAACGAGTAGCCTCCGATTTCTGTGCCGAAGCAAGTTTTTCCTCCGGGAGGTCTTTCTTTTTGAAATTCTTCCCACAGGAAGGGCAGGAATAGTAAGTGGATTTCCCCCTCTTTTTCTCAACCAGTATCGGGAATCCACAGGAAGGGCACTCTATCTCCACGGGTCTGCCCCAAACGACGAAATCGCACTCGGGATAGCGGGAACAGCCGTAGAAGATCTTGCCCTTCTTGCTCCTTCTCTCGATCAGCTCTCCCTTCCCGCATCTGGGACACTTTATGCCCGTGGTGTAGGGCTTCGTTCCGGGGCATTTGGGATAGTCTATGCAGGCCAGGAATCGGCCGTTTTTGCCGTACCTGACGACCATGGGTTTACCGCAGACAGGACATTTTTCGTCGGTCAGCTCCTCGTCGAGGGGTTTTGTGTACTTGCATTCCGGATAGCCCGAGCAGGCCAGAAACTTGCCGTAGCGTCCCCATCGGATGACGAGCGGCCTCCCGCACAGGGGGCACTTTTCCTCCGTGACCTCCATGGTCTCCTTCTTGAGGTCCTCCACGTCGTTCTGGACCTTCTCGAGTTCTGCTTTAAATCTCTCGTAGAAGTCTTTGAGGAGCTCCTGCCACGAGTAAGTTCCCTCTTCAACCTTATCGAGTTCCTCTTCCATCCTGGCCGTGAAACCCACGTCGAAAATCTCGGGAAACCTCGGTATGAGGATGCGGTTGACAAGCTCTCCGAGCTCCGTCGGCTTGAGATAGCGTCCCTCCCTCTCCATGTATTTCCTCTCATAAAGAGTGCTAATGGTGGGAGCGTAAGTTGAGGGTCTCCCGATGCCTTTGGCTTCGAGGGCCTGTATGAGGGTCGCCTCGGTGTACCTTCTCGGAGGCTCTGTTTGCTTCCTCTCGAGCTCGAGCTTCACCAGTTTGACCTCGTCTCCCGAGGCAAGCTCCGGAAGAAGGACGTCCGATGGTTTTTCCCCGAGAAACCTGTAAAAACCGTCGAAAAGGAGTTTTTTGCCTTCTGCCTCGAGGATGTAATCGGAGGCCGATATGGAGACCTTTTTAATTTCCTGAAGGGCCTCTTTGGCCTGGGACGCCACGGCCCTCCTCCAGATGAGGTTATAAAGCCTGAAAAGTTCGGATTTCAAAGCTCCCCTGAGCGTTTCCGGCTTTTTCTCCGGGTATGTGGGCCTCACCGCTTCGTGAGCTCCCTGAACCTTACCCCTGTCGCCGTGTACCCTCTTCCGGGGCGGTAGGTACTCCTCTCCCCCATCACTGGCTATTATCTCCCTTATGGAGGCTATCGCCCTGTCGGCCATTCTGACCGAGTCGGTCCTCATGTAGGTAATGAGGCCGAGCCTTCCTTCGGGCAGGTCCACTCCCTCGTAGAGTTCCTGGGCGAGCATCATCGTATATTTTGCAGAGAAACCCAGCTTGCTGGCCGCATCCTGCTGCATGGTGGAGGTCTTATAGGGCGGCGGCGGCTTGATTTTCTTTTCGGTTTTTCTGACCTCTTCGACGATGAACTTCGATTTCTCGAGCTCCTCCAGTATCTTTTTCGCTTCCTCTTCGCTCTTTATCCTGCCTGCCTTTTCTCCCTTTTTGCCCTTGAGAAGGGTCTTGAAGCGAACGCCGTCCTTCTCGAGTATGGCGCTCACCACCCAGTAGACCTCAGGAACGAAGGCCCTTATCTTCTCCTCCCTCTCGCAGAGAAGCCTGAGGGCGACGGTCTGAACCCTTCCCGCGGAAAGTCCCCTTCTGATCACCTTCCATAAAAGAGGGCTTACCTTGTAGCCAACCAGCCTGTCCAGTATGCGCCGGGCCTGCTGAGCGTAAACCCTGTCCATGTTGATCTCCTCGGGGTTTTCCACCGCCCTTTTCACCTCTTCTTTCGTTATCTCGTAGAAGAGGACCCTCTTTATCTCGGGGCCCGAACCTATTTCCTGGGCGATGTGGAAGGCGATAGCTTCCCCCTCCCTGTCGGGGTCACTCCCGAGATACACCACCTCGGCCTTTTTGGCGGCCTCTTTGATCTTCTTCAGGATTTCCCTCTTGCCCTTGAGGATGACATAATGAGGTTTAAAGCCCCTCTCTATGTCCACCCCCAATTTGCTGGTGGGAAGGTCCTTAACATGGCCCATCGATGCAAGGACATCAAATCCCCTTCCAAGATACTTTTTCAGCGTTTTGGCCTTGGAAGGCGACTCGACCACA
>Ga0190304_1001426_pt1 | contig 10609 bp, 13 predicted proteins | sample 48700712_MG_FD_161670 | JGI IMG/M metagenome (GOLD analysis project Ga0190304, IMG submission 161670) | Hydrothermal vent sediment bacterial communities from Southern Trench, Guaymas Basin, Mexico - 4870-07-1--2_MG | ecosystem: Environmental > Aquatic > Marine > Hydrothermal vents > Sediment ... | reverse complement strand
TGGGGCACCTTGCCCCTGAAATTGCTCATCCTGTGGTACCAGCACCTTATCCTGATACTTTTGGGGAATACAGCTTCTATGGCCTTGATGAGTCCAGGGGCTCCATCAGAAGTCACTGTCACAGGGAAATTCATCCCACGAGCTACCATGTCTCGCAAAAACTCCAGCCAGCATTCGTAGCTCTCTTTGTTTCCCAGACCCAGGCTGATGAGTACCTTCCTCCCGTCATCCGTTATACCCCAGGCACACAAGATAGCTTCTTTGAGATCACCATAACGTCTAAGGCTCTCGTATATGGCGTCCAGAAAGAGATACTCCACCTTGATGTGAGACAAGTCCCTTTCACTAAAGGCCTGGTACTCTTTCCATAAGGCCTCGCTAACCCGGCTGACAGAAGCACTAGAAAGCACTTTCTCTCCGGTGAGCATCACTAAGGTGTCTTCAATATCCCTGGTGGATAGGCCCCTGGCATACATCTCTACAACTAACTTATCCAGAAGGTCCGTGTGGCCTTTGAAAAACTGGGCCACCTTGGGGATGAAAGGCTCAGGGGCCTGGCGGACCTGGGGGATCATGAGTTCCAACTCACCTTCTATATCCTTGAGTCTCCTGGGCTCATATCCGTTTCTGTAACCCTTGAAATCACCTTTTGTTCTCTCATAGTGGTCCCTGCCCAAGAAGTCTTTCACCTCCTCCTCTAAAAGCTCCTGAATCAAGAGCTGCTTCCCCAATCTCAAAAATTCCCTCAGGACGTACCCATCAGTTCCTTGCTCCAAAAGTTCTCTCATAGCCTTGCTCATCCTTTTGCTAGGTGGTAGCTTTTTCATTGGCCTGGGTCCTCCTTTCATCAAGGGTTTGTGTTAACTCCTTGATAGCCCAGGCCATCTCATTTTTACAGGGATTATAAAGCATGACCTGGAAAAGGCTTCCGAACTCATGGGTATGAGCAAGGAGGCTTTTCTGGGTCTCCTAGAAGCTACCGGGATAGACTTTTCTTATTTAGATGGAGAGGATGGGGAAATAGAAAGGTCCTGGCCGTGATAGCAGTCTTTGACAGCTCTCCGTGGATTTTTCTCTCCAAGCTGGGTTTTGTGGATAAAGCCATCGATCTCTTTGACCATGTCCTTGTGCCCTCTTCAGTGGAAGAAGAAATCTCCCAAAAGAGAGATCGAGCCCGCGATATCCTCCAAGGCGCTGGCAGCGGGAAAAGTTAAGATCACAACCGCCAGCAATCCCCGATTCGTTGCTGCTTTGCGGCGGAGGCTGGGGAAAGGAGAATCGGAAACCATAGTCATAGGTCTGGAATTAAAAGCCGACATGGTAATCTTGGACGACCATGCAGCGAGGACAGAAGCAAGACGGCTTGGTCTGCAAGTCAAAGGTACTCTTGGTCTTATCCGCAAGCTCAGAGATTCAGGTACTATCAAATTGGACGAGGGAAATCTGTACGCCCGCCTCCAAGAAATAGGTTTTCGGGTGAGGAAAGATATTTACCTGGAGATATTTCGATAAGAAACACAACCCTGGTGGGTAGTATGACTGGATTTATCTCTCCAAAATACGGCTACCCGTCCGACAAGCAGGAGAGGCCACCAAGACCGTTTTGGAACAGGCGGAGTTGTTTGGGTATGAACTGGCGTGAAGGCTTTCTGTGAAGATGCTTTGGCAGTGATGCATGTGGGGCAAAAAGAGTAAGCAGTTGAGATTTCGCTATTGAGGGGTTGCAACCCTCAATTGAGGGGTATAAGTATTCAACTATGAGCTTACTTGCTGAGATACTTTCGTCAAAGGCCCGGGCTGAGATTTTGAAGTTGCTATTCGGCCTGTCTGAACAGGAGCTCCATGTCCGGGAGATAGAGAGAAGAACGGGTCTTAATATCCGCACTATTCGTCAGGAGCTGAAAAAGCTCCACAGGCTTGATTTGGTGGTAGCCAGAAGGGACGGGAACCGCCTCTATTATCGAGCCAACTCTGAACACCCCATCTGTGCAGACCTCAAAAACATTGTATTAAAAACGTCTGGGTTAGTGGAAGTTCTTAGGAGGGCCCTGGGCAGCGAAGGTATCCATGTAGCATTTGTCTTTGGTTCCCTCGCCCGTGCCGATGCCAGTGCCCGTAGTGACATAGATCTGATGGTTGTGGGCGATATTGGTCTGAGGACCCTGGCAAGCAGGCTTTCGGGTGTTTCTGAAAAGGTGGGACGTGAGATAAATCCCCACGTTATGACGGTGGCTGAGCTTAAAAGGAGATTAAGCTCCAACGAGCATTTTTTATCCCATGTGTTGGAATCGCCTAAACTGTTTGTTGTGGGAAGTGAGGATGACCTTAGAACAATGGATGAAGAACGGGTGGCTTAGTTCCCACAAGACGAGTCCCCAGGAGATAGGGAATCTGTTAGCCATAGTGGAGCGAGATCTTGCGGATGCATCTGAAGAGAGGATTTCTCCAGACTGGCAGTTCGGTATCGCTTATAATGCAGCCCTCAAACTATGCACCATACTACTTTATGCAAGCGGATATCGGGCTACGAGGGTGTCCCATCATTATTACACGATAAAGACATTACCTTTGATTCTTGGTGAGGCTTATAAGAGAGATGCGGAGTATCTTGATGTCTGCCGGAGCAAAAGAAACATCGCTGAATACGACTATGTAGGGTCAGTTACAGAAGACGATGTTCAGGAGCTGCTCTCTTTTGTGAAGGTGTTGAAGAAAGAGGTTATCCAATGGTTGAGAAGACATCATCCAGAGCTTATAGAGGGATGAGAAGCCAATGAGTATTCATACCCTCCGCCCATGGACCGACCTGGTGAAACTCCACCCCGATGTGGAGGCTGGAGTGCTCACCGAGGCGACATTTGCCATAGACCTGGGTGCTATTGCAGCGAATGACCCCAACGTACCTGTCGTCAACCGAGATCCTGAGGAGTTTTTCAAAGCAACCTATTTGACAGCAGACCTTCGGATACTTCTATAAGAAGTGTTGGCCTCCCTTTCTGGAAAGCCTGGATACAACCGTGTGCTCAAGCTACGCACCCACTTCGGAGGGGGGGGAATCTCATACCCTGGCTGCCTTCTTACATGCAGCGAGGCACCGAGAGGCCCTTGATGTTATCCCCGAAGCCAGGGACTTCGCACGTCCGGTCAGAGTCGCTGTAGCCGTCTTTGGCGGTGAGAAATTCGATGCCCGCAATGGCAAGACTTTGGATGATGGTCGGACTATTCGGACCATGTGGGGCTGGATAGCTTGGCAGATAGATCCCGACAAAGCCTTCCCCTTGGTGGCTGAGCACGATTACGACAGAGTAGCCCCTGGCGGAGATGTGATTCGGGAACTCCTCACCAAGGGGGCCAGTGAACATCCTGTCCTTCTGCTTCTGGACGAGGTTCTTAAATATATGGAGAGGGCAGCAGCCGTCTGGGTTTTAGATTCGACCCTTCAACGCCAAGCTAAGGACTTTTTCCAGAACTTAACCGTGAAAGTGGCTGGAAGCACCAACGCAGCATTGGTCTACTCCCTCACGTGGAGTGCCCGGGAGGCCCTGGGCAATGTGGCGCTCTTGGCAGAGATTGACAAACTCGCCTCTCGAGTAGACCAGCTTCGTGAGCCAGTGACAGGCGACGAGATTCTACCCATCCTCCATCGGCGCCTTTTGGGCGAGATACCTGACCCCTCGTGTGCACAGGAGGTCGCCACTGCGTTTCAAGAGGTGGTGACCAATATGCGGCGGGCGTACGCTGAAACCCCGTCTGACCGTCAGCAGGCCGAGGAAGAAGGGAGAGAACTGCGGGATAGGATGTGCGCAGCTTACCCTTTCCATCCGGCACTCATTGACATTTTGCGGGGACGTTGGGCGGCAGTTGACGAATTCCAAAGGACCAGAGGAGCCCTAAGGTTTCTGGCCACCTGCCTTCACGTGCTGAAAAAGCGCGGAGGAGCTGGCCCGGTTTTGGGGCCTGGGGACATCCCCTTACATGAACCTGATGTCAGGAACAGCCTGGTAAAAGAATTAGGCCTTAAGAATGATTATGATCCAGTTTTGTTTGAAGACATTATTGGCCCCAAAGCCAGAGCACGGCGAATCGACAATCGTCTGGCAAAAGAAGTACCCCGACTGGGTAGCGTGAGACCGGCAACAAAACTGGCCACTGCCATTTTCGCATATTCATTTGGAGGTCTTAGGCGAAATGGAGAGGGAGAAGGAGAAACCCTTCCACCAGGGGTAACCGAAAGTGAGCTTCTCGCCTCTGTTGTGGGACCGGATCTTGACAATATAACCGCCACGGCGGTTCTCTCCGAGCTTCGCAACACGTGTCTGTACTTACACTACGATGGTGTGCGGTACTGCTTTAAAAAGGATCCAAATGTTACCAAGTTGATAGAAGACGCTGAACAAGAGGTGTCTAGAGAAGAAACCCAAGCCAAGGGGCAAGGACCAGTACGAGAAAGGATCAAGGAAATGCTCGAGGCCCGCTTGGCTGGTCATCATACCGCTATAGTATGGCCAACCAGTAGTCATGATATCCCCGATGAAGATCCCCGCTTTCTTATAGCTTATTTACCCTTGGAATTTGCAGGTGAGGATTGGTCTGAGCAGGAGCGTAAGGCCAAAGACTTGCTTTCCAAGTATGGAGACCGGCCGAGACGTTATAGGAACGGCCTGGGCTTAGCCATTCCAGAAAAAAAGAAGATCGAAACACTGAGACGGGCGGTACGGTATCTCCGTAACGCTGTAGAAGAGCCCCTCGATGAGGCGGACGTGGAGATGATAGAAAATGGGGAAGAATAGGATCTAAAGTAGGACTGCGAGTCATGGTGAAACGTCTCCTCCGAAAGTACGGCTACCCGCCTGACAAACAGGAGAAGGCCACCAGGACCGTCCTGGAACAGGCAGAGTTGTTTGGATACGAGCTGGTGTGAAAGGGATGAGGATTTTTGCTAAAGGCCTAAACGGCTGAGCCAAGCCTGAGAAACTTGTTGAACCTTCTTGGGTTGCTTTTTCCTCTCTTCATTCTTATTCTTACTAGTAAGACGAAATTCAAGGGGGTTTTTATGCCGGAGGTGGCCACAACTAGAATGTCTTCTAAAGGGCAGGTGGTGATCCCTGAGGAGATTAGAAAAAAGCTGAACCTGAAGCCGGGGGCAAGATTTGTGGTGGTGGCGGAAGGGGATGCCCTGCTTTTGAAGCTCATTTCTTCGCCTTCCATGGAAGAGTTCGACAGGCTCCTGGAAAAAGCACGTAGAGCAGCCAGAAAAGCAGGGATCACTAAAAGAGAAATAGAAGATGCCATCAAAAAAGTCCGCCAGGCTCAGAGTGGTGATTGACACCAACGTCCTCATCTCGGGCATTTTCTTTACAGGCCCGCCTTACTGGATTCTCAAAGAATGGCGAGAGGGCGCATTTCGAATAGTGGTGAGCCAGGAGATAATGGAGGAATATGAACGGGTGGCTCAAGAAATTTCCTCCAGGTTTCCTTCTATTGGCATAGGCGATGTTTTGGAGTTGATCGCTCTTGGCGCCGAGTTAGTGGATACAACAAGCGTGGATGTGAAGGTGTGCCGTGATCCTGCAGACGATAAGTTTATAGCTTGCGCCATTGCGGGGGGAGCTAGAGTCATCGTTAGTGGAGACAAGCACTTGCTGGAGGTTTCGGGCTATCGGGGCATCACCGTACTCAGGCCCAGAGCCTTTTGGGAAATCCATCTAAGACGCAAAGGCCCTGGAACTTGACCTTTGCGGGAAAGCGCCAGGGCCAGGCTCAGGGTCATGGTGAAACGTCTCCTCCAAAAATACGGGTACCCGCCCGACAAACAGGAGAAGGCCACTAAGACAGTTTTAGGGCAGGCCGAGCTCTTTGGGTATGAGCGGGCGTGAATTGGGGGGTTAGGTGACAGAATCGAAGGGGAGAAAAATCCCTTTAGCCATTCTGGCTGCTACGTGGGAGGAGTTGGAGCCCCTGATAGCTCCCCTCAAGGCCTCCTTCGCAGATCAAGGCTGGAGGAGGGTCCTCCTGGGTAAATGGGGCGCCTTGGAGATCCTCCTGGTAGAAACTGGGGTGGGCAAGGTGAACGCTGCCGTTGCCACGGCCCTGGCCATGGAGAAATGGAGACCTTCCCTCCTGCTTCTTATAGGCATAGCCGGAGCCATCCCCTCTTCTGGACTGAAACCCTTAGACCTAGCCCTGGCCACCGAAGAGATTTACGGGGACGAAGGCTGCATGACAGAAGAAGGCTGGCTCACACCTCAGAGCATGGATACCGCCTATTTGATCACAGAAAAGGGCCCAATTTACCACCGTTTTCCTCTCACCGTTCCCCCTGGTCTTCAGCTGCCCAAGGGCCCTTTTGTCACCCTCTCGGCCATCACCGGTACAGCAGAGCGGGCTAAGGAACTAGAGAACATCTTTCCCGGCATTATGTGCGAAAACATGGAAGGAGCCGCTGTGGCCCACGTGGCCGCCCACTACGGGGTGCCCCTGGTGGAGATCAGGGCCATGAGCAACACGGCAGGGCCCCGCCAGCGCCACCTCTGGAAAGTCCAAGAGGCCTGCCAGGCGCTGGGAGATTTCTTACTGGAAAAGGGACTGAACGCCATCAGGCTGTGAAACTGCCTTGTTTTCGAACTGGTAAAGTCTGCGTGACTCACCAGACCAGAAACAGGACCTGGAAGGTCTCCAGTCTCCAAATCCCCTCCTGTTGATTCAGCACGAAAACCCACACGCAGCCCTTCACCTTGTTGTCTCCCCCCCCTTCACAGAATATTAGATTAGCGAGGGGACAAAACAACACAGGGGGTGGAACTGTGACATTAGAAGAAGCCAGAAAGCTGGTGGAGAAGCTGAGAGACGAGATCAACTACCACAACTATCGCTATTACGTTCTCAACGACCCCGTCATCTCTGACGAAGAGTACGACGAACTCATGCGCCAGCTCATGGAACTGGAAAAACAGTTCCCGGAACTGGTCACCCCCGACTCCCCTACCCAAAGGGTGGGGGCCCCCCCTAGGGACGGCTTTGCCACAGTGACCCACTCCATTCCCATGCTCTCCTTGCAAGACGCTCGCAACGAAGAGGAAATCCGGGAATTTGATGCCAGAACCAAACGGTTCCTAGGTCTGGACCCCGACGCCGTTATAGAGTACGTGGCTGAACCCAAATTCGACGGCCTCTCCTGTGAAATCGTCTACCGGGACGGACGTTTCGCCTTAGCCTCCACTCGGGGGGACGGGGTGGTAGGCGAGGACGTCACCCCCAACGTGAGGACCATCCGCACCGTCCCCATGCGCCTTCTGAAGAAAAAAGGAGCTCCCTCCTACCTGGAAGTCAGAGGTGAAGTCCTCATGAGACGAGCCGACTTCGAGAAGCTGAACCAAGAACTTATCAAACGAGGAGAGAAGCCCTTTGCCAATCCACGGAACGCCGCCGCTGGCTCCCTACGCCAGCTAGACCCCAACATTACAGCCCAGAGACCCCTAGACTTTGTGGCCTGGGGTGTAGGTATGGCAGAGGGAGTGGAGTTGAAAACCCACTGGGAGACTCTGGCAATGCTAGAGGACCTGGGTTTCAAGGTTTCCCAGCCCAGGAAGCAGTGCAGAGGTATCGAAGAGGTAGTCCAGTTCCACCGCAAGCTGGAAGAGGATCGGGACGACTCTAAATACGAGCTGGACGGCGTGGTGATAAAGGTGAACTCCATGGAGCTGTGGGAACGTCTAGGCACCACTGCCCGGTCTCCCCGCTGGTCTCTGGCAGCCAAGTTCAAACCCCGCCAGCGCACCACCAAGGTACTCGACGTCATCTATAACGTAGGCCGAACAGGGACCATCACTCCTGTGGCGGTGCTGGAACCCGTGGAGGTCGGAGGTGTCATAGTAAGCCGGGCCAGCCTCCATAATTTCGACGAGGTGAAACGCCTGGACGTAAAGGTCGGAGACACAGTCCTAATCCAACGAGCAGGAGACGTCATCCCTGAAGTTGTCGTGGTGATAAGAGAGAGGCGCACGGGCCAAGAGAAACCCATCCTGCCTCCGGAAAAGTGCCCCGTGTGCGGTGCCGAGGCTGTCAGAGAAGGTGCTTACTACAAATGTGTCAACATCTCCTGCCCAGCCAAACTGGTCCAGGCCATTAAGCACTTTGCCGCCCGGAGGGCCATGGACATCGATGGCTTGGGAGGCAAAACAGCGGAACTCTTGGTAGACCGTGGTCTGGTAAAGGATCTGGCTGACATCTACTACCTAAAGGAGGAGGAGCTTCTGGAGCTGCCCGGTTTCGCCCAAAAGTCCGTCCAGAACCTTCTGGATGCTATCGAGCAGTCCAAAAATCCCACCCTGGCTCGGTTCATCTATGCCCTGGGCATCCCCAACGTAGGCGAATACATGGCCCAGGTCCTGGCCCGACACTTTGGCACCTGGGAGCGGCTTTCCCAGGCCTCCCTGACAGAACTCCTGGACATCAAAGGCATAGGCCCCGAAACGGCCCGGAGTGTGGTCTCCTTTTTCCATGAGGCCAGGAATCGCCAAACAGTAGAGAAGATGTTTAACGCAGGCCTCAAGGTGAAGGAGGAGGTCCAGCCCAAAGAGAGCCCCTTGGCAGGTAAGGTAGTGGTCTTCACAGGAGCCCTCTCCTCAATGACCAGAGACGAGGCCAAGGCCCTCGTGGAGGAGCTGGGAGGCACTGTCTCCAACTCCGTGTCCCGGAAGACGGATCTGGTGATAGCAGGCGAAAACCCCGGCTCCAAATACCAACGGGCCCAGCAACTGGGAATCAAGACCATCAGCGAAGAAGAGTTCTTGAAACTGGTGGGCAGAGCCTAGCCCTCCCGACCCGTCACCCTATAGACAAAAGAGCGAAGACGCCGGATGTAAGTCTCGCCCCCCACCAACTCTGTGTCGTTGTGGCCCGCTCCGGGGATCACATAAAACTCCTTAGGCCCCGGAGCCTGCTTATAGACCCGCTCCCCCATCCGCAGGGGTACCAAGCTATCCCTATCGCCGTGGATGACCAGCAGAGGCGCTTTCACTTTTTTCACCATCTCCACCACATTAAACTTGCGCTTCACCAGGAATTTACCAGGGATAAAAGGATAATGGATCCAGGCCAGGTCTTTGAGATTGGTGAAGGCCGACTCCAAGATCACCCCCGCCACTTCCACCCGGGAAGCCAAATGGGCTGCCACCGCTGCCCCCAGGGAACGGCCAAAAAGCACAACGTCCCGGGGCCTGTACGCCAGGGAACCCACGGCATAGTCGTAGACGGTCCGGCCGTCGAGATAGAGTCCCTCCTCCGTGGGTTTACCGCTACTTCTGCCGTACCCCCGATAGTCGAAAATGAGGACAGAAATCCCCGCCCTCACCAAAAGGGCCACGTTCTCCACTCTGTCGCCAATGTTTCCCGCATTACCGTGGAAAAAGAGAAAGAGAGGAGCATGGGACGCCGCCTTCACCAGCCAACCGTGGAGCCGCTCACCGTCGGTGGTTTCTATCCACAGGTCCTGGTAATCCAGGCCCGCCTGAGCCGGAGTAAAAACCACCCTCCTATCAGGATAGAAAACAAAGACCCTGTCAACCACCGTGGAAAAATTCCATGCCACCCAGGTCACCACGGCCAGGGCCAGAACCAGAACTACTCCCTTGAACCACCAACCACCCATCCGCCAACCACCTCCATCTTTAATCTTCTACCAACTCCTCAGGAGACGCAACGAAAGTCCTTTGCTGAAAAGCTCTCTATACCCATACTAGCAATTCAAAAGCGCTTTTCTTCCTCAATCCAGGCGTATATGTTTAGAATATGCTGATCAAGGACCTGGGAGAGTTTGACCTCATAAACAGGATCGCCCAGCTCCTGCCTCCATGTTCCAGGGATGTGGTGGTGGGGGTGGGGGACGACGTGGCTGTAGTAGACACAGGTGGAGACCACTACCTCCTTCTCACCTGCGACATCCAGGTAGAAAACACCCACTTTCTGCCCTCTGTCTCCCCTCATCAGCTGGGGCGCAAAGCTGCCGCCGTGAATCTCAGCGACATCGGGGCCAAAGGGGGTGAGCCCCTCCACTTCCTGGTCTCTCTGGCTCTGAGGGCCGAGACCTCCGTGAGATGGGTGGACGAGTTTTACCGAGGCCTAGGGGAAGAGGCCTCTCGACACGGAGCCGACATCATCGGCGGCAATCTCTCCCACACCCAGGGTCCCCAAGTGGTGGATCTCTTCCTCACGGGAAAGGTGAAAAAGGACTGGCTCCTTTTGAGAAAAGGGGCAAGACCGGGAGACAAAGTCCTGGTGACAGGCCAACTAGGCAATGCCAAAGGAGGACTCTTTCTCTTGACCCAAGAAGGCCTCAGGGAAAAGCTAACTCCCGAAGGGGCAGAGACCTTACTGACGGCCCTGCTGACTCCCACCCCCCGGGTAAGAGAAGGACAAACCATCGCTGCCAGCCACATGGCCACCGCCATGCTGGACATCAGCGACGGTCTGGCCCAGGACCTTCTCCACATTTGTGAGGCCAGCGGTGTGGGCGTGCGCATCTGGGCAGAAAAAATCCCCCTCTCCCTTGCCTTAGAGGCGCTTGCCCAGCTCCTGAGTACTACTCCTTGGCTCTTGGCATTAGAAGGGG
>Ga0190304_1001425_pt1 | contig 10612 bp, 18 predicted proteins | sample 48700712_MG_FD_161670 | JGI IMG/M metagenome (GOLD analysis project Ga0190304, IMG submission 161670) | Hydrothermal vent sediment bacterial communities from Southern Trench, Guaymas Basin, Mexico - 4870-07-1--2_MG | ecosystem: Environmental > Aquatic > Marine > Hydrothermal vents > Sediment ... | reverse complement strand
CTACATATACATGGAGGTGAGCGGTGAGGTGAGCGACAAGGGCGAAGGCGAGATATGGACGGTATATGATGTGGAGCGGTTATATCACGCATTAGAGAGCAAAGAAAGAGCGGTGGAAAGAGCGAGGGAGCGAATAAAGGAATTGGAGCGGTATATCAAAGACATGGAAGCGTTATGCGAAGCATACAAAGAGGCGTTGGACGAGTGCGAGGGAGATGCGGTTGTTGTTGGTGGAGTAAAAATTCACAAAGATGTTGCGGTGTCTATGAGATTTCGCACAGAGGTGGAGATGGAGGGAGCGAAGGTTGCCAAAGCGAAGTTGGAGAGAAGGGTGGAGAAGTTGGAGCGGGAGATAAAGCGAATTAAGGAAAAGTTGGAGGAAATTAGGAAGGGGAAATTGGTGATAAATGGGGAGGTGATGGAGATAAATGGGGAAGACAAGGCGACACATCATTAAGGAAAAGATGGACGGCATAGACAAAGCATTAGAGAGATGCCAACAACATCTCATAGATATTCTTTCGCTTGTGGATGGAGTTGATGCGAGGGCGACAAATGTTGTTGCTATGACTGCGACACTCGTTAAGGAATTGCGTGAGCATGTGGAGAAGATGCGTGAGGAATTCGGTTGGTGATGCGAGGGAGGTGGAGAGTGATGGAAGAAGCGAGAAGTGATGGAGTGTTGTCCCGACATCCCGCAAGGAAGACAAAGAGCGGAAAGGGGATATACATACAAGATAACGAAATTGTCTATGTTGCTTCCATCAAATCAGTGAGGGCGTTGCTTAACAGTGAGCGAGAGGAGATATTCTTCGCCAAATTTCCATACCGCAAAATCACGGGAGAAGCGAATGAGCGAGACACAATAGTGATGTATTGTGAGAAGTGCGGAAGGATGTGCGTATGGAGAAAAGTGAGAGAGGACACATGGAAGTGTGTTGGGTGCGGGAGCGAGAGTAATACCGAAGGACTAATAAGGAAGTTGCGAAGCATCGCAGAGGGATATTAAGAGGTGATGGGGATGATAAAGGATGGAGAGGAAATTGCGGTGATAAACCGCACAGATAAGAAGATGCGAGTAACATTAGTAGTGGAAGAAGAATATGCGACATACATGCTTGACGCAAAGGGTTGGAGATGCTATGATGATTACAATTACCCGAAGAAGCGGAAGATAAAGGTGCTATTGGACGAAGCGAGTGGAGGTGAGGAATGATGGAGCGGGAGATAAAGTTTAGAGTGATAAAGGACATCAAAGAGTTAAAGAAGTTTATCGTTGATGCTATGATTGACCATGCGGAAAGGCGAGCATCCGCTCTAATACAACAAAATAACAACCTATTCTTCTATGAGCAAGGGTTTTTGGATGGACTAAAAACGGTGCGGGATTTGATTTCGGATGATGGACTGCTAATGTATAGGTATGTGCTAAACGAAGCGAAAGAGCGAGAGGACGACAAAGAGCGGGATGTCTTTTAAGCGAGGTGAGAGGTAAGATGGTGGATGCTTGCGAGTGTAGATGGACAAAGAGGGAAGCGAAGGTATTGCTCGCATTCTTGCTTGCGGAAAAAGCGAGACATCTAAAGGACATCCATCACATAGAACACTGTGTTGAGCGAATTCGCATCCATTACAATATGAGCAAGAAGGACATGGAAGAAGCGGAATATTTCTCTCGCCTATTCGCACAGTTTTAGGGAGGTGATGTTGTAATGGGAGAGGGAGAAAATCTCTCTCCACCTCTTTTTTCCCATACAAAATGGAGACATAGGGAGGGTTATCAAAAGTGTGTGCGGAAGGTTGGGTTATCAAGGAATGCGGACTTTTATGGAAAAGGATTTCCTTTGTGTGCTGTGATAAAGTTTAAATTCCCCGTTATTCGTTATGCTCCCCGCACATGCGAAATAGCAAAGTTATTAGCAACCTTGCGGGTGTTATATGGTGATGATTATATGCGTGAGTTAAACGCACTTGCGGAATTGGAATATCTCAAAATGGTGAGGAATAGGGAATGGGAGCATTTGTTGAGGGAGGTGGAGGAATAAGATGGTGTCTTTGGAGGAAAAGCGAAGATATTTAGAGCGTTGGTTTAGAGCATGGACGCACAGAGGGTATGGAAGCGGACAAGCGTATGAGGAATACTTAAGGGTGCGGGAATACATACCTCGCCAATACCGCATTAGAAAAACCGACTTCCTTCGTCTATACCGTGAGTATGCGGACATAGAGATGCGACATAGACAACTGCGAAGTGTCCGCAGAGACCGCATTCCATCAGAGCGGTTATATACTCCCCGACCATTATATACTCATAGGCGTTATCATACAATTCTAAAATTTGAGGGGTATGATAAAACGACTGGAGAGAAGATAACCGCATTCTATACATTTACCCATGATACCCTAATGAGAAGGGGAGAGTTGGAGCAAACCGCTTTGGAGTGGATTAAGACAATAGAGGGAGGTAGTCCGAAAGAATGGAAGCGAGCAACCGTATGGGAGGGTTACCGCAACATAAATGTCCCATAAATTTGGGGAAGCGAAAACCGCATAGGATAAAGCATAACAAGACAACCGCTATGCCAACATACTTCCTATTCTTTGACACAGAGACAACCGAGCAAGATGTTGGGAATGGTGAGCGGAAGCAAGTTTTGAGGTTGGGATGGGTTGTGAGGGTTTATAGAGACAAGCGAAGGAATAAGGTGAGTGAGAAGTGGATGGAGTTTAGGACGAAGGAAGAATTTTGGGATTTCGTTGAGCAAAGTGTCCCCGATGGGAAGAAAATGTGGTGCTTCGCTCATAACATAGATTTTGACTTTAGGGTATTAGAGGGATTTAGGGTTTTACATCAAAGAGGATGGGAGATAAAAACCTTTGTCTATGACTGCAAGAATATCATCCTCCACTTCCGCAAGGGAAGGAAATCGTTACTATTCTTGGACACATTTAACTTCTTTAAGGGAAGCGTAAAGAAGATGGGAGAGAGCATAGGGTTGGAGAAGTTGGAAGTGGATTTCGCAACTGTGAGCGAGGAAGAATTATCAAAGTATTGTAAGCGGGATGTGGAGATTATCAAAGAGTTTATGATGCGGTTTGTTGATTTTGTTGAGCAAAACGATTTAGGTTCGTTACAAAAGACACTCGCATCGCAAGCATTTTCCGCATTCCGACATAGATTTATGAGACATGATATATTCGTCCATAATAATGTGGAGGTTATAGAGTTGGAGCGGGAGAGTTATAGAGGTGGAAGGACGGAAGCGTTTTATATAGGGAAGTTACCGCAGGGTAAATACTATAAGTTGGATGTAAATAGTATGTATCCCTATGTAATGCGTGAGCGGGTATATCCGACAAAACTCATTCGGTTGGAGAAAAACCCGACCATAAGCGGACTAAAGCGAGCATTACAAAGGTTTTTCGTTATAGCACATCTGCGGGTGAGAGTGGATAAACCCATCGTTGCGGTAAAAACCGAAAGGTTAATCTTTCCCGTTGGAGAATTTGACTGCGTTATAACATCTCCCGAAATTGAGTTGGTGCTAAAGCATGGAGAAATAGTTAAGGTTTATAAATATGCTATTTATGAGCAACATAGAATATTTGTGGATTATGTGGATTTCTTTTACTCTCTAAAGGAAAAGTATGCGAGAGAGGGGAATGGTGCGTATAAGCAAATGTCTAAACTTTTCCTTAACTCTTTGTATGGAAAATTCGGACAAAAGGTGAGGTATTTGGAGAAAATAGGGGAATGTGAGCGGGAGGATGGATATGAGGTTGTCTTTGACATGGAGACAGGTGAGCGGACAACATACCGCTTCCTAAATGGTGAGATATGGGTTGAGAGTAAAGAATACTATGAGAGTGAGAATAGTTTTGTTGCTATTGCTTCCGCAGTAACCGCTTATGCTCGTTGCTATTTATGGGAGTTAATAGAGAAAGCGGGTTTAGAAAATGTATTCTACTGCGACACAGATAGTTTAATTGTAAATGAGGTTGGATATGAGCGACTAAAATCTTTGTTGGACGATTATAAGTTGGGTTATTTAAAGTGTGAGGGTGTGAGCGAAGAAGTTGAGATTAGGAATGCGAAGGATTATACCTTCGGTGAGGAAGTAAAGCGGAAGGGTGTAAAGAAGGATGCGGTGGAAATAGCACCCAACACATTTAAGCAACTCCAATTTGAGCGGTTGCGAAGTGCGTGGAGGAATGGGAGAGTAAATGAGGTAATTGTCCGTGAGCAAATAAAAGAGTTAAAGCAAGAATATCAAAAAGGTATTGTAACCGAAAGCGGAAGGGTTATACCGTTTAGGTTATCTTGAGCGTTTTTCCAATTCCTTTCTCTCCCGTATTTCCTTTCCCAACTCTCTCGCTTTTTGGATGATTTTCGCATATCTTTCCACTGCTTCCTTTAAATCCTTTGCGGGCATTTTCGCATCACCTCCCTATTTCTTCTTTCCGAGATATAAATCATGGAATTCTTCGGGTATGTTGATGCGGGAAAGTAACTCCCTTGCTTTTTCTTCCGTAATGAGTTTCTGATTAAACCATTTGACAATATCCTCTTTGGAGGGTAACCTTATCTTGCGGTTTCTTCTTCGCACCGCATCCACAACAATTTTATCCCGCCTTGTTGCTCTAATTCCCAATTCGTCCAATTTCGCAACTAAATCCTTCTCGCTTATTAAACCTTCCTCAAATTGATATACATATACCGAAATCATATCATTTAATTCCTTTTCCGCAAGTTTATACTTCTCCAAAGTAATAAGGAATTCCGCTTCCACATCATCATAACCCAATCGCATCAACATCTCTTTACATTCCTTTTCCGTGATTTCTCCAATAGTCCATAGTTTAAGAATTTGGGAGCGGGTTAAATCCTTTTCTTCGCTCACCTTAAGAGTTTTGTAAAACTCCATTAACTTTAGAGCATCCGTTTTTGTATATCCTATTTCCATCAACCTTGCTAATAACTCATTATCATCAATAAGTCCCAACTCATAAATTCTTCTCAAATCCACCCTTGTGAGCGGTGAGTATGATATTGCCAACAACCTTTGTCTCCACCGCTTATCATAGTCCGCTTGCTTAAGATAAAATTCCACCGTCCTTAAGTCCGTTTTGAGTTGCTCTAAATCTAAACCCATTTCTTCGTATGCTTTCCCTCTCACCGCAAGGACTTCGGGATTTAGGCGGTGGAGCATCTCATATACTTGCGTTGGACTGGGTAACTCCCAGTGGCTCATCCAATACCACATCAATACATCTTTGTCCATTCCCGCTTTCTTCGCATACTCAACAATATTTTCGGGAAATTCCGCTCTTAATGCTTCCAAAGTGTCTTTATCATCGGTAAATACCTCCCTCACAGCAAAGCGAATAAAGTCCGTTGGGGAAGGATATGCGTAAGACAACTTCCTCAAAATCTCAATTTCCTTATCGTTTAGTCCATGTTGCTTTAGTGCGGAATTTATATCATAGTCCAAATCCTCAATTCTTCTTTCCGCTTCCAACAATTCCGTAACCGTTAATTTGGGTTTATAGTAATCATAAATAACCGCATGTTTATCAACCGCATAACCTTGCGAAAGCAAATCCGTTTTAAACATATCATCTGTGATTTTACCCGTATGCTTCCCGTATGCGAGTATATCAGGTGGAAGTGGAGTAACGGGATGTAATGAGTTAAAGAAGTTTTGTATATCTTGACCAAATCCACTTAATCCCATTCCAATACCCGTCCCTATTGCCGAAGATGCTATTAAACCCAATAGTTGTATTGCTCCCGTCTCACCCTTCTTTATGTTTTCCTTTTCCTTCTTCCACAACTCATTTATCTGCGGACACTCACCGAATATCCGCTCATATACTTCCTCAATAACATTTAAATCGTCCAATAGCACAGAGGACAAAAACCGCTTTAATCCATCCTTTAGTGTGTCCGCAAAATCTTTGATAAAGTTGTTTATAGCATCCGCTATGGGTTGTAACGGTGCGGTTGCTATTTCCACCATCTTCGTTAAGACATCTCCAACTCTCATTTCCCTCCACCCTTTATCTTTTTCTCTAATTCTTCTATAACATCATCAATAGGTAAATCAATATCTAAAATCTTCTCAATAAATTTCTCTCCTTGCGAAAGAAGGAAATCGCACAGTCCATCCCAACCCTCAATAATAGCATTCCACAAATCTGCGGGAATTTCGTTTATTGTCTTCCAAAGGTTGTTTATATCGTCCCATGCGTTGTTGAGTGATGTCCATATATTATTCCATATCTCATTCCAAATCTCATTCGCTTCCGTCCATAAATCACTTATGCTTTGATTTAAGATGGGAATGTCCCAATTGAGTATGTTATCCACAGTTGATTTGAGCGAATTCGTTATATCCTCCAAAGATGGAAGTTTAATGTTTTGTATGGTGTCTATTGCGTTTTCTATTGGAGTAATCATGGATGTAAAGTAAGGTTCTATTTTATTCCACAATTCCGCAACCGTTTCTCCAAATTCGCTCACCCATTTATCCACCTTTAGCACCGCATCCGTTACAATATCATCTGCGTATGATTTCGCTTGCTCCATCAAATCCTCTACTTCGCTCCATGTATGATTAAGGATGTCCCAAAACTCATTTGCTCGCTCCACCCAATACTTTGCTATTCCATCAACCCAACTCCATAATTCGTTTTTGATGTCCCCTATTTTATTCTTAAACGCATCCCACCAGTCCGTTACAAAGTCCGTAAATGTGTCCCATACATCAAAAAGTCCCATCTCTCTTTCCCTCCCTTGCTACATTAGCGAAATCATTAGTCCTATTATTACTCCCGCAATACCGAATGACCACTGGAGTATTCGCTTAACCCAATTTATACTTTCCTCTACCCTTACTAAACCTTCCTTAATCTCCACTAATTCTTCCCGTATTTCTACTATTTCCTTTTCCATCTTCTCAATTCTCTTTGTTATTTCCATGCTCCCATTACCTCCCTACTCTATTGGAATAATTCGCAAATGGTGATATAAGTCAAATGATGGGTCAGTCCCGCTCACATCATAATCTATCAAAATCCATCCAATTTCGCTTCTTTCCACTACCTTCCTTTCTACTCCTATATCGGTAAATGGCGTATGCGAAAATGATATATTCGTTAATTCTTGAGTTACTAAACCCGTATATACTGTTACTTTTAATTGCGGGTCTGTTCCGCTCACATACTTTACCCTTACTGTGCTTTCTAATATACATCTTCCCATACATGCTAACGGTGGATAAACTACTTTGCTCGTTGTTAAATTAGCAATATCTATGTTCTCCGCTAAAGTATGCGAGGTTACTCGTTTTAACGGTATTAACTTTACCTCATCAATATAAATCTGACCGCCATCACTCGCTCCAACCAAATATGCTCCTACCTTAAAGTGTGTTATATCTCCAAATCCTCGCAAAATCGCTTGTCCTCTTTTCCATTCGCCAATTGTGTTGTTATATCCGAGATATAATATTCCTCTAAATTGTTCCTTATCATCATATCCGAATAACGCTTGATATAAGTATGTTCCTTTCTCTATTTTTGTCGGAAATACAAGCAAATAAGCATCATATTCCTCAAAATTTGCCAAATGCTCATAACATATCCATCCCATAGCGTAAGGAATAGATGAGATTAAGTTTCCACCATAGTTTCCGCCCAATACCTCAACCGTTTCTATTAACAAATCAAAATCGTTGCTAAATCCCTCTGGATTTAAATTCCATCCTTCCGTTGTCCCCGTCTCAAAATCACCATTAAAAAGAAGATTTCCCTTTAGTGCCATAACACATCACCTTCCTATTGTATTTCTATACCCAATTCCTCATACTCTTCTTCCAATTTCGCCTTCTTCTGTTGTAATTCGCCTATTTCCTTCCCCAATTCCATAATCCTTCGCTTTAAATTATATGCTTTTATTATCCTTGCCACATCTTCCTCATTTACCACCACTACCATTTTCCTTCTCACCTCCCTTATCTCATTCCTATTATCATATACTTCGCATCACTCCCCCCATACCTTCTTACCTTTATATATTGAGCATTAATATCAAAATCTCTCGGTGTCTCGCCATCCACATATACCGCATCCGACCACACTAATCCATCCTTGCTAAACTTCGCTAAATATGGATAATTTAACGCCTCAAAGCGAATTCGGTTGGGTGTCCATGCGAATTGTAATGTGTCCGACCAATTTACTCCCGCAGTCCCCTCTAATGTGTCTATTTGCTCAAAACCCGCACCGCTTATAGCAACCTTTAGTAACCCTCCCGAAGTAACTCCAACTTTCTGCGGTTCGCCGTTGGACTTCCAACCCAATAGATATGCGAATGCTCGTTGGAATATGTTATTTACTCCATAACGGTAAATATGAGAAGGAAAAACATTTAACTCTCCACCTATTTTTTCCTCCACTCGTTGTAATATCACATCAACCCTTGCTTCTTTGACCGCTCTACCCGTCCCTCCAATAAACTCTCGCCTTCCTCGCCTTTCCACCATGTCTCTCTCACCTTTCCTCGCTTATTCTATAATCTCATACTCAACCCATCCTCGCACATTCCCCTGATTTCCGCTTGACTGCGGTTTTATTTTGACACTAAAGGTATAACCGACTGGAATTTCCACATCCACATCTATTACCCTTTCGGGTGCTATATCATTTGCGGTTTCCAAAGGTATTGCTTCGCCTATTCTGTCCCTCTCAACCCATATCTCCATAAGCAAAGGATTTGTATTGACATCTGTGATGATTATTCTTCGCACCTTATACTTTTCTTCTTCCTTTGATGTGAGTGAGAAGATTTCCTTTCCTTCGTCAGTGCTGTTGTCCCGACTTAAACCCTTGTTGTAAATCACCATCCCTCACATCACCTCCCTCATTCCGCTATTGTAACCTTCTCTATGAGTGCTATTTCCGCATACTTCTTTTCTATGCTCACTCCACTTCCCGTGAGCGAAGCAGTGATAAACAATTTGACTTCGTCCCCCGCCTTAAATGTGAGCGGTGTTGGTGGAATAAACGGCTCACGCCTATCCACCGAAGAATAGTTGCCAACAACCGAAAATCCTCTCCCTATGCTATATCCACTGCTAATACCCGAATAGGTTGGTGCGTAAAATGGAAGTCCATTCTTGTCTTTATCAAACAAGCATGTGCGTCCCTTAAACGCCTTAATAAACTTCGTTTGGATGTAATTGGTCGCATCTGTGTAGTTTATCACTTCCGACCCCAATATACCCATCACATCAATTGTTGTCTTTGATGGGACTTCCGCAGAGTAAGGGAAATCTGGAAATTCCTTTGTTGTAACACATGTATTTACCTCATAATCTTGTGATGCGGACAAATCTGCGGATGGGCGACCATAATTGACAAAGAGGTATTCCTTTGCTTCGCTCCCGTTAAAGTCCGTTGATTTTATATCTCCCGCATCATACTTCTCATAAACAATTATCACATTCCCCAACTTCTTCCCGCTTGTGTAAGGTTTAACCCTAAATGTTTGACCCTCTGCGACTGGATAACCTCGCATCCAACCCTTCTCCACCATGTATGCTAATAGAGTAACACTTGCTCTTGCTATAACCCCTCGCAACTTTTCCGCATCACCGACATACAACTGTGGAGCGGGAAGGTGAGACCCCAAAGGATGTCCATCAACCCTAAAGAACCCAACCGTTGTCTTCTCTACTTCCAACAAGACATAATCATCATCGCTTCCACTGATAATCACATCTTTGACCAATAAACTCTCACCCGACTTTGCGGTTAATTCCACCGCTTCGTCTGCGGACTTTCCGAGTGTGGTTTTGACCATAAACGGCTCTATGAGTGCCACCGCAACATCACCTCCCTATGAGATTACTTCTTGCGACTAAACTTTGCCATGTGTCTCACGAATGTCTCCATCCTGCGAATGTTATCCTCAAGGGTAACATCTGACATCTTCTCAATTGTTTCTTGTCCCTTCTCTATATGCGGAAGCAACTCACCCATAAATTCCTCAAAATCGTCCTGTGCCTCATCCACTCCCGCAGATATGCGACCCAACCCCTTGTTAATCATAGCATTCTTCCAATCCTCCAAAGTAACCCCTCGCAACCTTCGCTCCCATTTGTCTTGGACTTCCTTTGATGTCATGCGAGCAACCCACTTTGCTTTCTTCTTAACCGCTTCCTCTGCGGGATTTTTCGTTGTCTCCTCAACTCCCGTCCTAATATCCTCAACCGCTCCCTTTAACCTCCTACTCCACTTTTCCGCAACCTTTTTAGCATCCTTCGGCATTTTCCCTCACATCACCTCCATTTTACAACCTCTTATGGATTTCTTTATTTGACTATATAAATTTTGTGTTAAATACTCACCCGAATATACCCTCCCCTCTACTCCCCATAAGGTAGTATTACTTTCCACTCTTTTGCTCATACTCTCACAAAAACTCGCACATAAGGGGTTTAGGCGACCAAAACAACCGCTTTTTGCTTCTTTCTTACATAGGCGGTTTTTGCGTTGAGATTAGCGGGAGAGGACGCACCAGAGGGGTTGCTCGCTCCGCCTCATCATC
>Ga0190304_1001424_pt1 | contig 10613 bp, 14 predicted proteins | sample 48700712_MG_FD_161670 | JGI IMG/M metagenome (GOLD analysis project Ga0190304, IMG submission 161670) | Hydrothermal vent sediment bacterial communities from Southern Trench, Guaymas Basin, Mexico - 4870-07-1--2_MG | ecosystem: Environmental > Aquatic > Marine > Hydrothermal vents > Sediment ... | reverse complement strand
GGGCGGATCCTCACCTACATTGTGTACCAAGCCTTCATGTGATGGTTGTATGTTTTAATCATTTACGAATAAGCTCTATTATTAGGGAACTTTCCGGTGAAGCGACAGGTTATGAGATAGAACTGGAATACCTGAGAAATCAGGCGGTGCAGATTACAAACAGCATTCTATATATAAAACAGCATAGCATAAACTGCATCCCAGCAGGCTTATTCGCTCTTTCTGAAGAATGCCAGGAGTTTACTGATGCTTATGCATACAATCTTGTTAAGGAGTTAATGAAGATAAATCAGGGATCAATAGCCAGATTTAGTGAGATATCAGAATACATTGCAAATTTATATAAAGATTTTCAGGAATTGTCAAAATCCAGTACAAATAGGGAAATACTTATTAATTTTCTACTAAAATATGAGGAATTACCACGACTTTAGATTGTTGACAAAATACTTTTTTTTTGGTACAAATATCGAACTTGTTCTGGCCGTTAGCTTAACTTTCATTGCACATACATCCAGGCTGGGTACAAGTGTTTTTCCGGGTCTGGTCGCAGACTTCGTCTGCTGCTCGACCATGCATCCTTGGTCTGGTCGCAGACTTCGTCTGCTGCTCGACCATGCATCCTTGGTCTGGTCGCAAACAAGTTTGCTGCTCGACTATGAGTCGTACCGTAGGCACGAAGTGCCGAGGAACGATCTCAGCATCCTAGGGTCTATAGCTCAGTTGGTTAGAGTCCCTGACTCATAATCAGGTTGTCCAAGGTTCAAGTCCTTGTGGACCCATTTAAGCACCTCTTTTTGAGGTGCTTTTTTTATGCTTAAGTGCTTGTATAGCAAGGGTTTAAGCTGTTTTTGTAAATTGTCCATTTTGGCCAAATTTTGCACTGACGCAGTTTGATATGTGATTTGGGTTTTTATTGAATATATAATTGACTTCTTTTTTCATGAAAAGGCTATCACTAAGTTGTCATAAATTTTACTAAAGTCGGTTATAGACAATTGACTATGAATGAAAGATTCGAAAAGTATATAGATCATAGGAAAATAAGGAATAATAATTATGACCGAAGAAGAGCTATTTAAGAAATTATTGAAAATTGAGGCATTATACTCCGGTGCGACAACTGATGGTGAAAAACTATCTGCTTTAAATGCAAAAAAGAGAATACTGAAAAGGATTGAGGAGTGCAAACCGGTCGATCCTCCCATAGAGTACAAGTTTACCTTGCAGTCTATATGGAATGTAAAGATATTTGTGGCATTACTTGACAGATATAATATCAAAGCTTATCGAAGGCCAAGACAGAGAAGAACAACTGTAATGGCCAAAGTATCAGTCTCCTTTGTTGAAACGGTATTATGGCCGGAATATGTGGAGATACAGAATGAAGTTGATAACTATTTTTCTGCTAAAGTTGATAATATTGTGATAGAATTGATGAATAAGAAGGGTTTGTAGATAGACTCATCATTTTACTTTATAATTTATTATGTAAATCCGTGCTATAGCTTTTAAGACTGCTAATAGATTAAAACACTTCTGCAGGAATAATGATGTTATTTTCCTGAGCATTTATTGAAGCTGTTTGATATGTGATTTGGGATTTTGTAGTTTGATTTATTGGTAATTCTTGCCTGTAAATTTGGCTTCTTTATTATGAGAAGATTATCAAAGAATTTTGCTGAAGTCTGCTATAAAGCAGTAAGCGGCCTTTTAGCAGGTAATTACATGTAACAAGACCTCTTGTTGACTGCATATTTTCATCAACGAGTTGACTTGTCCATGCAAAATTTACTTCAACGAGTCCTCTTGTTCATGAAAATTTTACGTTAAAGAGACAGCTTGTTTCGTATTTCAGAACTACATATTTTTGCTTTTTGACTGGTAAATATCGTTGAAAATATTTTTGGCGGTAATTTATTGTTAGCTGGAGATACAGAACAACTTCAATTAGAGATTAACTGGCTTGTACTATTGGCTGTGGGAAATTCTTTCCATTTTTCATTACTCTATAAATATCTACTGACTGCTGTGCATTAAGCCAAAACTGTGCTGAGATGTTAAACGCCTTTCCCAGTTTTACCGCCATTTCTACAGTAACAGAGCTCCTGTTATTTACTATTCTATTGATAACTTTTACATCGTATCCAATATGATCAGCCAGTTGCTTTTGACTTATTTTTAAGGGTAATAAGAACTCTTCCTGTAGTATTTCTCCTGGTGAGGTAGGCTCTCTTTCAATAGTTATCATATTACTATTCTCCTTTGGTTGCATAGGCGAGCAGCCAACTTGTTGGCGACCAGCCTTTGGTTGCATAGGCGAGCAGCCAACTTGTTGGCGACCAGCCTTATTAATGATAATCTGTAATTTGAACATCGTATGGTCCCGATTCCGACCATTTAAAAACAACTCTCCATTGGTCATTTATTCGGATACTGTGATACCCCTTGAGGTTCCCCTTCAATAGTTCCAATCTATTACCGGGAGGAGCCTTAAGATCTTCCAATTCTAGCGCATAATGCAGTATATCAAGCTTTCGTTTGGCTATTCGGGAAATTGAACCCCATCCAACACCTTTCTTTAGTATTCCGGCTACAAAAAAAATCTGTATTACTTTGTCAGAAAAGGATTGTATCGCCATACATAAATATACCGCTCAGAGGTATACCTTGTCAAGGTATTTGAAATTGCAGCTATAGATTTTTTTACATTTCATATAATTGAGCGATAATAATCAATCTAGATTAAAGCTATCAAAAAATGACACCGATATCGACGCTCTTATTATATGAAACCAGTAGCTTTATGACCTTCGGTCGATTCAGTGTTACCACAACACATAGCCCCTGGAGATTTATACCAAAACCTAATCATGACCAGCAAGGGGCTCAGATTGATTTATTAATAGACCGGAAAGATGGAACTATAAACATTTGTGAAATGAAATTTTCACAGGGACTTTTTACTATTACAAAACAATACGCCCAAACACTACGTCGGAAAAGAGAGGTCTTCAGGAACATTACCGGAACAAGAAAAAATCTGTTTATTACCATAGTGACATCATTTGGATTATCAGACAATACCTGGTCCGGAGAATTGATTACCAAAACTATTACACTTGAAGATATATTCAAATGACCAAAATAGTCATAGCTTTATTTTTTAAGGATCCATCCTTACTTCTTTGTAATATTAATTAAGTTAGCAAAAATTTGACAACATGATTTAATTTCCCTAGACTGAGATCATGAAAAATTCATTAAAAAGAATATTTTACCTTCAGGTTGGCTTGTTTATTTTATCAATTATTATATTTGCTTTTTTTATGTTTTATCAGCAAGCAATTAAAAATAGAACGGAAATGGCTATTTCGAATTTTAAATCAGAATTATTACTTTTAACAAAGAGTACAGAGTATAAAGTCCTTAGCGCTAAGGAAAATGTAAAAGCTCTAGCCAGTAGAACAATGATACGGAAGTCTCTTTATGCATATTATACTGGGGAAATAACGCTTGATGCAGTTAGGGATTATACTAAACAGAAGTATATTGATGGTGCTAAAGTTTATAATAATATTAAATTTGCGGTTCGGACTAATCTTGATGGAGTTATAATAGCGGATTATAATTCAGGAAATTTTGAAATACCAGAATTTAAAGAAGGTGAAGAAATTCTTTTTATAAAAAAAGCCGATGGCTGTAATATCTACATTACTGAGAAAATTATCCATAATGGTGTCCTTATTGGGAAGGATTCAGGATTATTTTATTTGGACTGCTTTGAGGAAAGAGAGACTAATCTACTTGATAAAATAAACATTAGCCGATCAGATATTAGTGATACTCATATTAAAACTTATTCATTTTCTTATCCTATTGGTAATACAGGATATTTTCTTACTGCTGAACTAAATCAGAATACTTTAGATAAACAAAAACAGGATGTATTAAAAAGGACCATTATTCGAGCTGCGGTACTTTTTGCATTTGTTTTTCTTATATCATATTTTACAATTTTTAGACTTACATTGGATCTGGTAAAAAAATTGAATAGCACCAATCTCTTGTTGGCAAATTCTTTAGATGAGAAAGAGCTTTTAATGAGAGAAATTCAACATAGGATAAAAAATAATTTTGCTGCTATAGGTAGTCTTTTGTCTCTCCAGGTAAATTCAATTAGCAATCCTGAAGCTATATCTGTTTTACAGGATGCAATTGGACGAGTTGACAGTATGCAGTTACTTTATGAAAAACTTTTACTTACCGATGATTATCAGATTCTTTCTGTTAAGGAATATCTTGATAGTCTTGTGGATTATATAATACGCCTATTCCCTGAAAATAATAAACTTACAGTTAAGAAACAAATAGCTGATTTTCAAATTGATTTAAAACGATTATCTCCTATTGGTATTATTGTAAATGAATTGCTTACAAATGTTATGAAATATGCATTTGAAGGTAGAGATTCCTGTATTATTGAGGTAGATGTCAAAGAAGCTGATGGTTCTATAGTTCTTACAATACAGGATAATGGTAAGGGATTACCTGATGGATTTAATATTTCTGAATCTAAAGGTTTTGGCCTTAAGCTTATAGAAATGCTCTGTGAACAATTAAATGGAGAATTTACTATTGAGAACAATAATGGAACAAAGAGCACATTGAAGTTCAATTTATAATAATTCCCGTACTAACAATTTAATAGTGCAAAAGTAAAAGAGGTCAGAATACTGATAATTCAGACACTTTATCTTCTCTGCATATAATACTTTTCTGCCTACAATTGTGTTTTAGAGCAGGAAAAGAAGATTTTCACCTGTTTCAGGACGTACCTATCCCAAAATTAATCTAAAAAATCTTCCATATTAACTGGCTCTGTAATAGTGATTGTACAATCCGTAGAGGACTGGATTTTCTTAACTTTACCTGAAACATCAGGTAGCCTACACTCCTGACGGATAGTGCAGATCCATGATTTTCTCCTTTATACATTCTATAATATATGTAGTATGCAATTAAACTGGATACCAACAAAAACAGATCTCTTTTTATCTTTGGCAATAGTGCTTTTTTTCCCCTTTGTAGCAGGCATTCTCTATGCTGGAACCGGAGCGCTGCTTCCCATTATTTTGTACTATTCACTGGCCTGGAGCATTAGTATCTGGAGGAGGGGAGAAAGCGGATATCATCTGAAAAAACTTTCTTCTCCACCTCTTTGGTTTTATGTAAACACAGTGGTAATTATCGCCACTCTTGTCTTAGCCTATTTTATCCGCATTGAAGTTGATAATCCCATTATTGTGGGTGTTACTTTTACAGCGCTGATCTGGGCAGTTGCCAATGCCTCATCGGAGCAGCTCTTATGGTTGTATATTTTTTAATTCCTGGGATCTTTTCAAAATGGATCAGTTTGGGCGCGCGGGTCGTATTGCAATGCGAATTTCGGGTTTACTATTATTTACAATTTTTGTGGGAACCATACACTCCCTTTTTTGGGCTAAATTTCTTCATACAGTAGATCCCGACAGTTCTTTGGGGATTATATTTATAATCGTGATATCGGTTTCGGGGTATCTCCATATTCTTGTTTGGAGAAAAAAAGGGGGAGATGTTATACACCCTTATTCCCCATTTTATTCTCAACCTATTCCCGCTCTTTTGGACGGGATATTCTATTTTTCCCTATCTTCTGAATGGAACTCATTAGTAGGCTCTTACGATGTCTATGAAATCAATCTGATCCAACTGACCTTTTCACTTTTATTTTGTATTTGAAAGTCGTGAAAAACGTTCTCAACCTGTTGATAGTTATGGCTGCAGGATGATGATTCCTTGTGTCATTTTAAAATTCGTGGTTTCAGAACTTTGAATCCGTAAATCATGACAGATCCCTGAACCGAGTACTTTGGTATTAAAGAATGTTATAAAGCCTCCGGGTAAAATATACTCTTCAAACTGATGAAGGAAATAAACCGGAGTTTGTATCCAGATCAGGAAGAGGGCAAAGTTCTGCTTCATGACAAATAAAACTAACAGGATAGTCAGATATACAGCCAAAAAAGGGGTAGATATAGGCCAGCTTTTAATAATCCATTTCATTTTTTTCTCCTTGAATCACTCAACAGTGTGTTGATACTATGAATATAGTTTACTTCTTTCTGTTGAACAATCAACAATCTAAAGGACTTTGTTTAATTGCTATCATTTCCAGTATCTGTAATAAGCTTTTTGCGCTGTGTCACAGTTACTATGTCAAAAGCATCTCTTCTTTAATACAGAGCATGAGAACTGGCGAAAAAAGCCAAAAACAAGTCTCATCGCAAAAGCCTCGTAATCCAAATGACAGTGGAACTCAGTCTTCTTGTCATTCAGTGGACTGAATTTTTTCCATCCTTTCTGAATCGGTCCTGTTGCTTGTAAATCTTCTATAAGGTCAAAGAAATCATCCTGCCTGGCTGATAGCATTTTTAAGGACTTTGTTCTTTATTTTGACCTTGTGCATATTTAAACAGTAATACAAATTTGATTACGTGTAAATAAGATCAACTGTATACCAACAGTTTAAGCAATTTTTGCAAATGTTGCATTTTGACCAAATTTTGCACTGACGCAGATATCGACGCAGTTTGATATGTGATTTGATCCTGAAAAAATCAAAAAATATAGATTAGGGGCAGTAATTCAAAGTATGATTTTTCTTCATTTATCACTTTTAGCTGCGAAACCGGCAACAATCTTTATTGATTGTCCTTCCGTAAACCCAACACTAATCAGGGCATCATAATAATTTTTCATAGTCTCTGCAATTGTGTCAAAAAAGTCTTTGCGCTTATTTAATTCATTAAGTCCATAAACAGCAGCATCTAAATAATTTGGTTCTTTATTTTCTTGCATATAATCCTCCACAATAAATTCAATTTAAAGAAGTATTCATTACTTTACTGATACTTGCAACAAGACCTCTTGTTAAACGTAATTCTCCATCAACGAGTCATCTTGTTAATCAATATTTTACATTAACAAGAGGACTTGATGATAAAAATAAGAGATTAACGAGAGCTCTTTATGATGGGATTTCCCATGGTTATGAGCATTGAAGCAATGATTGAGATTACTCCATGTGAAAAAAACTATAGCACGAGCATGGTTTACAGTTTTAATTCATGATTTTTTCTTTCTCAAATAGTTTTTATAGAGAATATTACCTGCCACAGGAAGTAGAAGGTTCACCCCCAAGCCTATAAAAAGATGAATATTCAAAAATATGCTAGACAGATTTCCTGTTCGGAAAAAATACAGAACCACAGCAACCCCAACAGGAATATTGAACAGCAAACTGACAATCAGCCCTGGATTATAAATTTTTTGGGCTTTTAGACCGAGGGCTATATGTGCAATACCGGCAAAAATGGTGAAATAGGGAATCCAGAGGCCCAAATCAAGAGAATAAACTGAAAGGAGACCGAAAAGAGGCAATAGAATCCATATAAGCAGTATGTTCCCGAAAAAAATGAAGTCCCTGCCCAGAGGCCCGTCCTCCTCTTTAATTTTGAAAATATCTCGGTTAAAAAACCGGCCAAACCCGCCGGGAAACAAGTATTCCTCCGATTCATGAAGCATATAGAGTGGAGTCTGCAGTAAAATTAGAAAAACAGCAAAATTTGTTTTTCTCACAAAAACGAGGAGAAAAATAGTCAGGTAGAAGGCTAAAATCAATCCACTATGTGCCCAGTTATCTTTAAGCCAGTTGTAATAATCTTTTCCTTTCATAATTTAAAACTCCTTTTCCGTTTGAATTCCGGGAATAAATACATGTTTGATCATTTTGTCCAGATAAACAAGAGACTCATCCATAAGCGGTTTTTCCTTTAAGGAAACTATCCCAATAGAAAACCCAAAGACAAGACTTACAAATGTATCCGTATAGACTTGTGGATCTTCTTTTTTAAGAAAGCCCTCTGAGATTAGACGGGAGAAATAGTCTCTCAGGTATTGAATACTCTTCATCGGTCCTTCATTAAGTATTTTCTTAAGTTGAGGGTTCCTTATAGATTCAAATAGCATCATCCGGATGGTCTTGTTTTCTCCGATAAAGTATCGGCACAATGCTTTGGCCGCATAGCTTATTTCTTCCCTGTAGTCATTCTTTTGCTCCTCCCTGAAGAGTTCAAGCTCAACAGAATGTCGAACCTGTTTAAGTACTTCAGTAAAAATAACACTCTTACTTCCAAAATGTCTGAAAAGGGTTACTTCTGCTACACCGGCCAGGGAAGCGATGGATGCTGTTGTTGTTCCTGAATATCCATTCTCTTCAAAAAGCTGTATAGCAGCTTTGAGTAGTCTTTCTTTTGTCGTCACTATTTTTCCTTTCTACTTGGCAGTAAGTAATTACTAACATTATAGTTTATAAATGTACAGTGTCAATAAACTGTCATGCCTTTAATATATGAACACGGAATGCGGATACAACATATTTCTATAAACTGAGGAGCAACTCATATGATTATCAAAAAAAAATTTACTAAAGCAAGTCATTAAAAAAATAGAAAATTTAATAAAACCTAAGAATTACACTGTGGTAGAAGCAAGTCCTTCTATAAGAATTTTAAGAGATGGATCTTATGTTAGTGCAAATATCTATATGCCTTCTACGAAAGGATCATTTCCGGTCTTACTCTCTTTGTATTCAGGAAGAAAAGACGTCCTTTGTAAGGAGGGCTATATGCATATCCAGTACAGATTTGCTAGACAACCTGGAGAACTTGTTTTTTCAGATGAAACAAGTTTTGAAGCACCTGATCCAAATTTCTGGGCTTTAAATGGCTACTCTATTTTAAATATTGATAAAAGAGAATTTGGAAAATCACCAGAGGCAAAAACTCCACAAGCGTTTTTTGATAATGAGGAAATTTTAGATATATATGATTCCATTGAGTGGGCCGGTATTCAAGAATGAAGTAATGGTAATGTTGGCATGGTTGGCGTTTCATATTTAGCAATAAATCAGTATAGAACTGCGTCAATGAACCCACCACATCTAAAAGCTATTTGTCCTTGGGAAGGTGTTTCTGACTTATATAAAGATTGGTTTTTTCATAATGGTGTAGCAGAAGAAGGTTTTACTCCTTTCTTTTTCAAACGTGTTTCTCAAATGGGAAATTGTTGGTCCGATGAAACTTACATTGAATATTGAATTAGAAGAAACAGATGATGCCAATATCTTTGTAGGAATTCAGAAATTTCATAATGGAAAAGAAGTTGATTTTGAAAGAGTTTATGGTTTTCCTAATGATATTGTTGCAAGAAGCACTTTAAGAGTAGCCCTTCGAACAGTAAATGAAAATCTAAGTACTCCTTATACACCTGAATATGATTTTGATACTTTGAAGCCCCTAAGTAAAGGTGAAAAAACAAAAATGGAATTTAAGTTTTCACCTTCAGGAACATATTATAGAAATGGTGATGAGTTAAGACTTGTGATACAAGGGAGATACTTCATTAATAGTTCGAAAATTCATCAGCCTTTTGATTATCATCCAAGTTCAAAAGGAAAGTGCATTGTCCATGCCTCCAATGTAAATGTTTTATTAATGCCGGTTATTCCAGTGAAGTCATAATAGTCTTTTTTTTATTTTAGAATTCTTCTTAATTACACCGGAACTTTCTACAAGTTCAGCATCGGGTATCTTGTTGATTCCTTGATGCATTCTCTGTTTGTTGTAATACTCAATAAATTCAGGGACGATATTCCGAATTTGTTTCTCTGAAAAAAACTCTATTCTCTGTTTCACAAATTCTCGGCAGGGATTCTCCGTCATATCAAACCTAACAATTTTTCGGGTTTTTAATTCCAGTATAATCAGCAAATAAAATCACTTTCCTAACAGAGTATCGACGGTCATAAAATCCATTGCAAATAATGAATCCCAGTGTATTTTAAGGAACCTCTTCCAGAATCCATTCGGTTGGATCAGTCCTTTTTTTCTGAAAGTGCTAATTATGCTGTTTACAGTGGTGTAATGAATTTCAATATTGATTTGCTTAAGTTCATTGGCTATCTTTTTGCAGCCCCATAAGTTCTTCTTATGTACTCCACCCAGCTAAACCTTATGAACTATTTTTTTAAACGAATCTGACTGTCTTCCGACTTCAAAATCGAGGTCGTATAAATTTGTAATGGGATCCCGATATTTGCATGCCCAGCGCGTGCTTTAGTTTTTAAATTTTGACGCCGATAACGATGCTCTTATTATATGAACCCAGTAGCTTTATGACCTTCGGTCGATTCAGTGGGATTAATACTGGGGTTAGACTGAATTATGAAAAACATACTACATAACCTCTGAGACACAGCCCTATATGGCTCTACATGGAAGACATAAGGGGAGTGAAACAAAGTTCAAGTCCTTGTGAATCCATTTAGCACCTCTTTTTGAGGTGCTTTTTATGCTTAAATGCTTGTATAATAATAGTTTAAGCAGTTTTTGCAAAGTGCCTATTCTGGCCAAATTTTGCACTGACGCAAATATTGACGCAGTTTGATATGTGATTTGGGTTTTTATTGGTTAAATAATTGGTATTTTTGTTTATAAAATTGTCTTCTTTAT
>Ga0190304_1001423_pt1 | contig 10615 bp, 9 predicted proteins | sample 48700712_MG_FD_161670 | JGI IMG/M metagenome (GOLD analysis project Ga0190304, IMG submission 161670) | Hydrothermal vent sediment bacterial communities from Southern Trench, Guaymas Basin, Mexico - 4870-07-1--2_MG | ecosystem: Environmental > Aquatic > Marine > Hydrothermal vents > Sediment ... | reverse complement strand
GAAAATAAAAAAATATAGATAAAACAACTAAAATTGATTTTAAAGATATAGAGCTTCAAGAAAAAGAAAATAAAAAAAATATAGATAAAACAACTAAAATTGATTTTAAAAATATAGAGCTTCAAGAAAAAGAAAATAAAAAAGATGTAGACATTGAACTTTCTTCTTTCATTGAAGAAAATAAAAAAAATATAGATAAAACAACTAAAATTGATTTTAAAGATATAGAGCTTCAAGAAAAAAGAAATAAAGAAAATATAGTTGTTAATCTTTCTTCTCTTGTTAAAGAAAATAAAAAAAATACAACTATTGATCTTTCTTCTCTTGCTGCTGAACAAGAAAAGAAAAAGATTTCTGATAAAGAAAGAATAGAAATTGGAAAGATCAGAGTTATTTCAAGAGATAAATCTGAGATGTGGGAAATTCCATTTCAATTTAATCCAACAATATCTTTTGGTAGTTATTCTGCTCAATATTCTGCACAAAATATTGTTTCTCGTATAGGAGCTTTACAAACATATAATCATACAGATATTTCTAATTCTGCTTCTTTAGAATTAACCTATATGGTTGTAGACGATATTTATAATTTATCAAAAATTCAAGAAATACAAAGAATGTATGAATCTTTAGTAATGCCGAATTTTAATATACAATATGCTGATAAACCATTTGCTTATATGGGGCCTCCTTATATAAAAATAATTATGGGTGATTTATTTACTCATCAAATACCTCTTAATAATTTTTTAGCAAGCGAAAATCTTCCTTCTAAAAGGCATAAGACATATGTTGTAACAAGTGTTACTATTGAAAAAGATTTAGATAAATTTCCAGTAATTATTAGAAATAAGAGTTTTTTAACAGATTCAGAAAAAGAAAAAAATTTATATTTAAATAATTCTACTAAAGATGAGTATGAATTACAAGATACTTTTGGTTTTTCTGTTAAATTAGATTTATTAGAAGTTACTATGAGTTATATGGATATATATCCAGATTTTTCTGCATATGCAGAAACTTTTAATAAATATAAAGGATAAAAAAATAATGTCACGTTATAAATTCTTTGATGGGATTAAAAAATTAGAAACCTTACCTCCAGATAATTTACAAGAATTAGTTATTTCTAATTTAGATATTCAATATGAAATACCTAAGAGTGAAGAATATAGGCCAGATTTAATAGCAAATAGATTTTATGGTAAGCCTGAATTATTTTGGGTTTTGGTATATGCTAATAAGTTTTCAAATTCTCCAGAAGATTTTTATGTTACAAGAATAATACGAATTCCACATTATAAAAAGGTAGTACAAAATTTATGATTTTCGAAGCATTGGTTTTAGATACAGATAGGTTTTTTGAAACTGGAAAAATTACTGTAAGGATTCCTGAATTTTATTTTGGAGAAATGGAATGGGATATTTCAGAAGACCCTGAAACTGCAAAAAATCTTTATGAAGATAATGTTGCTAAAGATTTTGAGGTTTTTGTTTATTCTCCTTATGGAGGCGGAAAAAACTTTGGTACAATATTTTTACCTCAAGTTAATCAAAAAGGCATTGTTATGTTTTTTACTAAATCTCTTAATAAAGGAATGTGGTTTGGAAGTTTTTATCAAACCTTTTTAAATAAAAATAAAGATTTAGATTATGTAGATATTCCTTCAGACGACCCTGAAAAATTACATGGAGTTACTTCTGATGGAGTTAATTTAAAAGATGATGATAAAGATAAAAACTTTATTGCTCGTTTTAAAACAACAAAAGGTGCTGATAATGCTAATTGGGAAGAACAAAAAACCAGTAATATTATAAGTATTGGGGATAATGAACTTTATGTTACACATTTTTCAAAAGATAATGGATGGGAAAAAGAACTTGTACCTAAAGAATTTATAAATTTTTTTATTGGAAAAGATAAAGAAACTGAAAAAGAAATTGCCTACTTAAAAAAAGAAAATAAAGACCTCAAAAAAACTCAAAAAATTGCTATTACTTATACAGAAGAAAATAAAGAAGGTTTTATTGCAGAAATAAATAATGAGAAAGATAAAAAAAATGGAAAGTTAATATTAACAGAAGATGGTTTCCAGATTATTATTTCAGAGGGAGGAAATAAAACTAGGGAAATTACTTTGAATAAAGATAACGGGATTGAAATTATTGTAGACGATGATAAAAAAATCTCATTAGATAAAGACGGAAATTTTTTGTTTGATGTTAAGGAAATGGATATTACTACTGATGGAATTGTTATTAATGATGGTGAAAATTATGCCGTTCTTTATAACGAATTAAAAAAAATTATAGAGAAACTAGAAAAGCATATTCATGTTGCTCCAACTGGAATAACTACTGGTCCATTAGAAACTACTATGGCTCCACTTTCTCCAGGAATTATGAGTGATAAACAAAAAATGAAAAGTAAATCAATAAAGACTACATAATGGAGAAAATTTATGCCTATCATGGCCGCACAACCAATTTTGCAAACCCAATTAACTTCAATACTTTCAAAAGGTATAGCGGCGAATCCAGATGCTTTTGCGTTAGAATTTACTAGTGCTTTAGCTTCAGTAGTACCAATGGGGCTTTTTTTTACTCCTTTCCCAGTACCTCTTGTTCCTACAGGTTTTTCTGCTTGTCAAAATTTAATTAAACAATCACTTAATCTCGGTATGGCCGCGAACCTTCAAACCACATCATTAATGATGGCTACTGGTATTTCTTTACTTGCTCCTTTAGCCCCACCAGTAGGATTGCTTGTGTTGCAGACACAAATAAAAAATGCAATAAGTATGGATATGGCGGCTAATAAATTAATGGTTGCTTCTATTTTATCAATAGCTATTCCTCAATATTATATGTCTGGTGGGGTATTATAGTGGCTTATATAATTTCAAATAAAGAATATGATATTAAAAATGATCGTTCCTTAACATTAAATAGTAAAGAAGCTGTTATAGAAGCACTTGGAGTAATAGAAGAAAAAGATGATTTTAATGCTTCTTTCTTATTTAATCAAGATGGTGATGGATTACAAGATTTAATAAAATTATATTATAGAGTGTTTTCATTAGAAGCAGGAACTTCATTTTCAGTTCCTACCTTAGAAGATTATACAGAATCATATTGGGAAAATTTATTAAGTAACTCTTTAGATCAAGAAGGGTATATTCCTCCTAACATGGGAGTAGAAAATGCTATTTATATCCCTGACCCATCTTCACAATTAGCTATGTCTATTGAAGATTCAGGATTGGTAGATAATCTAACAGATTTTGGAGAATATATAGAAAATATAAATTCTTTTCAAACCACTGAATTTATTGATTTTGTCCCTTCTGATAATCCTTCTTTTAAAGAAGGAAGAGTATTTTATGATACTACTAAACATACCCTTGCTTATTATAATGATATAAATGAAAATGAAAATTATATAGCAGTTAATTTAGGAACTGAATTTTTAGTAAGAGTAAAAAACGATACTGGAGGAGTTTTAGCTAATGGCACTGTAGTATATCCTAAAATTGTAGAAGGAAGCGAAGAAATATTAGTAGGGTTAGCTGATGCAAAAACAAAAAGTAAAAGTAGAAATGTTTTAGTAACTACTCAAATTATTCCTTTAAATGGTTTTGGTTATGCTACAAAACTTGGAGAAGTTATTATGAATACTTCTGTTTTTACTTCTGGTCAAATATTATATCTTTCTTCTGATACTCCTGGAGCTCTTACTACAATAAAACCAGATGATGAATCTTACCTAACAATAATTGGAAATGTTAAAAAAGTAGATACGAGTTATGGAGTTATTTTTGTTAATATAATAAATTCAGAATTTACTGTTGAATCAACTGATGTTACTGGGTTTACTTCAGAACAAAGAGATAAGACTGAAATAAGTTTTGATAATACAACTAATACTTTTTCTATAGGATTAAAACCAGAATATGCTTCTGATGAATATTTTTATTATTATATTCATAATGAAAAAATAAAAAATACTTTAACTCAAACAGTAGAGATAGAAGAAACTTATTATGGAATACACTATATTTATTTTGAAGGGTCTTCTTTAACTTCAGCTTATGATTTAACTGATGATCAAATAATTAATATAATGAAAAATAATTGTCCTGTTGCAATAGTATATTGGGATAGTGAAAATAAAGAAGGTTTTTATTTAGGTGATCAACGTTATGGTATAGATATGAGTAGTGCTACATTAAGTTATTTATATTATACAGAAAAAGCAAAATATATTTCTGGTTTTGCACTTTCTAATTTTACTACAGAAACCTTTACTATTAATTCAGGAACCATTATAACCGCAGACCTTTTACATAGTAAGCTTACTCAAGAAAATGGACTTCCTATAATATATTTAGATGGTGATACTAATTGGAAAATAGGGAATAATTCTGGATTTAGTTTTTTAACTGGAACAAATGGAAGAATTTTATATAATATATATAATAGTCCAAATTGGGAAACGGCAGAAGCGATACAAGATACATATGTATTATATCATATAGTAGCTGATAATGGAATTAGTACTACGCCTTATTGTATAATGGGACAAAGTGTATATAATTCTAAACATGATGCAATTGTAGCCGCATCTAATGAAGTTACTTCATTATTACATTCTAAATTGCCAATAAAAGAAGTAGTTTTTTTAGCTACAATAGTATTTAAGCAAATTTCTTCTGAATCTGTTGAAATTCAAGAAGTAGAAATAGGTAAAAATTTTATAGATTGGCGTTATACTTCAATTTTTACTAATTCATTAAATGAATTAGGTGATATAATAGGTGAAAACTTTATTTCATTAAGCGGTGATACTACTAATAGACTTGTTGGTGAAGAAAATCTTACAATTTCTCTTAACCTAAATACTTTGGCAACCAATATATTAAATTTAGAGCAAAATTTAGAAGAAGGTGAAAAAGGTTTATTAGGTATAAATTCTGATAATAGCGTAGAAGTTTTAAATCCAGAAAATATAAGAACTGCTATTGGAATTTCTTATGCAGAAGACAGTTTAATAGAAGCTTGGAATAATGGAGAGGGAACTTTAAGTGAAGGCTTTTACGCTTGGTCTCCTTTATTATTAAAAAAAGCTATTAATACATTTGGGTATAGAGCTTTTACTATTGCTGAACCAGCTTCTATTTGGAACATTCAGCATAATCTTAATAGGAATCCATCCGTTACTATAACAGATGAAAATGAAAATATAATTTATGGTGAAGTTAACTATGTTGATAAAAATAACTTACAACTAAATTTTAATGCAAATATAACTGGTAAGATTTTTTTAAACTAAGCAAAAAGGTGAAAAAAAATGGCAATTAAATATTTAATAGATATCTCATTAGAAGGAAATAGCCTTCAAAATGCCGTTTTTGGAACAGAAGGAACTAGTAACGGAATTGCTGGTGGAATAAAATATGATACTTCTAATAATAGATTACAATTCCATAATGGAACAGAGTGGGCATATATTATTCCAACTGGTTCTGAAATAATTGATGCCATTGATGAAAATGAAACAGGTGTAATTCATTATGATAACTTAGATTTAGCTGGTGGAATAAAAAATGCTGAAAATATAACAATAGCTTCAGCTGATCTTTTTGGTGTTGTTGATGTTACTGATGATGCGTATAAAAAAATTACATTAAGTACTTTAGAAACTAAAATAGTATCAGATGTTTCATCTTCAAATAATGAAGTTGAAAAAGTTGTTAAAAGAGACAGCTCAGGAAATTTTTCAGCCAATCAAATTACATTAGATTTAGCATCAGGAGAAAATACAGGTGGTATAAAATATACTAATAATTTTATTCAGGATAATCTTCTTTCGTTTAATAATTCAGGAGAGTTAGTTGATTCTGGTATAAACGCAGTTGATGTTGCTTCTGGTATTAGATATGTTTTTAACGAAAAATTAACAAATACTGGATTTGTAGAATCAGAATCTGGTGTTTCTGGTTATGATACAGTAACTTTTACTACTAATTTTTCTTTTAGCCCTGAAACAGATTTTTTATTATTATTTGAAAATAGTATTTATTATTTATCTGATAACGAATATACAGTTATAGCAGATGGAACTACTATTACTATTACACTTACTGAAGCTAAACCATCAAATACTATTTTTCATGCTATTATACTTAAGAATATTCCTATAGAAGATGAAAACTTTAATGGCTTTGATGCTATTTATTTATTAGATAATTCAATAAATAATGATAAATTAGCTACAGATATAAAAATTGGAAGCTTAAGTGAATTAAAAACTGCACTTGAAGGTGAAACCTCACCAGCATCTATTAATGATATAAGTAATATTCAAGAAGCTATTGCTTATGTATTTAGTACTTCATTAGCTCTTAATACAGAAGTTTCTAATGGAGAATTTAAAAATTTAATTTCATCAATTATGCCTAATTCTGGGTCAACATCAAGTGATGAATTTAAACTTACTATAGATAATACAAATGTAAATTCTGAAAGTTTTATTGAATTTGTAACTAAAACTAATAATGAACCTTCAGGAGAGTTTGTTCCTATCTTCTTTAAGCAAAAAGATAGTTCTGGAGTAGTTCAACATTATGCTAATATATTAGATGAAAATGGAAATACTGAAATTTCTGGTGATTTAAGAATAAAAAATGGTTCTTATATACAAACTATTAAAGCAGATACTTTATCAGGAAATATAACTACTACATTAGTAGCAGGAACCATGGTTCCTGATAACAGAAATATAACCGTTAATTCTAATAATGGAATTACTGGAGGAAGTAGTTCTTCACAAGATTTAAGTAGTAATGTATCTTGGAATTTAGGGTTAACTGGTCAAGCTAAAGCATTCCATGATTTAGCAAGTAATGGAATAGTTGTTAAGAGTGGTACGGATTTAGCTAAGGTTGTAGAATTAGTTGAAGGAAATGGAGTAACTATAGTAGACGGAAATGGAATTAGTGGAAATCCAACTATTTCTATTGATTCTAATTATGTTGGTCAAGCTTCTATTACAACAGTTGGTACAATTTCAAATGGAACTTGGGCAGGAACTACAATAGCTGTTAATCACGGTGGGACTGGAGCAACTAGTTTAACAGATAATAAGATTCTTGTTGGAAACGGAACAAGCGCTATTCAAACTCCTGGGCCTTCACTAACTGCCAGTAAACTTTCTTTTGCTGGAATAGGAGAAGTAGAATCAAATAGTGCAAATTTAACTCTTTCTACTTCTACTTCTGGAAATATTGTTTTATCTCCTTTTGGAGAAACTACAACTAGTAAACCTTTAAAGATTACTAATACTACAAGTTCAACATCAGCAACAACTGGAGCTGTAGTGATCAGTGGAGGATTAGGTGTAAAAAATGCTACAATAAGTGAAGACCTTGTTGTAGAAGGAAATCTTACAGTAAATGGAAGCGTCACAATTGTTAATTCTAACGAAGTAAATATTGGTGATGAAATTATTCTATTAAATTCAGATTTAGAAAGTAGTACAGCTAATCAAGATGCAGGAATAGAAGTAAAAAGATTTACTAGTACAGATGCTGAAGCAAATGTACAACTTATTTATGATGAAAGTGAAAAACGTTGGTATCAAAGTTTTGAACAATCTGCTAATGAAACTGTTAAGACTGGAATTGTTGTTACTAAATACATAGATACAATAGGAGATGGTTCAGCAACAAGTTTTAATTTAATTCATAATTTAAATACACAAGATGCTAGTGTTACAATTAGAGAAACTGCTTCACCTTATGCACAAGTTTTTACAGATGTTGAATTTGTAGATGAAAGCACTATAACTATAAAATTTAATGTTGCTCCTAGTTTAAATAAATATACAGTTACTATTATAGGATAATATATGAAATTTTTAGGGAACATTGAAAGTGCAAATAAAGTTTTAATTTCAACTATTGATGGATTATTGTCTGAAAATGTTCAAGAAGCGTTAGAAGAACTTAATTCTAATATTATTTCTGGTGGAGAGCTTGGTTCAATTCCATATCAAAGTACAGCAGATAATACAGTTTTACTTAATCCTAATATAACTACGACCCAAAAATTCTTATCTATGACTGGAACAGGAAGCGAAGGAGCAATACCTGCTTGGTCAATTATACAAAAACTTTATCAACCAGATGGAAATAATGGATTTGTATATACTGATAATGATGCTATTCTTCATATAGATGGAGATATAGTACAGGCAAACGGTAGCCTTACTATTGAAAATAATCGTTGGCTTAAAGCTAAAGACTATGCTGGAACTGGTATAGTTAATATGTTTAAAGTAAATGAGAACAACGAGATAGATATAGGTGGAACTTTAAACATAGGAACGCTTAATTTATCAGAAGATAGTGGAGCGGTTACATTAGTGAATATGCCAGTATCTTCTGCTCCAGATGCTACTGATGAAATGAGTTATTCTTTTTCATTAGATAGTAACGTAATAGCTAAAGTATATGCAGAAGCAGATGGCTCTGGTGGAACACAAAACGAAAAGTTAAAAGTTTTTAAAGAAATTTCAGTTATTGATGAAGTAATAGGAAGTACTCTTACTATAGATAGTAATGGAATAACCTCTTATGAATCAGGTACAGCTTCAATACTAGGTACAGCTTCTTATCCTTTTCATACTATTTATGGAAATAATATTTATGATAATAATGTATTATTAGAAAATAAATATTTAGGTATATCAGCAAATGCTGTTTCAGCTACTAAATTAGCAACAGCCAGAACGATTACTATCAGTGGTGATGTGGATGGTAGTGCTTCTTTTGATGGTAGCGCTAATATTACAATTACTACAACTGTTGATAATGATAGTCATACACATGATGGAAGATATTATACAGAGACTGAAAGTGATGGTAGATTTGTTAATGTAACTGGCGATAGTATGTCTGGGGATTTGACTATTGATGGGACTCTTTATGCTACAAGTAAATCATTTAGAATTAATCATCCTACTAAAAAAGGTAAAAAATTAACTTATGCTTCATTAGAAGGTCCTGAACAGTCTGTCTTTATTAGAGGGAAAATCACTGATGATATTATTAGACTTCCTAGGTACTGGAAAAAATTGGTTGATATTAGTACTATATCTGTTCAGCTTACTCCTATAAAAAAATTCCAAAAACTTATAGTAGTAGAAATGAACGAACATTTTATTAGAATAAAAAATAAAAAAATATTTTCTAATTATATTAATTGTTCTTATTTTATTCAGGCTGAAAGAAAAGATATAAAAAAACTAGAGGTGGAAAGTGAGTGAAATTATTTGAAGTAGTAAAAAAAATAAAAACAGAATATCTTTATCATGCTACATATAAACCTCTTCTTGACTCTATTAAAAAAGATGGATTAAGACCTAAGGTAAGTAATAAAAGTTGGAATATCTCTGCTAATTATATATACTTAAGTCCAGATAAAAATGTAGCAGAAAGTTATGCAGAAACTTCTGATACTGTTCCTGATTCTTATATAGATAAAAATAATCATTCAGGAGATACATATCAATATGATGATGTTATTCCCTGGAAATATTTAAAGAGAGTATAAATGGGAATTAATTATAATCCAAGAATCGTAACTCATAATATACAATTATATTATGATACACATAATCCTAAATGTTATACTCCTTTAACAACTACTTTATACGATTTAAGCAATAATGGAAATAATGGAATATTTATTAATCCTGCATATTCAAATGATGGTGTTTACGATAATATGATATATTATGATGGAACTGGAACTGGAGATGGATTAAGTGATGGTTCTAGAGTAGAATTTCCTAGCATTGCTTGTAATTCAAATCCATCTTTATATCCTAATGGAAGAACATTAATCTGGGTAGCTAAACCAGAAGATACTGCAAGAAGAGGGTTAATTTATGGGAGTGATACTATAAATCATTTAGAACAATTTGATGCTGCTAGTTTTAGAACAGAAGCAAGGTTACAAAACGGATATTCATTTGGAGCTTCTAATTGTATTATAACTGCTTATGTATATGATATGTTTGCTATTGTATTTAATAATGATGATACAACGCCTACAGCTAAATGGTATCAAAATGGGATTTCTTTTTATGAAAAAAGTATGATAAATAGTACGCCAGAAACAGATTATTTTGAACCTAATGCTCTTGGTAGAGAAACTGGTTCAACAAGTTATACATATGCTCCAAGTTATAAAGGATTTATTCCTATTTTTATGAGTTATAGTATTGCTTTAACTGATGCAGAAGTAAAACAAAACTTTATTGCTTTAAGAGGAAGATATAATTTATAAAAAAAATAAGAAGTAAAAAATGAATATACAAAGTTTACAAAAAGGATTAATAGCTCATTACCCGTTAGACGGAGAGCATCTTGCTAAAGATGTTACTCCTTATGGTAATGATGGAACTATTAATGGAGCTACTTTGTCTACTGGGGTTAAAGGAGAAAGTGAAGGAAGTTATTATTTTGATGGGGGTAGTTGTATAGTTATAAGTCCTAATTTTATTGAAGATTTAAACACTTTTACTAATTCTCAATGGATTTATTTAATA
>Ga0190304_1001421_pt1 | contig 10617 bp, 8 predicted proteins | sample 48700712_MG_FD_161670 | JGI IMG/M metagenome (GOLD analysis project Ga0190304, IMG submission 161670) | Hydrothermal vent sediment bacterial communities from Southern Trench, Guaymas Basin, Mexico - 4870-07-1--2_MG | ecosystem: Environmental > Aquatic > Marine > Hydrothermal vents > Sediment ... | reverse complement strand
AAATTTTAGAAGGGGAAACAATACAATAAAGATAGTTTTTAATACTTCCAATTTGACTGAGATGTATCTGGGAGGAGGATTTTTAAGGGTAAATTATAATACAACTGAACTTTTTGAAGAAAAAGAATCAGGGAAACAGAGATATAATTTTCTAGGAATAGAGGGAATTATAAATCTTTATGATGGGTTTTATATTCCTGGAAATTTAACCAACATAAATATATATTTACATTATTACAACAATCTCTCTGGAGGAAGTATTTTTTTAACAATTGCAAATGCTACAGTCTTTGAAAGCAATGAAGTCGGAGAAGTGAATATTTCTTTGAACAATTCAAATATTAGTTCTTCTATAGCAAATAATGGATTAAGTTATTACAATATATCAAAATTAACAATTCCTATAAGGCTAGGGATGAAATCAATCACATTTACAGAACAAGAAGTTGGAAATGCAGATGTTGTTTTAATAACTGATTTGAGCGGAAGTATGAACTGGAGAATGAACTCTTCTGATACTGGAATAGAAAGGAGCTGTGATGATCCTCTTTTGTATGATCCTAGTACAAAAAGAATAAGCGTAGCCAAATGTCTTGACAAAGATTTTGTTAGAATAATTATGAACTTGAGCGGAAACAGAATGGGTTTGGTTGGTTTTAATTCTAATGCATATAAATACACCCCAACTCTGAATTATACAAAAGAACAACTCATATCCGAAATAGACAGCTATCCTGACAGCCCTTCTGGCGGAACTTGTATTTGTTGTGCAATAAACAAAGCATATCAACTATTGCAACAATACAGCAATGCTAGTAGAGACAAATATATTATTGTTATGTCTGACGGAATACCTTCAGAATGTTGTGGTTGTGCAGGCTGGAGTTGTTGGTGGATATGGTGTTGGTGTAATTCTTGCGATCAGCAAGGAACAGGAACATCTTCACAATATAGTGATTGTGGTGGCGGAGCTAGTGATTGCACAGGTACAGCATGCTCTGGAGCAATACAAAATGCAATTTTCTCTTCTTGTCGTGTACATGCAGACCTAAACGCAACTGTACATTCAGTAGGATTTGGTCCTGTTGCAACATGCGAAAATGCCAACTATACATTACATGAAATTGCTGATTGTGGAAATGGTTCTTATTATGCGAGCCAGAATGCTTCCGAATTGCAAGAAATTTATAGAAACATTGCCCAATCAATTGTTTCAATAAGTTATACAACTCAAAAAGTCAGTATTGAAGGAAATGTTAGCATAGGAGGAAATCTTCTTTACAATGATTCTTACATAGAATTTAATTACAATGAAACAGGAATTGAGTTTGGTTATGGAGAATTTTCTCTAACTTTTGAGAAAAATTGCACAAATGGAACTTGCATTTTAGATAAGAAAAATGAAACAGAAATTTTAGATGCAAAGATTACTTCTTATTCTGGAGATTACTGGACAAGTTTGGTTGTTTTAACAAACTCAACTTCTGAAAACCTAACAATTTATAATCTCTCAAAATATGGAAACTATGAGAGACTTGGAGACCCATTTATAATATCAATACCGGTAAAGTATATCTCCAACGGAACAAACAATATAACTTTGATGGTTGGTCTTAGTGAAGATAATCAAACTTTAGGATCAAACGACAGTAAATTAATCTACTCTTTGAAAGTTCCCGGTTTTGTTGGTTATGGATCTGTTTTTAATACAATAGAAGAGGCGGAAGAAGATGCAAGAAATAGACTAAAAGATAAAATATTTAATTTAACAGGGCAAAACATTTCAATTTTAGGAATTAATACAGGCACTTCTACAATTACAGGGGTAAGAACAATTTCTAATACAAGTTTGGTAAAATTAGTTTATTGGAGGAAATAATTATTGAATTTTTTGAATTCAATTTTTAGCTTATACAAACAATGTAAATAACTCTTAATTTATGGAACTCAGCATTATTGAAAGTTTAGGTATAAAATGGGATTTAGAAGATTTAAAGAAATTAACAGAAAAAAGACCAAAAGCATATTTGAGAAATCTAAGAGCTTCTATTAAAGAAAATCCAGTTAAAGTAATAATTGAGGAAGGGCCTATTAATTATCCTTGGTGGTCTGATGATTTCTGTTTGTTTAAAGGTGAGATTTATTCTATTCCAAAAGGAGTAACAAGAATTTTATTAGGAGATTATAACCTAGAATTGATTATGGAATGTTTTGATGGAAAATTAAAGCAGGTTATTCCAGGAAAAATTGTTACTAAAAAATTAAATTACAAACCTGTTATAAAGATTGGAGAAAGTTACAGACCAAAGATAATAAAAAGAGAATATGATGGGGTTAGTATTAACGAAACTTCTTTATCAGAAGGCTTCTATAAAGTTAAGCCCAGATTTTTACTAACAGAGGATAGAAGAATCTTTTACAATGTAGGAGCATTATTTGATAAAAATGATAGAGGAAGACCGGCAGATTTATCAGATCCTCTTGGTGATGGTAACATTAACTGGAATTATGAGAAAGGAAAACATTTAGAACGTACTTTAATGAAATTAGTAAAATTATCTGAAAATTTTAAAACTTATTATCCTGCGCTTTCAGAATAAAATTAGTTTATTGTTCTTAATTTATGGAATGCGAATTAGAATTAACAATAATTTTATCTAATGATATATATGAAAAAGTTTTCTTAGAGATTTTAAGTAAATTAAAAAAATCAGAATATTTTGTTTCTTCAACTTATTCTGCAAACAGATTGTACATAACATTTTCTGGAAATAGAGAGTTATCAAAATTTGTTTTAGGAGTTATAAATGAATTAAAGGGATTTCTGAGAGAATATAAATTAGGGATTAGAGATTTTTATGTTCCTTCCTATGAAATAAGCTTTCCTTGCGAGTTTTTCGGAAAAGTTGAAATTCCAATTACTAAAACAGTGATTTGTAATGGAAAAACATGCAGAATTGTTTTTGCAGATTTAGAGAAAGAATTTTTAAGGAATGGATTGGTAGAGAGGGCAATGAACTTGATAAAAAACATTTCAAAAAAAGAAGAAAAATTAATTTTCAAACAAGATTCTAATATCCGACCTGATCAAGAGAAGATTCAAGAAGAAATAAAACAAGAGATAAAAAAAGGAATTATAAAAGAAAAAAATATTTACTTGCCAACTTGCGCTGAAAAAATTTCTAAAATAAAGGAAGAAATTATAGAGAATTTGAAAAAGGAATTCAAAGCACAGGAAATTTTTGTTCCACTATTTATACCAATAAATTTGCTTGAGAGCAGAGGCATTTCCGCACTTATTCCAAAAGAAGCTTTTTCTAAGTTTGTGTCAAAACCTGTTAATTTAAAAAAACTTTATGAAATTTATTATCTGACTGAAAAAATTCCGAAAACAGAAATAAAAAATATTGGTTTGCTATATAATGAAATTCCACTTACATTATATAAAGCTCTTGAAAATACAACAGCAAAAAAACAATTCTTTTATTATCTAAATTATATCAAACTGAATTTTGCATTTTTTGATACACTAGAGAATTATGAAAACACAAAAGAGAAGATAATAGGATTTTTTAAAAATATTTTGAATATTTTTGGATTAGAATATATGATAGTGATGAAAAAAATTTGTGGAAAGGAATTTTTTAAATTTAAGGGTCCTAATAAAAAGCATTCTTCTCTTGTTGAAATATTTTTCTCAGAGGAAGCATATACAAAATTATTTAAAATAAAAGGAAAAAGCGGGCATGGAGTAATAAATCTTGAGAATTTGTTGTTGAACAAAATTTTCTAGTTAGAGGAGGCAGTTCTCTGATTTGGTAAAATACTAATTCTTATTTTTTAAATAATTATAAGTAATGGCAACACCGCATGGACCTAGAAGAGGAAGTTTGCAATTCTGGCCTAGAAAAAGAGCGAGCAGAATCTATCCAAAAATCTCTTTTTGGACAGGAGATTCCTTAGGTGGTTTTGCTGCCTATAAAGTTGGAATGGTGCAATATTCAGCAATAGAAAAAGGAAAAGAAATTGTAAGAGCGGCAACTGTTCTTTCAATCCCGCCAATTTACCCAATTGCTCTTGTTTTTTATAAAGATGGAAAAAAGATTACTGAATATTTTAATTTGAAAGATTTGCCAAAAGAGTTTAAAAAAGACTTAAAAAGGAAAATTAAATTTAAATTGGAAGAATATGGAAAAATACCAGAAGAATTTGATGAATTTAGGATAAAAGTGGCAACTTTTCCTAGAAAAACAAAACTAAAGAAAACTCCTGAAATTTTTGAACTTGGTTGCAAGTTTGAGTTGAATAAGGTAAAGGAATTGTTTGGAAAAGAATTAAAAATTGATGATTACTTTTCACCAGGCGAATTTGTTGATGTAACTTCAATAACAAAAGGAAAAGGGACACAAGGAGTTATTAAAAGATTTGGAGTTAAATTAAGGGATCATAAATCTAAAAAAGGTATTAGAAGAGTTGGTTCTATAGGGTCAACAACCCCAAGAAAAATTGATTGGAGAGTTCCAATGCCAGGACAAATGGGTTTTCATCAAAGAACAGAATACAACAAATTAATTTTGAAAATTTCTGACAATTTAGAGGAAATTAATAAAAAGTCCGGATTTAAAGATTATGGCCTTGTAAGGACAAAATATTTGTTATTAGATGGTTCTGTTCCAGGACCAAGAAAAAGATTGATTATTTTAAGAAAACCAAAAAGACAGAGAAAAAATATTATGCAGATTAATGAAATAATAAAATGAGAAAATTGTTTAGTATAAGTTGGGTTAAAAGCAAGCAACCAAGAAAACAAAGAAAATACAGATATAATGCTCCAAAGCATATTAGACAAAAATTTATGCATGCAAACTTGAGTAAAGAGTTAAGAAAAAAATATAATATAAGGAGTCTTCTTTTAAGGAAAGGAGATAAAGTAAAAGTGATGAGAGGGAAATTTAAAGGAAAAATTTCAAAAGTCTCAAAAGTTGATTTGAAAAAACTTGTTGTTTATCTTGAAGATGTAAAAAGAAAAAAGGTTGATGGAAGAGAAGTTCAAATTCCAATTCAACCTTCAAATTTGCAGATTGTTTCTGCTGAGTTTGATGATAAAAAAAGAGTAAAAATTTTAGAAAGGAAAAGTAGAGAACCAATCAAAAAAGAAAAATAAGTATGAAAATTATTACACAGTATTAATTTGTGCATCAACATATAGCTAAACTTTGACACTTTCTATAAAAAAATTTAATAAAATAAAAACTCGTAAAATTATGTTTACAGGAAAAATTGTTGAAGAATTTAAGATTGATGGAGATTTTATTAGAATAAGATATATAAAGTTTGAGGATTTTAAAGATTTGCAAGAACATATAAATTATCTTGTTGAAGAGGGAGCTTATATAGATAGACAAAAGAAAGTTAATAAGAAAGAAGAACTTGAATTTGTAACAGATTTGCTGAAAAAAATTGAGAATAAAGAGTCAGTTGCTCTAGTTGCTGAAATTAATGGAAAAGTTATGGGGCTTAGCAAATATTAATAAAAAGAAAAATGCTGAAAGTCATGTTGGAGTTTTAGGAATTGCTATAAGAAAAGAAATTAGAAGAAAAGGAATTGGAAAGAGATTAGCAGAACTTTTGATTAAAGAGGCAAAGAAACACTTAAAAATTGAGATTGTTGAACTTGAAGTTTTTGCTGAAAATAAAGTTGCCTATAATCTTTACAAAAAACTTGGATTTAAAAAAGCTGGAGTTGTTAGAAATGGTCTAAAGAAAAACGGAAAATACTTTGATAGAATTCTAATGGTGAAATATTAGTCTCTAATTCCTTCTTCGGTCACTTTAAAAACTGTTTCTGCATCAGGTAAGCAAGGTGAATCAATTAGTTTTACAATTCTTTTCTGATCTTTGCTTTTCCTTATATATAATCTAAAAGTTGCTGCGTGTCCAAGTATATTTCCCCCAATAGGCGTTGTTGGGTCACCAAACATTATAGCAGGATTAGCCATCACCTGATTTGTTACATAAACTGCTAAATTGTAAACTTCTGATATTTTTTGCAATTCATGCAAATGTCTGTTCAGTTTTTGCTGTCTTGGAGCCAATTCTCCTCTTCCAGAATAATCACTCCTAAACATAGAAGTTAAAGAATCCACAATAAGAAGTTTGACATTTTTTTCTTTTAAGACATCTTTCGCTTTGTTTACAAGTAAAATCTGATGGTCTGAATTATAAGCCCGGCCAACAAATATATTTTTTAAGACTTTATGAGGATCTAAATTTAGGGCTTTAGCCATCTGAGTTATTCTCTCTGGTCTGAATGTATTTTCTGTATCAATAAATATAGCAGTTCCTTCTAGACCGCCTTTTTCTTTTGGCAATTGAACATTAACTGCTAATTGAAAAGCTAACTGGGATTTTGAAGAACCAAAAGCTCCATGAGCCTCTGTAATTGCTCCTGTTTCTATACCACCACCAAGCAAATTGTCCAAATTCTTTGAACCTGTTGTAATTTTTCCTATCTGCTTTCTTTTCTCATAAACATTTTCTGCTGTTTCAAAACCCATTTGAACACTATTTCTTGCACTTTCAATAATTTTCTCTGCGGTTCCTTCTCCAACATCAATTGCATCGCAAATTTCTCCAACAGAAGCAGCAGCAATAGCCATTAAATCTTCATAACCAGCCTCTTTCAGCTTCTCTGCAATTTTTTCTCCAACTCCGGGTAGATTTTTTAGTTCATCCGCCATAATTAAAAATATATTAATAATAATTACCTTGATAGCGCAAACAGTATCATTATATCCTTTCTTGAATTGGCAATGGAAGAAGTCTTGATAGTTTTCTCCAGAGTTTTCTTTCCCATGTTGCTTCCATTTCCTCTTTTTTCTCAAGCATAGAATTTAATAAAATATTTGCGACATTTTTCCCAGAGAGCTCTTTATACATTAAGAGACTTGGATTTATGCTAATATCAATTACATAGTATTGGTTCTGTCTCTCTATTATATCAACTTCGCAGCATAAAGCACCAATTTCTTTTGCAATTTTTTTCCCAATTTCAATGAGTTCATCAGATGGTCTAAAGTATATCCTACTTTGAGCCACATTGCTTCTATCTTCTCCCGGTTTTGGAATTTCTTTTATACCTATTACTTCTTCGCCAACTACGAGAAGTTTAACAACTTCACCTTCTATTACTTCTTGCATGCAGAAAGACTTTGATGAAGTGTACATTGCATCTATCAATCCATTTGCCGTAGACTTATCTCTTACTATCATTATACCTTTTCCTCCGTGAACATCTGCAAGTTTGAAAACAAGTTTATCAAATTTATTAACAATATTTTTACTGACCTCAGGGGCCATAGTCAGATAAGTTTTTGGATAGTTCACTTTTGCTCTTTCAAATGCTTTTATCATAAGAGCTCTATTTGAGAGATAAAGAAAAGCTTTTGGCTCATGGCTTAAAATTACTTTTTTATTGTGCAGGATACCAGCAGCCAAGTAACTAAATGGAAAAGTATTGCAAGGAATATGCAAAATACAGAAATCATAATCTGTAATATCTTTATCCCTATATACAATTTTTTCATTACCTTCTATATAAAGTTTTTCAATAGACACAAGAATATTATTTGAGATTTCTTTAAATTTTTTTGCTTCCTCATAAAGGTAAAGAGCTACCTTATCCTCTTTATCAGCAATTATACAAAGCTTCATATTCAATCCTTTAAAGAGGCCCAATCAAAAAGAGTAGAGAAAAATTTAGGCATAATAAATTAATAAAAACTTATTAATTGTAATTTTTAATGAAGGCAATAGAACACTTTATGATTTAAATTGGAAAAAATATTTACTCTTCCTGAAATCTAAAAACATAAAACAAAATCATAGAAAAAACTCCGGAAATCGGAGAAAACAGAACTCCCCTGAGAAACTCAAGAAAAACCCAGATTGTAAAACTCATTATTATTGGAAACCAGACCAAAAAAGCATTTAATAATATGGAATTTTCAATTCCTTTAGAAATAACAGAACTTAAATTCAGATTTACTTCATTAACTTTTAAAGAACCCATTTTCTTTTCTATATCCTTTCTTATCAATGTTTCTATCTGCAAATATTGCTCCTCTGTTAAATTCGGATATTGCTTTTTTATTTCTTTCATTTGGTCTTCTACAACTTGACTTATGATTTCATTTGTTGCATCGGAACTCCTAATTTGAGTGTTAAAATTTGAAATTTCAGAACTAACAATATCTGTTATGCTTGAAATTGTTGTGTTTAGAAAAACTTGCTTGTAAGAGTCATTTGTAGAAAATGAAATAAATGAACCTAAAAATATAAATAGGAACAAGACAAACAAAGACTTGCTAACAGCATTGCTTCCAACTCTAAATTTCTTCCATTTTTTTAATTCCATTTTATAGGTTTCTCCGAGCGGAATTACATACAAACATGAAACAAAAAGGCCAAAACCAAAAAATAAAAATAAAATTGAAAAATTGAATAAAATTCCCCATGGTAGAAAAATAGGAATTATTAAGAAATATCTTAGATTTCCCATTTTCCTGACTGATAAAAAAGACAAGGCAAAACAAAAGATTATAAATGATAAGATTGCAGTTAAAATTTCAGAAAAAGTTGAAATGAAAACTTCAAAGGCAGAATGTTCCTGTACCCCTAAAGTAAATATTTTTATAAAGCTTGCTTGCAGTAAAGTTATTGAATTTAAATTTACATTGCTTATGTAGAGAACAAGAAAACCAAGAGAAAATAAGACTGAGATAAAGATAAATTCTAATATTTCTGTTTTCATATTTTTTCACCATTCTTGCTTTTTTCTTTTTCCATCATAATATCTTCTCCATTCCGCCAATTTCTTTTTTCTAAGTATTTCTTCTTCGCTTTTTATTCTTTTGAACTTTTTAAATATGTTTTTTATTTTCTCTCCAAAGTTACTTTTATTGCTTTTAAATATATATCCCTTTCCGGGCAGATAACCTTTCTTTGGAATAAAGGTATAAAATAAAATAACTCCTAAAAGGATAAGAACGAAAACAATAACTCCTATTATAAGTAATGGGAAACCTCCTTTTTCTTTTAAATTACCAATTTCACTAAAAATAGAGTTTAGGTCTTCCCTTAAGGAATCTATTAACTTTTTTGCTTCTATATAATTTCCTTGCTCAATATAATTTTTTATCTGGTTTAATGTCTGGTTTGCATTATTTATTTTTTGTTCAATAGATGAAATATTTTTTCCTTTCTTTTTTGCTTCTTCAAATTTTTTAAACAGATTATCAAATTGAAATGTTAAATTTTTATAACACTTGTTTATTTTGATTTTTTCTTCTTCGCAAGGAAGAATTGTCAAATTAAATTTTTCTGTGAAATTTCTTTCATCAGAGATTGCTTTTAAAATTAATTCTTTGACTCCTATTTCTTTTGTTTTTGGAATTGTAAAATTGATTGTATATGTTTTCTCGCTGTTTTTTGAGAGATTGATTTTTAATTCAGTAATTTTAAATAAGTTTTCATCAATTCCGCTTAAAATTAAATACAAATTATGCAAAGTTGCGTCTCCTTCATTCTTAACTTTAAAACTCAGGTTCTTTTCTTCTCCTTGCGTAATGTTAATGTCTTGAAGATTAAGAAATTTCAAGGATACTTTTTTCACTTTAAGAGTGATTTTTTTGCTCTTATTGTACTCATCTGATATAAATTTAATAGTTAAATTGTAATCTTTTGGTTCAAAGTCTTCTGGAATTGAAAAATGTATTTCAAAATCAAGTGTTTTCCCTGAATTTAAATCTCTCTTGTTATCTTTGTTGTAGTCTATATTATAATAACTTTCGCTTATTCCAAACAAACTTAAATAAGAATTATGCAGTTTTGCATTTCCCGTATTTTTTACTTTCACTTTTAAGTCTGCCGCCCCTCCCTGCAAAATTTCAATTTTAGAAACTTCAACATTGTTTATTTCAAATTTCTCAAAGGAGATGTCATAATATGTTGCTGGATTTTCATTTCCATTGCCATTATTTTGCGTTGAGGAACCCGTTATTGTTATTTCACCAATTTTTTCAAAATCAGAATATTGATTTGTGGAATTTTCTACTCCTGACAATTTCACATAGATATTTTTATCTCCTGTGGAAGTACATTTAAATCCAGAAGCATGATAGGATTTTGTAGAATCTTTATTTATTTTTTTTTCTGAAGGATTTATTGTTTTTGGCGAGCCGCATCCCCCCACTTTAATTTCAATTTCATCTATAAAAGCTGCCCAGTTTCCTGTGTTTTTGATCTTGATATACACATCAAATGAAGAATTTACAGATTTTGAAGAGGGCGTCTCATCTTCATCTAAAGAAACAACCAAATTGCCATATCTGACAACAATATTTGGTTGTATTGTTATATTAAATCTTCCATCGGCTGAAGAAGCAGTTATATTTATGGTGTAGGTTCCATTTTTTGTTCCGTTCAAAGTCCAAATTAACAATTTTGAATTTGTTTGGTTTATCTTTCCAGCAGATTTTGTTAGATTATCTGTTGTATTTATTGCAGATGGCAATTGCAAAGTAACACTAACATTTTCTGCACTTAAATTTCCCAATT
>Ga0190304_1001418_pt1 | contig 10636 bp, 9 predicted proteins | sample 48700712_MG_FD_161670 | JGI IMG/M metagenome (GOLD analysis project Ga0190304, IMG submission 161670) | Hydrothermal vent sediment bacterial communities from Southern Trench, Guaymas Basin, Mexico - 4870-07-1--2_MG | ecosystem: Environmental > Aquatic > Marine > Hydrothermal vents > Sediment ... | reverse complement strand
ATAAAAAAAATATTATCTCTACTGGGAATATACTCTTTTGATGAGTTTTCAGCTGAAAAATATGCTGTGATTCGAGCAAGCCTGGAGCGAAAGGGAATAATGATTAGTGAGAGGGATACACAAATTGCATCTATTGCCATGGCAAACAAGCTGATTGTTGTTACTCATAACGTAAGAGAATTTGGCAGGATTAATAAATTAAAAGTCGAAGATTGGGCAATTTAATTGAGAATTTGTAGAACAAAGTTTCATGTAAGGTAACAAAATATGAGAGAACTGGATAAAAATCAGAAGCTGGCAGTGGAATGTAATAACAATGTAGTTGTATCTGCCGGTGCCGGAGCGGGGAAGACAACGGTGTTGTCTGAAAGATACTTACGCTTAATTTCCGAGGGGAAAGCAGGGGTCGAAAATATTCTTACTCTAACTTTTACAAGAAAAGCTGCAGCTGAAATGAATGAACGAATTTATCAGCGTCTTCTTGACAGTACAAATGCCTTTGCAGTCAAACAGGCAGCGGAATTTGACAAAGCTAAAATATCTACCCTGGACAGTTTTTCTGCACAAATTGTACGAAATGGTTCTGATAGATTTGGTGTCCCTTCTGATTTTACATCGGACAATGAAGCAGCTGCATCCATGGCTGCAGAAACAGCTTTGGATTTTATTCTTAAAAAACAGGAGAATAAGTATCTAAAGGAATTTATCTATCTCCATGGATTTAAATCGGTGTATGAGGATCTATTTATTTCTTTGGCTGTAAATGAATTTGATTTATCAGATCCTGTAAATTTTTCAGAATTGCTTGAAAAACAAAAAATTGAATTGAGTAATGAATACAGCGGGAATTTAGAAAAGCTGGAAAAAATTCGTGTTGATATTCTTTCTTTAAGTCCGGATATTGGGAAGGTAATGATTAAAAATATTGCATCCTGTGAATCTTTAGGGGACATGAGAGCCTATTTAAACAAAAGTGAAGAGGCTCTTCCTTCTTTATTTCTGGAGAGAGTTGAAAGTTATAAGTTTAAAAAGGGAACTTCAAAACATCCTGAAACTCCTCTGTTAAATGAATATATTGTTAATTGGAGAGATTTACTATCAATAACTGAAAGCTTGGCAAATGGAATATTAAGTATCCCTTTTTTGGAAGGAATGTTTAGCTTACTGGACGATTTTCAAAATATATTTCTTACAAAAAAAAGATCTACCGGCGTACTCACTTTTCAGGATGTTTCAAATATGGCTGTAAGTATATTGAAACAGGATATCAACCTTAGGAATTTTTACAAGAAAGAGTTTCGCTATATTATGATTGATGAGTTCCAGGATAATAATCTAATACAGAAAGAGTTGTTGTATTTACTTGCAGAAAAAGAAAATTTATCAGGAGATGGAGTTCCTTCTGTAGAAGATCTTGAGCCGGATAAATTATTTTTTGTAGGTGACGAAAAACAGTCAATCTATAGTTTTAGGGGAGCGGACGTAAGTGTATTTAAGGGTTTAAGTGCTGAACTTATAAAATCGGGTGGTGAGTCTATTGCCCTTAGCACTAATTATAGAAGTGAACCCAATTTAATAAAATTTTTTAACAAAGTTTTTAATATTGTTATGAAAGATTCTGAAGAGCCCTATGAAGCAGATTTTGAAGCACTGGAATATAGGAATCCTGTAAAAGGATTAGTTCCGGAGATTTCTGTTTTTTATAAACCTGAAACTGATGCAGGAGATGATTATCTTCATAATAATGAAGCTGAGGCCTGGTATATTGCAAATTTTATACGGGACAAAGTCGAAAGTAAAAGTATGAAAGTTGTAAAAGATGGTGAACTTAAAACAGCCGAGTATGATGATTTTGCAATTCTTATGCGATCTACAAGTAATCAAATAATGTATGAAAAATATTTCAGGAAGCTGAATGTTCCATGTACTGTTCAGGGTGTAAGGGCTTTGTTTATGGAAGCCCCTGTTAATGATATTTATAATTTCTTGCAGCTCCTGGTTTATCCGAATGACAGAGTTTCTTATGCCGCTCTATTAAGATCGCCCTTTGCAAATTTTTCTGATGATATTACAGCAGCAATTTTACTGCATGGTGGCGATGCTTTTGTTCTATCTGAATTAAATGAACTGGATAGTATTAATGTAGAGGCTGATGATAACACCAAGTATAATAATTTACAGGAACTCTATTTAAAATTGAAAAAGAATGTTGATTATCTACCTGCAGCTGACCTTATAAAAACAATTTGGTATGAGGGTGGCTATAGAAACTATTTAATGAGCAATAGTGAGTATCATGGATATCTTGAATATTATGATTATCTTAAAACTCTGGCTATAAGGTCAAATGAACGGGGAGAATGTCTTGCTGTATTTCTTGACTTTATTCGTGAAAATCTTGGGAAATATGAGAAATTGCCAGATCTTGAGCTATTAAGAGATGAAACTAAGGGAGTGCAGCTTCTTACAATACATAAATCAAAGGGGCTTGAATTCCCTGTAGTTATAGTTGCAAATACAGGTAATAAAGGCAGGTCGGGGGGGCAGGGCGCCTATTATATCTCAGATGAGTTTGGTATTACTTTAAAATATGAAAATAATTCCGGAGGTAAAGCCAATTATTTTTATGATAGAGCTAAAGATCTTGAAGCAAAAAAGGAACTGGCAGAAAATAAGAGAATATTGTATGTCGCTCTTACAAGAGCAGAGTCTCACCTGATCATTTCCGGAGGGCATAGTAAAAACACAAAGAATACAGAAACAGCAACTGGTGCAAAAATCCTCCTAAATATGGTTTTGAGTGGCCTTGGCTGGGATGGAAATATTGAGTCTCTGCAATCCGAATCATTAAAAAAATATATTAGTATAATTCCGGATGTAAGTGAAAGAGATGTTTATTTAGCAGGTGAAAGATCTAAAAAAATAGATCCTGAAAAAATTAAAGATGATTATAATAACAGTGAAATAATAATTAGGAATGCAGTAAGGGATACCTGGGCTGTATCTGAAATAAATACTAATTATATTAATTCTCAGGGTTATAAAAAACAGTCCTCTGAAAGGCTGTCAGATATAAAGACTGATAATTTTTTAAAAGAAGATCAATATGCGGCTTTTGGTACATACTGTCATAAATTAATTGAATCAGAGCTAAAACATCTAAAAGGTGAAGTAAGCCTACCTTCCTCACTGCAAAATCTTTCAGATGAACAGAAAGAGATTGTAAAACAGGATGGAGTACTTCTGTCATTTAATTTTACAAATTCACTTTTTGCAGGAGACTACAAAGATTCAAAATTAGAATCGGAACTATCCTTTTTACTTAATATTGGTGTTGATAATAATCCTGTTTATATAAATGGTCAGATTGATTTATTAATTGAAAAAGAGGATGAAATTACAATTATAGATTTCAAGACTGATAAATTTAAAGATGTTGAAGAATATGCTCTTCAAATGTTTCTCTACAGGAAGGCTGCAGAGAATATCTATAATAAACCTGTAAATAGTTATCTATTTTATTTACGGGAGGATTTGGAGTCTAAAGTTGATAGTGTTTTTCAGTTAGATGACTTGAATAATATTTTCAATACCTAATTTATTAAAGGTTCAGCTCTTACATATTTACAAAGTTATTAAGTATCCTTATCCCATCTCTATCGGTATTTGCTCCTGGAGTTTTATTTTGATAGGCCTCTTTGATGATGGGTGAGGAAGCAGAACGACGTTCAAAAATTTCTTTTGCCTCTTTATAATTATAGTCAGGGTGAAACTGAACACCAAATACTTTTTTCCCTGTATATTGAAAACCTTGAATCCCTGTATCACTTTCTGCTATAAGTTCACAACTTTCAGGTAGTCTGGTTACTGAATCTTCATGGATATGACAGAAAATCCCCGAAGAAACACCTTTAAAAAGAGGATTTTGTTTTATTTCTACCCAATTCCACCCATACTCCGGTTTATCCATTACATAAAGACAGGATTTTCCAATAAACCAGGATGCTAAATACTGATGTCCATAACATATTCCAAGAATTGCTTTATCAGCTTCAAAAAAATCGTCAATAACTGAGCTTAGTTCCCCATCCCATATATTATTTTCCAGGGCGGAAGCTGCTGATCCGGATATTACAAGATGTGAAAAATCTCTGTCAGCCATATCTTTCTCAGCCCTTCCCGGGCCTGTAAAAATTAGCTTTTTCTGCGTGGTTAATTTTTTTACAAAGTTTTTTTCGTATTGAGCTGCTGCTGCAGGTTCTGTAACACAGTTGTAAACAAGTACCATTTAGTAAAACCCTATTTTATTTTTTTCGTTTTCCAGGAATTTCAAAATCTTTAATAATTCTGCAAATAGCATCAGTATCCTCATTACTAATTCCCAGGTGGGTTACCATCCGGATAGAATAGGGACTTGCAGCTCCGCAGATAATACCTTTTTTGTCTAATCCAGCGACAATAATGTCCGCTTTAACAGAGGTATTAAAATATAGAATATTAGTTTCCACGGTTTCAAGATCAATATCTGCCCATTTTACAACATTCAGAGCCTTTGCAATTTTAGCAGCATTTTCCATATCTGAGCTTAGTTTTTTTATGTTATTTTCCAGTGCATAGATTCCTGCAGCTGCTAGTATACCTGCCTGACGCATGCCTCCTCCCAGCATTTTTCTGACACGTCTTGCTTCTTTAATAAATTGCTCAGAACCACAAAGTAAACTTCCTACAGGCGCACCCAAACCTTTGGATAGACAGAATGTAACTGTATCTACAAATGAACACATTTTTTTTACGGGTATATTTGTAGCTGCAGATGCATTAAACATCCTGGCTCCATCCATGTGCAATTTTAGTTTGTATTTTTTTGCAAAATCTGAAACCGCCTTTAGTTCATTCAGTTTATAGCAAGTTCCCCCCTCTTTGTTATGGGAGTTTTCAATTTCAATCATTTTTACTCTGGACATATAGTAAATATCCGGTCGAAGATGTTTTTCCAGTTCCTCTGGTGTGAGTATTCCTCTTTTACCATCAACTGCTATAGGCATAACTCCTGCAATGGCTGCAACTGAAGATAGTTCATAATGCATAATATGGCTGTTTTTTTGGGTAAGAACTTCATTGCCTTTTCCACAATTTACATACAGAGAAATAAGATTTCCCATAGAACCTGAGGGAATAAATAATGCTGCTTTTTTGCCTGTAATTTTTGCAGCCATTTCCTGTAATTTATTTATTGTTGGATCTTCAGCATAAACATCATCTCCAACTTCGGCAATATACATGGCTTTCCTCATTTCCTTGCCTGGCCGGGTTAGAGTATCGCTTCTTAAGTCGTACTTTTTCATTTATTAATCCTTGAATTTTCAAATTTTCTAAATTTAGTATAATACAAATTTGTTTTGAGGCCAAATAGAATTAATTATTAATATTCTACTATCGTACTTAAAAGTTTAAAAAAGTTAGGGAAAGTAATAGATACAGCACTAATATCATCGATAGTTGTTTCTCCTGTTGCTGCCAATGCTGCAATTGCAAGAGCCATAATTACTCTGTGATCTTTATGCCCGGAAACTTCTGTGCCTTTTAGCATGTTTGCTCTGGATCCCTGGATTCTAAGGCCATCATCAAGTTCTTCCATATTGGCGCCCATTTTTTTAAGCTCTTTTTTCATAACAGAGATTCTGTCCGTTTCTTTTAACCGTGCCTGGGGGACATTGAATAACTTTGTTTCTCCCTCAGCAAAACATGCAGTTACTGCCATAGCAGGAAGAGCATCGGGAGTATCGTTAAGATCAATTTCACAGCCTTTTAGGGGAGCTCCTGCTATTTTAACAAAATCCCTTCCTATTTCAATATTACATCCCATTTCCTGCAGCATATATACAACAGCCTTGTCTCCCTGGGAATCAATCATATCCAGACCTTTAAGAGTCAGGGTAGATCCTGTTATTGCTGCTGCACACATGAAAAAAGTAGCAGAAGAAAAGTCTCCAGGCACCTGCTTGTCAAATGCTTCAAACTGCTGCCCTCCAGGAATAAAGAATTCTTTGAAATCTGCAGTATCATACATAATAAATTGTTCGTTAAGCCATTTAAGAGTCATTTCAACATAAGGTTGTTCTCGTAAAAGAGGGACTTCAATTTCAGTGTTCCCATTGATAAGCGGTGTGCACAGTAGTAAACTGGAAAGGTACTGGCTTGTAGGGCATTCAATACTTGTTTTACCCCCTGTGAGAGGTCCTTGAATACTAAAAGGAGGGTACCCTTCTTTCTCTGAATATTTTATTTCTGCGCCAAGATCTTTCAAGCTGTTTAAAAGATTTTCTACAGGCCTGGACTTTATCTGATCATCCCCGGTAAAGGTTATTTTATGTGAACTTAAAGCAGCAAGTCCTGCGGCAAGATAAAGGGTAGTTCCCGAATTCCCTACATCTATAATATCGGCAACAGGGTGTATCTCTCCTCCTGTTCCCATAATAATCCATCTGTCATTTTCTAATTTTATTTTTGCTCCAAGTACTTTAATAGCATTCAAACAGGATTGTGTATCTGTAGAATCCAGTGGATTTATTATTGTACTTTCCCCCTTTGCCATAGCAGCAATTAAAAGAGCACGAATAGTATGGGACTTTGATGCGGGAACTGTAATTTCACCTGAGAGAGATTTAACTGGAAGCATTGTGTGTTTCATGAGGGTATTGTAAAGAGCAATAATATTAGTGTCAAAGGTAATTCAGGGAAAAAGCCGATGCATAGGCGAGCATTTATTCCAATCTCCTGATACGCTTATCCAAAACATCTCTGTATGCATTCTTAAGATCCTCAGGCAGGAAACTTTTTTCTATTAAAGCATACCATAAAGGAACGGCTCTTTTTATTTCCTGCAGAGTTTTAGAGATTATACGGTCTGATAATCCCATTCTCTCCAGGGCAAAGTACTCCACAAGAATTTTTTTTGTAAGATTTCGTTTCTTACCTTGAACAGGTAGGGCAATTTCCTCTTCAGGATGTTTCAGTGCTATAGTCGTATTAAGAAGATCATAAGCCGGTGAGAATTCGATTTTTCCATTGTTTGTTTGTAAGGTAAAGTTTTTTAGATGCATATCCTCGTTTCCAGTTAGAAAACAGAAAATCACCCTTTTGAATAATCTTGATTTTTCAAGCATGGGGAAGGTGCAGAACGTTTCTATAATACTGGCAATTTTTTCCATACTGTAGTTATACTTAGTCTCCCTGGATTTTCCTGCAAGCTGGGCAAAATCTTCAACAGCAATTTTTTTACCCCTTTTTCCTATTCTATCGTATCGCTTTATAAAGTAGGACAGTTTATGGTCTTTCCCATAAATCATCCCATGAACAGGAACTGTTATCCCGGCTTGAGCAGCCATTTTCATAGTCAGGTCTTCATTCTCGGGGAGGGCTCTGTACAGATTATTCTGGGGTTTGATAATATATGTACCCCCGAGGGCAACAATCTTAAATACTTTGTTCTTTTCATCCAGTACAGCACTCATCTTTGGTTGAACTCCCTGAATGGACATTTTACCGGCCATAGCTGCGGCTTTTTGTAACTGCTCAGCAGTCGTAAGGGGTAGATCTTTAAGAGTATTCAGTTTCCCTGACAGAATATGAAGGCCGGAAGAAGAATATTCTCCCGGATGCTCCACCTTGTTGTATGTTATTGGACAGCGGGGCGTGTCAGACACCTGAGTTTCCTACTGTGACCGCTCCGACTAAATCGGTGCCTACGGCAATCAATTGACCAAATAAATCGTCTCTGTCAAGTTTTTTTAAACGTAACATGGCATCCAGTTGTACTCCTTCAGGGAGAAGTCCATCGAAAAAAGGTGGAAAAGCACTAAAATAATATTCTTTTGTTTGTATAGGCATAGTAAGGGATACGGGTTGTCCGGTATATTCATCCTGATAGAAAAAACTGAATCCGGTGTCTGTTTCCATAAAGGTTCCGGCAATCTTACCATGCATAAAAACTTCACATTGACGCATAATATTCCTCCATAAGGGGGCTGGAAAAATTTACGGATATATTCAGAGCTGTGCAAATAAGCCATAATGTTCGCATTTGTACGGTTTCTTTACCCTGTTCGATGTCAAATACAACTGTTTTCCCTATTCCAGCCAGATCCGCCAGTTCTTCCTGGGTCAATCCACTTCGTTTACGATGATACTTAATCACTTTACTGATATCACTGATTTCCATTTTTACCGCTCCAACAGTAAATATTGCATATTTGGTTAAAATATAACATGAGGTCACTAAAAAAACAAGAAAAATCCTGCTAGAGCAGTAAAATTATGACCTTAAAAAGCAGATAGGGATCTACTACAAGTTCCCTTCGAAGTAATCGAAGCACCGGTTGCTGTTTTTGCAGTGGAACTATACCTTCAATTCTGTTATTATTAATTGGAAGGCTGGTCGCAAACAAGTTTGCTGCTCGCCTATGCACCCTAAGGAGCAAGTTTTATGTCCCGTTCAGATATTATACAAACCTTAAGAGTATTCAAAGAGCAGCATGCTGAAGAGTACGGTATTCAGCTTATGGGTGTTTTTGGCTCTGTGGCCAGAGATGAAGCAACGATAGACAGTGATATAGATATTGTTGTGAAGATAAAAATACCAAACCCTTATATAATTGTGCATATAAAAGAAGACATTGAAGATCAATTACATCTGTCTGTAGATATTGTACGACTTAGGGATAAAATGAATCCGTTTCTAAAAAAAAGAATAGAGCAGGATGTTGTTTATGTTTAATACTAATATGGTTCTGGATGTTCTAAGACAGATCATTGGGGATCTGTCTTAGATGGCAAAAGAGGCAGTAGAATAAATGACAAGGGATGAGTTACTTCAAAAACTAAACGAAATTGAATGGGAAGATCTTGAATTTAAGGAATCTTTGAGAGTATTACCAAAATCAGTATGGGAAACGGTCAGTGCATTTGCTAACACTAATGGCGGGTGGCTCATTCTTGGAGTTAAACAGCATCATAAAGATTATGAAATAGCGGGAGTTGAAAATGCTGAAAAAATTGAACAGGACTTTCTAACAACTATTCGAGGAAGAAAATTCAACTCACCTTTGACAGTTCAGGCAAAAAAATATCTCTTTGATAATAAAATGGTTTTAGCTTTCTATATTTCTGAATCAGGCAATAAGCCTGTTTATTTTAATAGTAAAGCCAACACATTTTTGAGATCAGGCAGCGGTGATCAGAAAGCTACAGATGCTGAAATAGATGCTCTATTCAGAGACTCTGCATTCGGCGCGAAAGATAAAGAGTTAACACATTATTTTTTAGCTGATCTTGATTCTAATAGTATTGATGTTTATAGAAAATACCTGGATTTATACCATCCGGATCATCGTTATAGTGGTTTGTCTGATCTGACTCTTATGCGCAAGTTACAGGTTATTAAAGAGGATAAGGTTACTATTGGTGGATTGCTTTTTTTTGGGAAACAGGATGATATCAATGATCTCCTGATCGATTTTAGAATAGATTACCTGGAAATACCCGGTACTTCATATAAGAATTCCACTGTTCGGTATAGCTTTCGCCTCAGCGAAGAAGAAAACCTTTTTATGTTTTACTTTGCAATTATTGAGAGGCTAAGTAAAAAAATAGATATTCCTTTTAAAATGACGGCTTCCGGTTTTTCAACCAACATTCAGCCGCAATTTATCGCTATCAGGGAAGCTCTTGTCAATCTCCTTATGCATTCTGATTATTTTAGTACACAAAAGCCGAGAATAAGAGTTTTTTCTGATAGAATAGAGTTCATGAATCCTGGGGGATTGCCAAAAGATATAGTATCCATTTTGAAAGAAGATTTTTCAAAACCAAGAAATCCGATAATTGCAAGAATATTCAGGATAATAGGGTTAGCTGAAAGTGCTGGTTCTGGATTTACTAAAATGTTTAATGGCTGGTTTTCGGGACATAATGTAAAACCTGATTGTTTTTCTGAATTGGACTATTATTCAATCACTTTTCCCTTTACTCCTGTAAATGTCCCTGTAAATGTCCCTGTAAATGTCCCTGTAAATGTCCCTGTAAATAGAGTTGAAAAGATCATCGAGTTTATTGAAAATAAAAAAAACATTACAATATCAGTATTAGCTGATAAACTAAGTGTAAATGAAAAAACTATAAAGAGGGATATTGAAAAACTTAAGACTCAACATAGGCTAAAACGAGTGGGTTCTGATAAATCAGGTTATTGGAAAATACTAATTAATGATGATAAATGAGGATTTAGAATAAATGGCTTCACCACTAGTTTCCGTAATTATCCCCGTCTATAACCGTTTTGAACTGGCAAAAGAAGCCGTTTCTTCAGTTCTAGGTCAGACTTTTAGAAGTCTGGAATTGATTATTGTTGATGATGGTTCAACTGATATGACTCCCATTCTTGCAACATATTTTAGGGAAGACACAAGAGTTAAATATATTCGAATAAATCACAGTGGAATGCCGGGATTTGTAAGGAATAAAGGGGTAGAAACAGCGAAAGGTAAATACCTTGCCTTTTTAGATTCTGATGATTTATGGATGGAGAGTAAGCTTGAAAAACAGGTTGGGTTTTTAGAAAAAAATTCTATTTACAGAG
>Ga0190304_1001415_pt1 | contig 10639 bp, 11 predicted proteins | sample 48700712_MG_FD_161670 | JGI IMG/M metagenome (GOLD analysis project Ga0190304, IMG submission 161670) | Hydrothermal vent sediment bacterial communities from Southern Trench, Guaymas Basin, Mexico - 4870-07-1--2_MG | ecosystem: Environmental > Aquatic > Marine > Hydrothermal vents > Sediment ... | reverse complement strand
CACGTCGGCGATCTTGAAATCAGCGCCGGTGAGGTCGAGGAAGTAATATCTATAGCCCTCAAAGTGTTCGTCAGAGCAGCGATACAGATGGGCTCCAGTATTGCTGAAATTGGCCGACAATTTTCCGTCGGGGATGATTCTCGCCCTCGCCCGGCACTCCGGAACCCGATACAGGTTGAAAACCCTGGTGACACTTTTCAACGTTTTCCCGACCATCCCTCAGGCAATGCCTATTTCCCGGTGTTTCTCCAGTATTCTGTCCGCGAGCTCGTCGAGTTTCTTGAGTTCCTCTTTCCTCGGCAGGCCTTTGATCAACACCGGTTCGATCAGTTCGGCCTTCAAGGGGGTAAGGAGGCTCTTGAGTGTGTCCACCGTCCTTCCGCCCCAACCGTAGGACCCAATGATGGATAGAAACCTGGTTTTCGGCCTGAGAGCGGCGGTAAGAGCGGCAGCATAGACAATGGCGGGATGAGGACCGGCGAGCACTGTAGGGGTGGCGAGCACGACTGTAGCTGCGTCCACCAGCTCCATTGCGAACTTCCCTATATCGGCATCGATGGCGTTGCACTGTTTAACCTTCATTCCCCGTTTCATCAGGGTTCTCACGAAGTATTCCACCATCTCCCTCGTGCTCCCGTGCATGGACACATAGGGTACCAGGACCTTGTTCTCCACCCTGTCAGAAATCCAGTCCTTGTAAGCGTCGATTATGAAAGATGGGCGCCTGTAAACTGTCCCGTGGCTCGGAGCGATGATCTCTATGTCGAGCTTCTCCACCTTCTCGATGTTCTTCTTTATGTTAGTCCGGAAGGGCATCATTATCTCGGCGTAATATCTCTTTGCGTCCTCAAGGACCCTCGCATCCTCGTTGGCGTAGAGCTCACTGGAGGCGAAGTGGGATCCGAAGAAATCACATGTGAAGAGGATCTTATCCTCCCTGAGGTAGGTCACCATCGTCTCTGGCCAGTGTACCCAGGGGGTCATGTAGAACTCCAGGGTTCTGTCTCCGAGGGAGAGGCTTTCGCCTTCCTCGATCACGATGAATTTTTCCTCGGGAACGTGGAGGAGGTCCATCAGAAAAGCCTTGCATTTCGCGTTTGTCACGACCTTGGCACCGGGATACTTTTCGAGAATCGTGGGAATTGCGCCGGAATGGTCCTGCTCGGCGTGGTTCGCGATCACGTAATCTATCTTTTCGATACCGGCCTCCTTTAGATTGCGAAGAAGCTCCTTCTCCTTCGTGGGGTCTACGGTGTCGATGAGAGCGGTTTTCTCGCTTCCCAACACGATGTAAGCGTTGTAGCTCGTTCCATCGGGAAGAGGGATCAGCTCGTCGAAAAGCCGCCTGTCCCAATCAATGGCTCCCACTGAAAGGATTCCCTTCTTAATTTCTTTGACGGCCATTTCACTCACTCCTTTCAAATTGGTCTTTGGTTGCCCCGCAGATGGGACAGACCCAATCGTCGGGGAGGTCCTCGAAAGCTGTGCCGGGGGCTATCCCCGAATCAGGATCCCCGACGGCTGGATCATAGACATAACCACATATAGTACAGACCCATTTTTCCATCTTTTTGTTCTCCTTTCTGGAGACAGGTTCCTTTTCCTCGCCGATGTACGTCGGCGCGGTTTTGGGTGCCCTGCCTTTCTTGACAGTGTGATAATAAGAATAGGTCATCGGTTCTCCCTCCTTCAGTATGCCCGCATCGACCAGTTTGCCCAGAAAAACCGTGTGGGTTCCCGCATCGAACCTGGCCTGAACTTCCGCTTCCAAATAGGCCAGAGCTGAATTCAGGACGATGGGACAACCCGTCGCGCCTTTCCTGAATTCTATACCCTTGAATTTATCGATCTCCCGCCCTGACTTGAAGCCGAACTGGCCGATTAGCTTCATATCAGCTTCTTTCGAGAGAACGGAGACGGCGAAAACTCCGCTCTTCTCTATATATTTGTGGGTGAGGTTGTCTTTGTTGATGCTGACGGCGATAGCGGGAGGTTCAGAGGTTACCTGGAAAACGGTATTGGCAATCTGACCGTTCATTTTGTCCCCATCAATGGAGGTAACGATGTACATCCCGTAACTTATTTTGTGTAAGGCACTTTTGTTCATAACACTCCCCTTTCTGGTAAAAGACCCAAATTGAAATGACTTCAACTTTGTAAAAATAACGGATATTGCAATAGTATATCGCCGGGCCAATCTCTTGTCAACACACGGGAAATTTTCTTCCTCATCTGCCCCCTTTGGAATTAATATTTGTTGTTACTCAAGACATTATCCTTTATTCAGGCAGTCTTTGCATATCCCCACGAAATACATGTGGCACTCGAATACCTTGTGTCCGTTGATGGATTTGAGGCTGCCATAGGGGCACTCCATATCGAGGTCAAAGATCCTTCCGCACTTCAGACACTTGAAGTGGGGATGGGGTTTGGTTACGGGGTCGTATCTCATCTCGCTCTCGTCTATGAAAACCTGGGATATCAGGCCCTTTCTGTAGAAAAGTTTCAGTGTGGAAAAAACGGTTGTTCTTGAGAGGGTGGGGATCTCCGACAGGAGGCTCCTGTATATCATTTCCGCCGTGGGGTGGTCTTTGCTTCTCCGCAGATAGTCAAGGATTTTCATCCTCTGAAAGGAAGGCCTTATGTTCTTCTCCTCGAGGAGACGCCTCAGGGAATGAAAACCGGCTTTTTGAGATTTCATATCGCTACCTCATTCAAATTTGTATTTTTTAAAATAATGCATCCGAAACGATTTTGCAAACCTGTTGAAGAAATTTCAGATCACTCTCGTCGAAAGCAGCAAGCCTGTGCGAATCTATATCCAGTTCACCTACGAGTTCGCCCTTCTTGAAAATAGGCACAACGAGCTCGGATTTGACAAGGGGGCTGCAGGATAGATAGTTGTTCTCCTTTGAGACATCCTCCACGAGGAAGGGCCTTCTGAGGGCTGCGGCCTGCCCGCAGATTCCCTTTCCGAACCTTATCCTCACGTGTTCCGTCGGTTCGCCCGAGTAGGGTCCAAGGACAAGGGTTTCGTCTTCCTCTACCAGGTAAAAACCGACCCAATCGTAATGTTCAACCCTGTTCCTCAGGAGTTCCGCTATGTCCCTGAGCTTTTCTTCACGGGACACTGGTCTTTCAAGTATGTTTTTTATCTCTGATATCAGAGCCTCCTTTTCCCTTCTTTCCATCTCTACATCCTTTCCGACCTCTGCTGGAGTGCTATGCCCCCCACGATCAGAAAAACCCCCAGGAGGGTTGATGCCGGTATGTTTTCTCCCACAACAAGGTGAATAAAAAGCAGAGAAAGAAATGGTACGAGGTACACCATATTGTTTACAGGAGCTGTGGTTCGGGAGTATCTCAGAGCCTTGAGCCACATGAGAAAGGTGAAGCCCATCTCGAAGAGGCCCACATAAACCGCTCCGAGGAGCCCTGCTGATGATTTTAATTGATGTCCTGCCAGAAAGTAATAGGCCGCCACGAAGGGGAATCCATAGACGAAGTTCAGAAATAATCTCAGGGCAGGCTCCTTTTTGCTCTTTAAGTTAAGCGTCCAGTAGAGAGCCCAGATAAAGGCGCTGGAGAGAGCGAGAAAAACGCCGAAGATGTTCGCTGTCCGGGGAGAGTTTTCACCCCTGCCCGATGCGATCAGGAACACGCCCAGGAAGCTTATCAGAATCGCGAGGATGCTGTTGAGGCTGATCCTCTGTCCCAGAAAGAGAGCTGAAAAGAGGACCAGAACGATGGGCCACATGTAATTTAAGGGCATCGCCCTGCTGGCAGGAAGCAGAGAATAGGCTTTGAAAAGTACCAGATAGTACAGGAAAGGGTTCAGAAATCCGAGAAAGAACGAGCGCGGCGTTGCTCCCTTTTTCAGCTCGACGATTAAAGATCTGCCGCCGCGGGACACCAGCATCAGGATGGAGAAGAAGAGAAGCGATGTCAGCGACGAGAAGAAAAGCAGCGCAGAGTGGTCGAGATACCTCAGGGTGATCTTGAAAGCCGATGCCACTGTGGACCACGCAACGATCGCGGTCAGAGCGTGGAGGTATGCTTTCTTCTGTGTATCCATTTGAGACAGGTCTTATTATCGGACAAAAGGGTTGCCTTTACAAGGAAGTCCTTTTGTTCCAGTCAATTAGGAAAAAACTTGACCTGTCAGCAACTTGGATTATTTATAACCTATCAAGGAGGCGCGAGATGTGGAGGAAAGTCACGGTCTTCTTAATCGCCGCTGGTCTTGTGGGGGGCATTTATGCACAGGTGCCCGATACCCTCTGGACGAGGACTTTCGGAGGGCCGCTTCATGAGGATGGGTTTTCGGTGGTCGAGACGCCCGACAGCGGCTACCTTGTCGCCGGATTCACCGAGTCCGCAGGAGCAGGCTCCTGGGATGTCTATCTGGTAAAGGCCGACCGCGATGGTAACGAAATCTGGTCCAGGACTTACGGCGATATTTTTCTGGAATACGGCTATTCCCTGATTCCCCTCAGAGACGGAAACTATGCCCTGGCGGGCTGGACCAGTTCCTGGGGACAGGGATTCTGGGACATGCTTCTTCTCAAGGTAGATCCCTCGGGCAATGAGATCTGGCACAGGACCTATGGCGGACCTGGATACGAGGATTGTTACGCGGTCATCGAGGCTCCAAAGGGAGGCTTTTTGCTGGTTGGGGGCACGAATTCCACGGAGAGCGGCGACTGGAATGTGTATCTCGTCAGGACGAACTACCTGGGCGATACCATCTGGACGAGAAGCTACGGGGGAGATATGGATGACAGGGGATACGGAGCCGTCTGCGTTCAGGGCGGCTTTCTCGTGGTCGGAGCCACAAAATCCTTTTCCGGAGGAGATTGGGACGTCTACATCCTGAAGATCGATGACGAAGGAAACCTCGTGGAACAGCATGTTTACGGCGGAAGCGGCGACGACTATGGCCTCTATATAACGGAAGTTTCGACGGGCGGATACGTTGTGGCCGGTTACACCACCTCTATAGGAACGGGAGATAGAGATTTCTACATCATCAAAATCGATGAAGAAGGAGATTTGCTCTGGGAAAGGGCTTATGGAGGCAACGAGATCGAAACCGCATACAGGATCAGAGAAACCTCCGATGGGGGATTTTTAGCAGTAGGATACACCAGCTCCTTCGGCTCCGGATTTGACGATATCTACCTCGTTAAGCTCGACCCGGAAGGATATATAGTGTGGAGGAAGATCCTGGGAGGACCCGATTTCGATTCAGGCTATGACGTTATAACCACTTCTGATGGGGCCATTCTTGTTGTGGGCTCGACCGAGTCCTACGGAGCTGGAGGTGAAGATGTTTATCTGATCAAGCTGCGCGAGGAGTATGTCGATGTGGCTGAATACAGTGAGGGATCAGGCCTCGGTTTAACCCTGAGCAACATCGGGAGGGAGATATCCCTGTCTTATACATTGAGCGTTCCAGGAAGGGTTGAGATAACGCTTTATGACCTGCTGGGGAGGCCTGTCCGGTCCATCGCCGATGAGATACAGCAGGCCGGTTTACACTCTTTGTCCGTGGGCGATCTTAAGGATCTACCGGCGGGATATTACTTTCTCCTGATAAACACGCCTCAGGGGAGGGCTTCAGAGAAAATTTTCCTTCTGGGCCGAGGCTCTCGTTGAGAATCAGCCGGTCAGTTCCTCCACTTCCGCGCTTCCTTTTTTCAGTTCCTCCACCTGTGTGGTGTCTTTTTTGAGCAAAAGGGTCAGGAATTCGCCGAGATGGGTCTTTTCCTCATCGGCTATATCCAGAAGCACTTTCTTGAGGTCGCTGTCCTCGGTCAGAGCTGCCAGCTGCTCGTACAGGTTGATCGCGTCGAGCTCGGCTATCATTCCGACCCTTATAATCTGTCTGTCGAGCTCTTCCTTCTTCACTCTGGTGAGATCGACCGGTATCTTCGAAAGCATTTAAGACCTCCTTTTTTCTGATACCACTTTCAATTTATAAAGTCGGCCGCCCCGGCTTTCAAACATCACATCGATGCCTCTCTCTTCAGCAAAACCCTGAACTTCCTCTGTTACAGGCTGTTCCAGGTTTTCACTCAGGGAGAAGAACACGCTTTCTTTATCCGAACTGAGAAGCCGGACCGACGGGGCTCCGATTCCCCTGCTGGCGAGGAAATCCATCAGCAGGGTCTCTGGGAGCAGAAACTCTTTCCATCTAAGAAGAATCAGCTCAGCCGAAGTGATGTCAAATCTCGAGACTATAAGGTAACCCCTTACCCCCTCGTGGAGAGCTCCATACAGATCCCGGGCAAATCGAATGTGAGTGCCGGAGTTGGGGGCAAAACTGAGGGCATCTTCCCTCTGGGCGACGAATATGATGGAAGCTCTGTTCCCTTTTCTCACAAAATCTCTCAGGATAATGAGATGATCGGCTCCCCTTTCCGTGGGTGCATCGGGGAAAAGGGCGATCCCACGGCGCACCAGTGTGCAGGACTTGACTTCCACGAGCAAAGGCGTGCCCCCCACTTCAAAGAGAAAGTCGAGCCTTCTTTTCCCGATGGAGACCTCCTTTTTTGTTAGCCTCCAGCCGGTTGCAAAAGGCAATAGTCCCTTTTGCTGGATCTCGATAAAAAAGCGGTTGACCAGATGGGAATCGAGGGGTACCCATATGTTTCCCTTTCGGGCTCCTATCAGTTTATAGGGCAGTTTGCCCTTATTGGGAACCATCAGTACTTCGGCCCCCGGGACGAGGAGCTCCTTGAGCCTGCCGGAGTTGGCGAGATAAGCCTTTACTGGCCTGCCGCCGACATCCACCGTACAGGTGAACCTGTTGTCTCTCCTCAGAAATAGGCCTCTCGTTTTTCCTTTCATTTTAACTCATTGCTCTTAAGTTTTAATTATAATGCCGTTCTCAATAGTTTGTTTGACAAATTACAATTTTGTCAATAAAATCGAATCAGCAATTTTGCATAATCAGGGAGGTATCGATTCTATGAGTGAACTTATAGGCGGCAAAGATAAGAAGGAGATATTGAAGGAGCTCATAAAAAGGCTCCACGAGGGCGGAGGAGTCGAAGAGCTCAGGGAACAGTTCAAGGAACTCATACGCCAGACGACTCCGGTTGAGATCTCTCAAATCGAGGAGGAACTGATAAAGGAGGGGATGCCCCGGGAAGAGATACATAGGCTTTGCGATATACATCTCGAGGCTTTCCGGGAGTCGGTGGAGAGGGAGACTTTAGAACTGGAAGAAGGGCATCCTCTGAGAATTCTGATGGAGGAACACAGGGTTTTGCTGGACCTTGCAGGCAGATTACGCGAACTGGCCGGAAAAGCTGGATCTGAAGACAGGATCGCGGAGATGGCCGAAATTATAGAGCTCCTCAGAAACTCCGAGGACCACTACCTTCGTGAGGAAAACGCCCTCTTCCCCTATCTGGAGAAGCATGGGGTCACCGAACCGCCCTCTATCATGTGGACGGAACACGATACCATAAGGAGTATGAAGAAGGAGATTTTCAAGCTGTTTGAGAGATACAGGTCGGAAGGAAGCGATGAGTGGATGTCGAAGCTGTCTCAGATGGCCGAAGGGCTGCTAAATTTTCTCTCCTCCCATTTCTACAAGGAAAATCGGGTTCTCTTCCCCACGGCGCTCAGGGTTATCGATCCCGGAGAATGGCCGGAGATCAAAGCACAATTCGATGAGATAGGGTATTTCCACGGGGAAAAACCCGCCGCAACAGGGCCCGGGGCAGGCGGAGCTGGAAAGACCGAGAAGAGCCCCGCCGGAGAGGTCAAACTGGGCATGGGAAGCCTCACGCCGGAAGAACTTGATGCCATGCTGAACACCCTGCCGGTAGACATAACCTTTGTGGGCAGCGACGACAGGGTTAAGTACTTCAACCTCGCCCCGGATCGCATCTTCGTGAGGACCAAGGGAGTGATAGGACGGACAGTTCAGAAGTGTCATCCGCAGAAAAGCGTTGACGTTGTGGAACGCATCCTCCGGGATTTCAAGAGCGGGAAAAGGGATGTGGCCGAGTTCTGGCTCCGGGTCAGGGGAAAGATGGTCCACATCAGATATTTCGCCGTTAGAAACAGGGAGGGAAAATACCTGGGCACGCTGGAGGTGACCCAAGATATTACTGAGATTCAAAAGCTTACAGGTGAAAAAAGGATATATGATTTTGAAGGCTGACCTTGAGATCCCCGGGTCCGCTTTTTGTCAGAGTAACTGGGTGGCCTCGGTGGGCCTGGGGATCTTCATGACCAGAAACCTCAGTACTCCTTTGGATTCGTTGTACCAGCAGTGGGGTATTCCAGAAGGACTCTCTATCAGGGTATCTTTAGCCACGGTTTTCTTTTCCTCTCCTATCTCCACAATACCCTCCCCTTCCAGGACATAGAAGAGGACGTCGGTCTTCGTGATGTGTCTCCTGAGCTTCTCTCCGGGATTTAGCAGGATGTGTATCACCTGGACCTTCTCGGTGTCGTAGAGCATTCTCGCGTCGACACCGTGGGGGTTTTCTGCCCTTTCTACATCTTCAATTCTTATGGTTTTCACCTAACACCTCCTTATATGTCTGACAGATGCCCTGTAGTTTCGGCCATTCCCTGTTCCTTTACTATGCTCGACGCGGAAGATATAATAAGTTATGAAAGGCAGATAATCGAGTGTATCGATGATGGCTGGCATATCACAATGGATCCAGAGTGTAACGGGCATGAGCCCGGAATTACAGGCCAAACTGGTTTATTCGCTGGCCGTGGCTTTGCTCCTTTACGTCCTGCGTTATTTCACGATCAAGGTCGTCAAGAGGAGCACCGATGACATAAGGTCAATCTATTACTGGCAGAAATCGACGAGTTACGTCGCCACAATTCTGGGTTTGCTCATCATAGGGAGAATCTGGATCAGGGGGTTCGGGTCGGTCGCAACCTATCTCGGAATTTTATCGGCCGGCCTTGCGGTTGCCCTTCGTGAGACCATATCGAACATAGCCGGATGGATATTTATCCTCTGGAGGAGGCCCTTCGAGATAGGCGACAGGATTCAGATCGGGGAGTTCTCCGGGGATGTCATCGACATAAGGATATTTGAGTTCTCTATACTCGAAATAGGCAACTGGGTAAACGCCGACCAGAGCACGGGCAGAGTCATACATGTTCCCAACGGCCTGGTGATGAAGCAGACGCTCGCCAATTACAGCCAGGGACTTCAGTATATATGGAACGAGGTCCCGGTTCTCATAACCTTCGAGAGCGACTGGAAAAAGGCCAAAGAGATCCTCTTTAGGATCGCCGAAAAACATGCGCTTCACCTGTCTAAGGCGGCAGAGAAAAGGCTGAAAGAGGCTGCGAGAAAATATATGATCTACTATACGAAGCTGACCCCGACGGTCTACACCAGCGTCGAGGATTCAGGAGTCCTGCTCACGCTGCGTTACCTCTGCGAGCCGAGAAAGCGCAGGGATACGGAGCAGGCTATCTGGGAGGATGTGCTCACGGAATTTTCGAAATGCGACGACATAGATTTTGCCTATCCCACACAGCGTTTCTACGATAATATCCTCGAGGGGAAGCCGGGGACAAAACCGCCCGACCTCCGCGGAGGCGGGTTTCCCAGGGTGAGATCATGAAAAAGCTTATAATGGTTTCGAACAGGTTGCCCATTAGCATCACAAAAAAAGAAGGGGCGCTCAAGTTTTATAAGAGCACGGGAGGGCTGGCTACGGGGCTATCTTCTTTTTACAGGAATTACGAATCCAAGTGGATAGGCTGGCCCGGAATCACTTCTGAAAAAATTAGCAAGGAGGACAGGAAGAAAATAAAGGAAAGCCTGTTAGAGGAGAACTGCTACCCTGTGTTCATCTCCCAGAGCGATCTCGAGAGGTACTATTACGGTTTTTCCAACAAGACTATCTGGCCCCTTTTTCACTATTTCATTCAGTATGCTGTCTTCAACAAGAATTTCTGGGAAGGCTACAAAAAGGTCAACCGGACCTTTGCCGAGGAAGTGATAAAGTTCGCCAGGAAAGACGCGATAATCTGGATCCACGACTATCACCTGATGCTCCTCCCGAGGATGATCAGGGAGAAGCTCCCCGACGCCTCCATAGGATTTTTCTTCCACATACCCTTTCCCTCCTTTGAGGTTTTCAGGCTCCTGCCCTGGAGGAACGAGATCCTTCAGGGGCTCCTTGGCGCCGATCTGATAGGTTTTCATTCCTATGATTATGCCCGGCACTTTCTGAGCTGTATCCATCGTCTTCTGGGATACGAGCACATGCTGGGACAGATCAACGTGGGGGACAGGATCGTCAGGGTAGATGCCTTTCCCATGGGCATAGACTTCGAGAAGTTCGCAGGGGCGGTGAAAAGACCCGAGATCCAGAAGGAGGCGAAGAGGATCAAGAAGAAGATAGGCGACCGCAAAATGATCCTCTCGGTGGACAGGCTCGATTACACCAAGGGGATACCGCAGAGACTGGAGTGCTTTGACCTCTTTCTGGAGAGGAATTCCGAATATCGAGAGAAAGTTACCCTGATACTCGTGGCAGTTCCTTCGAGGACGGGCGTCGAACACTATCAGATATTGAAAAGGCAGATAGAGGAGCTCGTGGGGAAGGTGAACGGGAGGCACGGCACGATCGGCTGG
>Ga0190304_1001413_pt1 | contig 10643 bp, 11 predicted proteins | sample 48700712_MG_FD_161670 | JGI IMG/M metagenome (GOLD analysis project Ga0190304, IMG submission 161670) | Hydrothermal vent sediment bacterial communities from Southern Trench, Guaymas Basin, Mexico - 4870-07-1--2_MG | ecosystem: Environmental > Aquatic > Marine > Hydrothermal vents > Sediment ... | reverse complement strand
TCATATCCATCCTCCCACTTGGCAGGGGCTTTATGGCCCAACCAACTTATTGGGATTTGAGGGACAGAGGGACATACTCCTTTAGAGGCTTTATAGCCTATAAGCCATGGAGTCTTTGTCCCTCTCTCTTTTATATGGGATTTAATAACACATTTATGAGAAATATAAACTAATTTATTGCAGGAGCAATTTATGAGAAACTTACTCAAACTGAGATTTCGGTGTACTTTTTTAACTTTGTTTCTTGTTTTGTCTCTGATTGTTGGAGGTTGTGGGGAAAAAGAAAAAAAGGAAGAAGCAAAAAGTGCAGTAAGGCAGGAAGTTGTTAAAAAAACCCCTGAAGAAAAAGCTATAAAAATAGGAGCGATATTGCCGTTGACGGGAAACTTTAGTCTTTTTGGAAGATGGCTTAAAGAGGGAATAAATTTTGCGATCAAAGAAGAAAAAAATACTATTAAGATGATTTGCGAAGATAATGCAAATCAGACTGCAAAAGCAGTTACGGCTTACCAAAAATTAGTTAATATTGATAAGGTCCGAGCGATTGTTACCGCTAGGACGCCGGTTGCAAACGCTTTAACCCCGCTTGCTAGTTCAGCAAAAGTTTTTACTGTTTTTACTTTCGCAGACTTGCCGCAAGGAGATAAGACTTACATATTAAACTATCATTTTCCTGTATCAGACGAATGTAAAGTATTAGCCGAATTTGCCAAGAAAAAGCTTGGATTAAAGGGAGCAATTCTTGTTGCTAATGATGACTTTGGTCGTTTAGGTGCAAATTTTTTTAAACAATATTACGTGAAAGTAGGTGGAAAAATAATTTACAGTGAAAAATTTTCTCCAATGCAAAGAGATTTTCGTTCTTTGCTTTTTAAATTAAAAAAATTGCAACCAGATTTTATTTTCATTATTGCTTGGGAACAGAACTTCTTGGCACTTACGAAAGCAATGAACGAAATGGATTTAAGTATGCCTATTATTGGACCAAATGTTTTAACAGTGTATTTGAATCTTGTGAAAGATTATCTTCCAGTTTCATATTTCACTATGAGCTTTTATGATGCCGGAAAACAAACATCTGCATATAAAGAATTTGTAGAGAAATACCGCTTAAAAACAGGCAAAGAGCCTAACATGGTAATAGCTGAAGCTTATGAAGCGACCAAAATCTTACTGATCGGATTGAAAAAGCAGCCTTATGATTTACCTATTTTTTTTGACAATTTAAAAGAGTATTTTGGCATTTTTGGTAAGGTTACCATAGATGATAACAGACAAGCACACTTTCCATTGGCAATAGTTAAAATCGAAAAGGGACAGAAGAAGGGAATAGTATGGAAATTCATACCATAATAGGTTAATACACAAACAGGGAGGAAAATTAGGGATGGCTCGTTACCAAATTGTAAAACAATTTTGGTTTGATGCAGGACATAGAATGTATAATCATGACTTACTTAAAGACCGAGGAGCCTCCATAATGAAGGAGCAAGCATCAACTTTGGGATGGGAACGCTTTAAATGCAGTAACCCTCATGGACATACTTTCCATGTAGAAATCGTATTTGAAAGTGAAACCTTAGATGTTCAATATACTGTGATAGATACAGATAAAGTTAAACGTGTAATTCGTGAATTCATGGATAAATATGACCATGCATACATACTAGGAAAGGATGATCCTTTAAAAGAAGGCTTTTTAAAATTATTTGAAGGATACCGCATAGTCATAATAGATGCAGTTCCTACTGCTGAGGCTATAGCTGAGGAAGTTTATAAATTCTTTGACGAAAGATTCAAAAAACTTTTACCAAACGAATATCCGGGAGAATTTAGAATCGTGGAAGTTCGTCTTCGTATGGCAACCACATTGGTGGCAATTTATAAACCTTAAAAAATAAAAAGCCATTTAGAGTAATTAATTTGAGGTTTATGGATGGAGCAAAAAATGACTAATTATAAGTTTTGGTACGTGTTGTCCCAAGTAAAGTCTGGGCAAAAATTGAAACAGATCATAGAGAGCTTTTTGGGAGAACTCTGTAATATATGTTTTTATGCCAACATTGGTTTTATTTTACCTGCAATTACGAATACTTACCCGGAATTAGACAAAATTCTTCAAAAATACTGTACAAATAACAAAAATGAGTTAAATAAACTTTTGGAAAAATTATTTAGTCATTTAAAATCCCACCCTGAAGCATATCTTTATAAATTAGTTCAACAGAAAGAAAAGTTTGAAATTTTGAATCGACATACACTTCATGATGTATTGAAGGACTTAAACAACGAAGCTATTAGCCAAGGTTACCAAAATTTGTGGAAAAATTATAGAACTTATTATTTAACTATTTACTATGGAAAAGATGTGTTTGTTCTTGATTCACTTCTTGTTTTCAAAAATGAACCTGAGGACTCAGTAATAGATTACATTAAAGCAAGTTTGCAATACTTGGCTGGTTTCTTAATGAGTCAAATTGCGAGAAACTACGCCCTCCGCTCCGCCGTTGCTTCCATTATGTCCCGTAATATGAGTCATAATATCGGGTCTCATGTGCTGGCAAAAATGGGGTATACAGAACCTTCAAATATTAACATTCCTGGGAGCCAAGTTTTATATAAATATCTCCAGCAAAGAATGGATTTTGTTGCATTGATATCCACAGAGTTTCCAGAGTGGTCTTGTCCTGCATGGTTTATCAAAGAGGTGATGTATTGGTTTTATCAGCAGAACACTCTCCTCAATCATATAGCAGAGCAGGAAGGAATTAAAAGAGCATTTAAGTGGGATAAAAATAAAGATGATTTTGAAAATGAATCAACACTCCTTATAAGGTTAAAAATAAGGTTAAAAATTAAAGATAAATGGAAAGATAAATGGATTGTCCATGAAGATAATTCAAAGTTAAGTAAAAATAATTTACTTGAAAATGACTTTCCCATTGCCATTCCAGGTGGAATTGTTGGGTATCATGCCTTTTATGTAATTCTTGAGAATATTATCCGGAATTCTGCAAAACATGATTGGGCAAATTTAAGTTCGGAGGAAAAGAAAAAGAAAAAACAGTTGAAAATAACCATAGAAGTAGAAAATGAGCCAGAGAAAGAGCATGTTACTTTCAAAATATACACTAATGTTTCAGAAACCCAAAACGATAAAAACTGTTTACCTGTGAAATTAGACAAATGCGATAAAGAAAGTAATAGCTTGTCCCTACATCAAAGAATAAATTGTAAACTTATAAAAAAATTTATTAAAGATACAGGTGAGTTAATAAGAGAAAACTGGGGATTAGCGGAAATGAAAATATCAGCTGGTTTTTTACAAAAAAGAAAAATAGAGGAGATTGGAGCCGAGGGGGAACCAATTCTTGGTATAATAAAAGCAATCTCCAAAAAAGACCCTGAAGAAAACAGTAAATACAGGTTGTGTTATGAATTTAAGGTTCCCAAACCAAAAGAGGTAGGCATAATAGGGAAGGTTAATAATGAATTAGAAAAGATTTTAAACAAAGATGAAGGTGAAGCTAGAAAACATGGTATATATTACAATCCTGATGATTTTGACTACGAATTTTTAATTCTTGTTGATGAAGAAAATATTCTCCCTTCCTGCAACTCAGACAAATGGGAGTTTGAAATAGAAAAACTTCCATACAGGTTGTTTGTTTTAACGGAAAATGAAGAATTTGAAGAAAATTTAAGAATTGTTCCTGTTAAATTTTCAGAAATTAAGAATTGGCTTAAAAATGTTAACGATCCAGATTATGAAAACCTTAAATTAAAACTTTATGAAAAATGGATTAATAAGATTAAAGAAATCTCTTCAATTGATGGGGATTTTGAAATAAAAATAGATTTAGGGGGACAAAGCCAGTCTATGTGGAGTTTGGAACTATTTAAAAAATTGGAAAATTTGGTTAAACAGTATGCGATAGCTAAAGGGAAAGAACGAAATAAAGTGAACAACGGTTATAATAGGACACTTAATAAAAAAGATGTCAAAGAGGGAAAAGTAGACCCGTTTAACTGGTTTTTTGAGCATGAATTACAATTAAAGAATGCTGTGGAGGAAGAGTTCAAGGAAAGTTTATTTATGCTTAAAGAAGTTCAAAATTTGCCAGAATGTTATAGATACAATAAAGGCAACGAAAATAAACTATCAAATAACTCATCAAACAGCAATAAAAATAAAATAGAAATAAAAAGACATCATTTACCGGAAAACGTATTTTACGGAGAAGAGATAAGTGGAGTCTGCTCACATTTTTTGGTCCTTTCAAACTATAAAAATAAAGAAGATAAACTTCATTTTCAAATCTTAGAAAATGCCATTTTTAAAATCCTTATAATTGATGAGAGAGTCATAGATTTTATTAAAGACAAACCTGAAGAAATTAAAGAAAGATATAAAAGGAGCAGAATATATGTGCCTTATGATAAGTCTGGTGTTTCTATCAAATTAGACAGAACAAATTATATCCATAAGTGGCTTCAAACAGAAAACAACGTTTTACTTGATTTAAGTGCATTAAATAATAAAGAATATCAGATTCTGATAATTCATCAAGGAATTCTGGATAAAATGGGTGTTGACCCCATTAAATTTGTAAGAGAGGTGAAAAAAAATATTCCTTTCGTAGTTGTGACCTCAGGAAGGGGAGAACCGGAAAATGTGCCTAAAAATGCAAAGTTTATGTCTTATTCAATAATAGAATCAACCTTGCTTAAAGATTATCATGAGAAGTTCATACTTACGCAAATAATAATGAATTTAAAAAACAGGAGAGAAAAAGTATGAAAGTAATTATTTTCACAACAAGGTTGATTGATTCAGACGATATAAACGATTATAAGAATAATAACTGGGACAAAGATAAAACCATAGAGGTTTGTGGCCGAGAAATCCAATATTTTATAAAATGTTTAACTAATAATGGAAAATTAATCCTTTTAGATGGCACAAGCATTGCTGGGGGAAATATTGATATAACAGAACTGAAGGAAGGAAACCAGAATAATAAATGTGAAATAGTAAAATGCTTCCTAGAAATGTTGAAGGAAATCGCAAAGGAAGAGAATTTTGATCTCCAAGATCTAATTTTTGTCATTCACTGGGGGAGAGAGCCCCGAGACAAAAGTGAAAAATACACAGAAAACTTTAGAAAATGGATAAAAAAGTGCTCAAATAATGATACTGATTTTTTGGTTACTTACTGGACGACCCAAATAGGTGAAGACAGGCAATTAATTGAGAAATTGAAAAAGGGAAATTTTGATGAAATTAATTTTCAAGAGATATTGCAAAGATATCAAAATCGGGCAAAAAATCTAACTGAGCTTCTGCACCGCATAGCCTATCTTTTCCTGCCGCTTGACATTGATTTACAAGGAATAAGTGAAGTGCTTAAAAGAGAGGACAAAACGCAGGCGAAAGAGTATTATAAAGAAGCTTTTGGAAATAATGGAAAGGGCATAGTTCAAAACAAAATAAAGGAAGCAGAAAAGTTGATTAAAGAACTCCCTGATGATAAAAGAAATGACATTTTTAAGCTTTTTAAAGATGACGAATTGGAAAGAGTAAAAAAATCTTTAGAAAATTGGGAAGGAACAAAGCAATTACTTCAAAAAGAAAATCCATTTCATTCCTGGTTCTGCAAGTTGATGAAGTGTTTGAAAAATTTGGGGGAGGAATAATAGAGGCAAGTAATATGTTCTATGCCAAATAAAATGCAAAAAGTTACCATAGAAGATTTGTTGGCCCTGATTGTACAAGGTGAGGGAGAAAAAATTGAGTTTAAGGCAGGGTTTACAAATGTGGCCGAAACTGTATGTGCCATGGCTAATGCCGGTGGATGCAATAAAGGTGTTTTTCGTAAAGTAAAGTTAATGAAAAACAAATTGATTTATAATCTTTAAATATGAGGGAGAAAGCCATGAAATGGCAGGATGATGTTGTCGTTGACCCTAAAATTTGCCATGGTAAGGCTTGTATTAAAAGGCCTTTTATTATCAAGTTCAAAATAGATGAAAATTTACTTTCTGTAAAGCCACTTAAATCCCTGGATTGTCGAAGATACAAGGGTTAGAATTAGGGAGTAAATTTTATCTATGCGAGTAAATATCCTTGTTGGCACAGAAGAACTTGCACAGGCATTTAAGCGCTTTTTAAGATATGTATTTGACATTGACAAAGTAAATATGCTCCTTTTGGGACAGACAGTAATTTTATCACAAGACGTGCTTCAGGCTGATTTGTGGGTTATAGAAGCCTTCCATCCATTTGAGCCAAACAACCCGGAAGGCTTCCGCACCGCTTATAAGCTGGCTGGTAAGACAAAAATTTTACTTTTGTTTTTAAGTACGCCAGGAGGATTTCCAAAAGAGGGAAACTTTTGGTGCAGTCTTATAATTAAAAATTTGGCAGAAAAAATGAAAGAGACTATGCACACGTCTATCCCTCAAAAAGAGGAATTTAAGCATTTAGCCCAAAAATGGCCTGCTTTAATGCACAAACCGAAAAGGCATCATCACTAGGGGGTGAATTTTGTGTCTTAATAGAATGAGAGCAATGCATCTAGGAATTAACTTCATTAATTAAGGAGGACTGATGGATGAAAAAAATAACCACATACTGTTTGTATACCTCTACTATGCGTTAAGGAAAATCGAAAAAGCGTGGAAATTGGCAAATGTAGAAAGAATTTTGATAAAATATAGAATCAAAAATTACATGAAGCAGGACAAACAATGTACAAAATAATAATAGCTGGTGAAACTTGTGTCTGTAAAAGCCTTATCAGGGCCTTAACAAGACTCGATTTTTTGAGAAGGGAAGCTTTAAACTTTATCTGGACAAAAACTATAAATATCATAAAAATAGAGGATCATATTAGCTGTTATGCACTTCCTGAGTTGCAGAAAGCCTTAGGGAAAGAAAGGGTTGGACTTTTAATCATAACTTTAGATTATAACATGGAAGCCCTTCGAGTAATCTCTAAGGTAAGATTGGGTTCTTTTGGAGAAAAAATCTCTCCTGTACCTATTATTTTAATCTCAGGACTCAAATATGAAACACTAAAAAATACATATCCGATAGTGAGATACTTAAAATCTGATGGAGTCTTTGTAGAAGTTCCGTTCTATCTTAGATATCACTCTTATAAGACAGATTCATTAGAGGAGTGTTTAAGGGTGGCTTGGCCTCTTTCAAAACAAATTCTAGAGCAGATAAGAAAAAATTTATATCCATCAGTAATTTGTGATATCACACATCCCCGCCTTACTGAAGACAATTATGAGCAAATTATCAATGACATAAATGAAGTGAGTAAAGGGAGTGGTCTTAACAAAAAATACAGTGTTAAATTGGAAAGACTCAATAAAATGGTTCAAGAGTTAAAAGATGGTAAGATAAACCTCAATGAATTGCAGAAAGAAGTTGATGATTTTTGCAAAGAGGTAAGCAAAAATGAAGCCGACAATTTTACTCGTAGATAATGAATGTAGAGACCCAAAATTAAAGCCTTTAATTGATTTTCTTGATAGAAATTATAGGTTACTACCTCCACAAAGAACCATTGGAGGGGCAAGAGATTACTTTAAATATGATGACCATTCCATTGATTGTGTAATTTTGGATATCCATCTCGGGCCTAGTGGCCCTGAGGCAGGTATAGAGCTGCTAAAAACAATGAGAGAGACCGATCCATATCTTCCCATCGGGATGATTACGCAATATGATAAATCCTCAGTAGCTTTTAAATCAGGTAAAAATCTCGCCACTTTTTACTGCCCCAAACCCAAACGTGCAGATTTTGATTCTTTTAACGAAAACCTAAAAAATGAAATTGATAACTCTATAAAGAAGGTTCAATTCTTATATGATAGGGACTTAATGAAAAAAGTTAACGAAGATTTATCTCTTACATATGATATAGAAGAGCTTAGTAAATTAGGCACTCTTGCCTTCCATTACTGGGAGGACGAAATAATTATTGAAACTATCAAGAATATCCCAGGTGAACATTTAGAAATTCTCGATGTATGTTGTGGAACCGGGAGATATGAGTTGCTTATCAAACATCATTGTGAAAAACCATTTAAAATGACTGCTATAGATTTTAGTGGAAGGATGCTACGTATAGCTGAAGATAAGTTAGTGAATGAAGAGGTTTTTCCTGAAGCTAGGTGGGAGTGCTTAATAGAATTAAAAAGAGGATTTGCTGAAAAGCTACCATTTGAAGATAACAAATTTGATTTTGTAATTTGTGGTTTTGGTGTTCCAAGTTATACAAAGTTTAATCTCTCTATACCAGACGTAAATAGGGTATTAAGAAAACATGGTAAGGCTATCTTTACTGTATATAATAAAAATGCGTTTTATAATCAAATAGCAGACTATTTTTCTTCTAAAATAGAGATATCTCCTATGGCCTCCTGGGTAAAATTTGAATCTTTTGGATGCACGGATAAACAGGGTATTTACAAGCTTGTTCCTCAAGGAAAGGAAGAAAAGTCGTTTGCTATCCAACCTTTCTCAAAAGAAGAATTTAAAGATATTTTAAATAGATTTGGTTTCAGGGTAGAAAAGATGCAAACTTTTCCTCTTCTGTATTCTATTACCCCGATAAATTTAATAAGAAGGGATGAGGATGACCCATTATTTAAGCCAAGGTATCTTAGAGAATATAAATTGCCTGATGTAAAGAATTTAATAAGGATACTTGAAGAATCAATTCCAGCAGATTGGCATGTAAATCGTCCTGAGATAAAATCATATAAGCAAGAAAAGATAAATGAAATTAAAAAAGCCTATGAAAATGCAGATAAAAGGCTTAAAAATTTTCCATTTTCATGGAAATATTATCAACTTGATAAGCATCATGCAGAGAAAATAGGGGATGGAGGTTTTTACATTACTGCGATAGTAGAAAAGGTAAGAAACATAGAAAAAGTAAATGTATATGACGCGAAAGAAAATCTCTAAAAGAGTAGTAGTTATTACAGATAATGAAGAGCTTTACATTGCTTTAGAAAGAGCGTTTAGGTTTTTATTAGGTACGCGTTGCGTGCGGATGCACAGCAAGGCATTAATAGGTAAAAATAGTCCAATTTTGATCATACTTTTTGAAGAACAAAAAGTAAAAAGTTGGTTGTGGGAGAAAATAAGAAAAAAATATCTCAATCCAGTGTTAGTCATTGGGACAGAAGACACAGCCGATTTTGAAAAGCGTAATCCCGTTTTTAAACATCACGCCTACTCTCACTGTTATGTTCAAATGCCATTTTTGTTGCAAGATATAATAACAAGAATTACCAGCTTCTTAAAACCAATATACAACCAGCAAGAAAGGAAGCTGATTTATAACTCTTATTCTAAGCGCGAAATGGCACTACTAAAGTTATTAGATCATGATTTACTCAAAAATAAAAAAGGATGTATTGATATTTTTCTCCAAGTAAAAGAATATTTTTTAGAGAGAAATGATCAAAAAATGGGCAGTTATATTGACTCCTATTTAGAAAAAATAAAAAAAGAGGAGATGTGGGCCAGCCAGGCTGATCAACTTGCTAAAATACTTAAAGACAATATAAGGGGGAGGATGCTTAATGGCAAATAGCAAAATATTATGCATTGATGATACACCTGATGAAATAATTGACATTTTTTCACAGAAATCTCTTAGGAAAATATTAGAGGGTACTTTCAAAGGATGTCCCTATGGCATAGTATTTGCGACTTCTGGGGAAGAAGGAATTGACATCATAAGAAAGAATCCCGATGTAAGATTGGTGTTGTTAGATATAGAATTTTCTGGGCAGCCAAAACAAGGTGCTGAGATAGCAGATGATTTATATAGAATAAGACAAAAACTTGGGATAGTCGTATTAACTAGATTTGACGAGAGGGGCAAAAAAACGAAGTTCGGTTGGAAACCAAATATACTTGCATATCTGGTTAAGAAAGAGTTGTCTGATATAGTCTGGCAAGAGCGGTTAAGGAGACTTTCAGAAGCGATCATAGAAGATCCCGAGAACAAGAAATGGATGCTTGAATTGGACAAACATCTTGGGAAACTCAGTTTGAAAAGAGGCAAAGAAGTTTTTTCAATGACTTTTAGATCGCAAAAGAAAATCGCACTGCTTGCTGCTTGTGCTCAGAAACCTAACGAATGTGTCTCCTCGGTTCATATGGAAGGATTTATCATAGACCCTCATTATCCCTATGACAAGTACGTAAACCGACCTTGCTATGAAATTAACAAGCAAGTTAGAGAACGCACTAATTGGGCAACTTGGGGAATCTTAGATCCCCATTGCGGGGGGTCTTATGCGGTAAAGTTGGTCATTGGAGAAGCAAAAGTTGACCTACCCCCCAGCGCGGCTGATAAAGAGTACCTTCGGCCGGCGTATGTTACTCATTCTGAGCTCAGTAATTATGTGAGTAAGATTGAGTTTAAAAGGTTTCAAAAAGAAGTAAAAGACAGATTAAGTAAAATAGAAGAATTAGTAAGTCAAAAGAGTAAAAATAAATAAAATTGTAGTGTCAAGGGCCAGGGTTATTACCCACCCTATGGGCCATTTTAATTACCCACTTTAGAGATAAATCCTTTACTATTTTTCTTGGACACTTACTCTTT
>Ga0190304_1001411_pt1 | contig 10664 bp, 14 predicted proteins | sample 48700712_MG_FD_161670 | JGI IMG/M metagenome (GOLD analysis project Ga0190304, IMG submission 161670) | Hydrothermal vent sediment bacterial communities from Southern Trench, Guaymas Basin, Mexico - 4870-07-1--2_MG | ecosystem: Environmental > Aquatic > Marine > Hydrothermal vents > Sediment ... | reverse complement strand
GACAAAATCTTAAAATGACAAAGCTCAAATGTCAAATCAAGCCTAAAACCCAAAAATTTAAAGTTTTAAGTGTTAAGGGCTTGTTGAAAAACTCTGATGTATATTACTTTACCCAACCTGTTCCCTAGTTTAGCACGCCGTTTTCCGTTTCCGCACCCTTTGGGCTTACGGCTTTGACAGCGCTGCGCCGCGTGCTCCTGAAAAATCGAAGGTTGGTGAGAAAGAAAATATTTTTTCCCTTTCAACCAAATTTACTTTTTAAAAGGCAGATTGCGGAGTGCCATCAAGACTGGTGAAAGCCACCCTGAAAGGGCTTGGTCTTGATGGCTTAACGGAGCAATCTGCTAAGCTATAAACAGGTTGGTGAAATTAATCTTGAGGTATCACTGCGGATTGTTTTTAATTTTAAGCCATAACATTGTAAAAAAACATTTTTAAGGGTTGCGGTCAAAAAAACTGACCGTAACCATACAAATATTTTATTTAGAGCTGGGGCTGTCAAGGAGTGCTCGCTCGCCTGCATTCCGCAGCGGCCCTCCTTGACAGATAAATAGTCCCTTAAAGAAAAAACTTTTTTCCTTCAACCAACTCTACTTTTTAAAAAGGTATATAGAGGTAGCAAAGAGGCCAGAGAGGCTATCCAGGGGATGGCAAATTTCTCTAATTATACTATCAAATGGTTTAGGTTTATTATTTTTCAAAAACAATCCTGTTTGCTTCAGGCTTGCCTGTGCCGTAAGCACGGCAGACAGGCCAAACAAATTGCTAGCGAGCACTTGTTTTATAACCTTATTTATCCAGCCCACTTTATCTTTCTTTTCGGAAAGTTTTTAAAAATTCTGGGAAAACTCCTGATTTTTAAAAAACTGGCAGTGAGTTGTTAGGTTTTTAAATGCCTTTTTATTTTTATGATTTGCTTTTCAGTTACAATTATATCTACTTTCTCATCATATGCTTCTACAGGTAAACGGGAAACAAGGCAAACTTCATAGGTAAGTCCTATTTTCAAGGCTGATGGATTTATTTTTTTAAAAAAACGGTCATAACAACCCAATCCATAGCCCAAACGATTTCCTTGAAAATCAAAGGCACATCCCGGCACTACAATAATATCCATAGACCCCTGCCAATGTCGACAACGATGAGCAATAGGTTCAAGAATAGACTTATATCCAGGGGCCACATCTTCAGGAAATGAATTTATACTATAAGGGACAATTTCTTTTTTTTCTACTTTAGGCAAAAGTAGATTTTTATCTGTTTTCAAAGCTTGTTTTATTAAAGCGGCAGTATCCACTTCATTTCTGTAAGCCACATAAAGCATGACGGTCTTTGCCTTTTGCCAGTGAGGCAACTTCAGAATTTTTTGACAGATTTCCTTACTCTTTGTCTTCTTTTGAAAAAAAGAAAGGCTTGCCCGCCGCGCAAGATAAATTTTACGACACTCCTCTTTTTTAAAACACATCATAGTATAAATACATACTCCCAATCTAATTGGCAATAATAAAAATGCTTGAACATTCCCAAAAATTTAGGTGTTAACAACTCAATGACAACTTTCCTTTTTGAAAGATGTTGACAGAGTGGAAGTATTGCAAAGGCGATTTTAATTTATCTCACAATCTCAACCATTTTTTCCAGGCTTTGCTGAGCTGCTTTCACTTCTTCCTTTGGTAAAGTTACTTCATATCTTTCTTCTTTGAGTGCCATATAGACCTTTTCTAAAGTTATGGCCTTCATAGCCGTGCAAATTGCTTCTGGATTGGCAGGGATAAACTCCTTTTTTGGATTTTCCTTTTTTAAACGATGAATGAGCCCAATTTCTGTGCCTACTATAAATGTGTTTGCATCAGTTTGCTCCACAAAATGACCCATTTGAGAAGTACTCCCTACAAAATCAGCCATCTGGATGGCCTCCATAGGACATTCAGGATGTATCATTAAAATGGCCTCAGGATGCATGGCCCTAAGTTTCAATAAATCTTCTCTCTCAAACAGGACATGGACCGGGCAATAACCATGAGAAGGCACAGGAATAATTTCTTTGCCTGTTTCTTTAGCTACATAAGCCGCTAAATGACTATCTGGACCAAATAATATCTTTTTTTCAGGCATCTTTTCTACAATTTTAACGGCATTAGCAGAAGTGCAACAGACATCACAAAAGGCCTTTGTTTCACCCAAGGTGTTTACATAGAGTACTGTGGGTACTCCAGGATATCTTTCTTGCAAGGATTTTAGATAATCAGGGGGTAACATTTGCGCCATAGGACATAAGGCAGCTTTACTAGGGATAAGCACTTTTTTATCAGGATTAAGGATTACCGCTGATTGGGCCATAAAATCAACTCCACAAAACACAATCATTCGGGCCTGAGTCTGGCGAGCCTTGCGACAAAGTTCTATACTATCACCCATAAAATCAGCAATATCTTGAATTTCTGGTTTTTGATAATTATGTGCCAAAATAATGGCCTCTTTTTCTTTTTTTAACCGAATAATTTCTTCTTGCAGTTTATTCATTTTTCTCTCCTAGGTTCCAATAACAACTTCTGCTGATATCCTTTCTAAGGTTTTAATAGCAGAAAGGGCTGCCAGATAACTAGTCCTGGGGCTATCTGGACAGGGTAGATTTTTTGTTAAACATATCATTTGGCCAAACTTGCCTTTTACTTTGATTTCATGTTGATTGGTATGAATATCAGGATCAGCAATGATTTTCACCTTGGTCTTCTTTTTCCCAATTCCAGCCAAGCTTAAAACCGCAGCTACATTAACATTTGCTGGAAAATACCTTACTGCCTCTTCGGCTGGGCCTTCATAAATCATTTGGGCCTTAGTAATATTTTCTAAATCAATTCCTCTTCCTTCAATATAAGGTGCGCCTTTAAGTCCTGCTGGAGGTTTTCTGGTAGTAAGCACCACTTCATCCAGACCTGCTAAGGCCGCTGCTTTAATACCATCTATACCCACTACTGCCCCTGAAGGGAGATAGATTCTACGGTGTTTTTTTTGAGCAATGGCCTTTAATCTTTCAAAGAGGTTATCTTCTAATAAAGCACCAATACTCATAATCATTAAATCTTTTTTATCAGATAAAATTTTTTCTCCATATTCTTTGACCGCTTCCTGAGAGGCAGCCTCAATGGCTATGTCTAAAGATTGGGCTAAAAATGTTGAAAAATCAGGGGCAGCTATAGGAGAGGAGTGTAAGCGTTCTTTTAATGCCCTTGTCTTCTCAGAAGAAATATCAAAAATTACCTTAAGCATAAATTTTTCTTGCAGACGTTCTTCAATGGCCTTTGCTAAAATAGTTCCTATTGCTCCACAACCGATTAACCCTAATTTTACCATTTCCACCTTCTAAAAATGTTGGCATTTTAGCCTTTCTCTATCTATAATGCAAGGTATGCAACTTATCTTTTGGCCCCGCTATCCGGATTTGGATTTAGAGTATTTTGACCATTTGTTACAAAAAAATGCCCAGGAGTTGATTTTTACTAGAAAAATAGCAGAAACTGTAAGTAAGATTACCTCAAGTCCTGTGCTTACCTTACATAATGCTACTATGGGTGCCCCTTCTGGTTGGGGTATTTTTGATTTTAAAACTCAACTAGGTGAAATTTATCCTGTATGGAAAGAAAAAGTAAATGCCCTTTGGTTGGAGTTAACTCCCAAACTAAGAGAAAAAATTTTACCTGTAATCAATATCTGGCTTAAGAGAATGATAAGGACGACCTCTTTAAAGGCTCGTTATTTTCAGGAAAAACAACGTCTTTCTATCTTTCTCCCTTTATTAATAGCTATTTTGAAAACCAGTGAGTCTTTCCTCCAAAGTAGTGCTTCCTTTTTGGTAATTCCTTACATTGATAAATTTATAGCTTCCAGCTTTGGAGATAAAGATATCAATTATTTCAAAGAATTTTTGAAGTTTGTCCTCTTTTTTGCCCCAAAAACTATTGTTTTGTGTTTTGATGAGACCACTCATCCCCAAGGCCCCACTTTAAAACTGGCTATTTCTGCCTTAAATAAAGAAAAAAATTGGATAAAGGGCTTAGGAGTATATGGAGCTGGCGAAATAGTCACTGCTCAAACTATTACTAAATTAATTCCTAAATATCAGGTTTTTGTAATTTCTGCCTATCAAGGTAAAAGTCGACCTTATGGATGGTATAAAATCAGGACTTATTGTCCTCAAGGGTATCATCCTGCTTGGCGAGATGGTCTGGCAGGACTTTTTAGTGGCACCCAGGTGGAATTTTTGACCCAGGATGAAAACAAAGAACAGGTGCAAACAGAGAAAGGGAAAATATTATTAGGCACCTACTTTCGCCTTAAGTTAAAAGAATACAGTCTTACCCCTCTATCAGGTGAGCCCTTTTGGTGTTTTTATGAAACATTGGGAAATTTAGGGTAAAATATGGAGCCCATTACTCATCTTCTTACTGGTTATCATTTGTCTAATCTATGGCCCTCTTCTTTAAAATATTCTCGTCGGGCTGTAATTTTAGGCGCTTTATTTCCAGATATTGACCACATTTTGATTATTCTTCATAAGGAGTATTATCTGTTATATCACAGGACTTTCACTCATTCCATTCTTACTGCTCCCCTGTTTGCCTTTTTTCTGGCCTTTATATTCAAAATGAAACATAAAAATGGCGTTTTTTCATCCTATTTTTTCTTGGTTTTCATAGGTATTTTAAGTCATCTAGCGCTGGATTTGGTTGTTTCTTATGGTATTGAATTGTTTTATCCATTTGGGCAATGGAGTTATCTGAGTTGGTCTTATGTAATAGACATAGTAATATTAGGATTGTTAATTTTTCCTTTGCTTCTCCAAAAACTCAAGGATTTTCAGGCCCCAAAAACTTCTTTAATCAGCTTAATTTTAGTGTTATCTTTTCTTTTGTTTCGAGGGTATCTACATAATCAAACACTCAACCACTTTCATCAACTCTATCCTACTAGCCTAAAAATAGGAGTAATGCCTACACCATTTAGCCCTTTTAAATGGAAAGTCATTGTAGAAAAGCAAAATGCCTACCAATACTTTGAATTCAATTGGTTAAAAAAACAAAAATCACACCTAAAAGTATTTTTAAAAAATCAAGAGATACAGCTTCCAATAAACACTTTGCCCTTAGTAAAAATATTTCTAAACTGGGCCCAATTTCCTTGGGTGCAAAAGGAGAGTAATACCGCTTTTTATCTAAGAGACCTGCGTTTTTATCATCCTCAGCGCCTTTTATTAGCAGTGCGTTTGGTATTAAATAAGGGTAAAATTAAAGAAGAGTTTGTGTTGGCAGAACCTGTTCTTGCAAGCATAAATTCTAGGTAAAAATAAAATTTGTTAATAAATAACCAGAACTTGTAAAAAATTACCATAAAAGCTTTCTAAAAAGAAAGGTAAGGTGAACTCCTCAAAACCGGAATAACTTTAAAAGAAAAAGCCGTAAAGAGTAAAGCGTTAAAAATAAATCGTAAAGTGTAAAGCGTAAAGAGTAAAGTGTTAAAAAAAACTCCTTACACCTTACACCTCACACTTTACGCCTTACGCCTCACACTTCACGCATATGAATCAGACAGACCAGTTTAATGTCAAATGTGGAGACCTGACCCCTGATTTTCTGATTTTGATTTGAACACCCATAACTTGTGGCTTCGGGGAAATTCCCGTCTTATTAATTTTTTAAGAGTGGTTTTTAATTCATTTTTCTCTACTATGAACTCTTCTTTCCAAAAACCATTTTCTATAATTTGAAACTTTGCTTCTTTTTTTAAGACTTTAATACTGCGGTTCCTTTTATAACTTTGAATTTCTACCCTAGAAACCGCAGACTGTTTGTTAAGAAACCTCAAGACCCAATTTAAGGTAGTTTCTTTGGGAAACAGCGCCATGAAATTTCTGTAGCAAAAAATTTTCTTTTATACAACTCTTACCTAAAATTCGTAATAACTTTAAAAGAAAGGTCACAAACCTGTCTGCCCTGCCTGCCTGTCAGCAGACACGACCGTCGGGCAGGCATTCCGTAGCGCTCCTCCTTGGCAGAAAAATAATTCCTTAAAAGAAAGTGTGTTTTTTTCTTATTCCACTTATTGAACGCCAAAAATCCTTAATTTATCAATGTTTTTAAAGATTAACGCCTCCCATTCCAAAATTTGACTAATTGATTTAAATTGGGTAGGAAAAAATTATGCCAGAAGATTTGAAAAATAAAAGGTATTTTAAAATTAGTGAGGTAAGTCAAATAGTGGGTGTTGAACCCTATGTATTGCGATATTGGGAAAAGGAGTTTAAGGAAATTCGTCCCCATCGTTTCTCTTCTCATCGGCTATATAAGCCAAAAGATGTAGAAATAGTCCTAGAAATAAAAAGATTACTCTATGAAGAAGGATTTACTGTTCAAGGAGCGAAAAAACAACTGATTAAACGTTTAAAACAACAGTCTGTTTTAAGAGAAGTAAAGAGAGAATTAAAGGATATTTTGACTATTTTACAGAAAAAACCTTGACGAAAGAGATTACTTTGTGTCATAAAGAGAGTGCGATTTTATATTCTGAGGAGGGTGTTAATTATGGCTGAGGAGTTTGAACCCATTATCATTGGTTTCTTATGTAACTGGTGTGCTTATGCTGGGGCAGATTTAGCAGGTACTTCTAGGATTCAATATCCACCCAGTATTCGTATTATTCGGGTAATGTGTTCAGGCATGGTGCACCCCAATTTGGTCATTGAGGCCTTGACTAAAGGGGCAGATGGCGTCTTGGTGGCGGGGTGACATTTGGGTGAATGTCATTACCTGGAAGGTAATAAAAGAGCACAGGATAGAGCTGAAGCTATTCAGTTAATGTTGGAAGACTTTGGGCTGGAACCAGAAAGGTTTCGCTTAGAATGGATTTCTGCAGCAGAAGCAGAGAAGTTTGCCAAGGTAGTAACGGAAATGACTCAACAATTGAAAGAGCTAGGCCCTAGTCCTTACCGCCAGATGTAACTAATAGCCCTTAATCATAAAGAGCCTTGGTTTCTTATTAATTCGATGCCTTGGTATATCAAATTTTCTATTCGGCTGGTAACTAGCATCCTGGGTGCAAAATTGCTCATGCATTTTTTTCGTTTTTTGGGACAAAGTGATATCATGTGGCTTATTCTTAGTGCTTTTCTCCTTGCTACTGCCTATGGTGCTGAAGCCTTAAGGGTCCGTCGTTTAAAATAAGATGTCTATCATCACCCTTATAACTGATTTTGGCCTGGAGGATGCTTATGTAGGAATAATGAAAGGTGTAATTTTAAACATCAATCCCCATGTGCAGCTTGTGGATTTGACGCATAAAATTAGACCTCAATCTGTCAAAGAAGCTAGCTTTTTATTAAAATCTGCTTATGGATTCTTTCCAAAAGGCACTATTCATGTAGCGGTAGTGGATCCAGGGGTGGGCAGTGAACGTCGGCCACTATTAGTGAAAACACCAAGTTTTTTCTTTATTGCTCCTGATAATGGTATTTTAGAATTAATTTACCAAACAGAGCCAGTACAGGTATTTCATTTGAATAATCCTAAATATTTTTTGCCTGAAATAAGTGTTACTTTCCATGCCAGGGATGTCTTTGCACCTATAGCTGGGTATCTCTCTTTAGGTAAAACATGTGAAGAACTGGGTATAGAAGTTTATGATTATCAGCGGCTTGAATGGCCTCTACCCAAAGTAGAAGGCAACTTTCTTAAAGGAGAGGTAATTTATATTGACCATTTTGGCAATCTAATTACCAACATTTCCAAACACCAATTTCAAAATTTTATAGGAAATAAAGGTTTTTCTGTTAAAATAAAAAATATTGTTTTAAAAAATATTGCCCCTCACTATCTGGCTGTTTTACCTGGAGAAATTTTAGCCATTTGGGGTAGTAGTGAATATCTGGAAATTGCCCAGTCTATGGGTAGCGCAAAACATAAATTAAAGGCCAATATAGGAGAAAAAATAGAAATAAAAAAGGAGACTAAATAAGATGATTTCTCGCTACAGTCGTCCAGAAATGGCCCAAATATGGTCACTAAAAAACAAATATCAAAAATGGTTAGATATAGAAATTTTAGTCTGTGAGGCCTGGGCAAAAAAGGGAATTATTCCCAAAGAAGCCTTAGCTAAGATAAAGGAAAAGGCTAGTTTTTCTGTGGAGAGGATAGCAGAGATTGAAACCCAGGTGAAACATGATGTGATTGCCTTTATTTCTAATGTAGAGGAGAACATTGGCCTACAAGGAAGATATTTGCATCTAGGCCTGACCTCTTCTGATATTTTAGATACAGCTAATGCAGTCTTATTAAAGAAAGCAATGGAAATTATTTTGGAAGATGTAGAAAAAGTTATGTCTATTTTAAGAGAACAGGCATTTACCCATAAAGATACACCCATGATTGGTCGTTCTCACGGTGTTCATGCTGAACCCATCACTTTTGGTTTAAAGCTTGCCCTCTGGTATGAAGAAATGAAGCGAAATAAAAAACGTCTGCAACAGGCAAAAGAAGATATAAGTTATGGGAAAATTTCTGGGGCAGTGGGAACATTTGCCCATTTAGACCCAGAGATAGAAAGTTATGTTTGTAGTAAATTAGGGCTAAACCCAGCACCTATTTCTAATCAGATTATCCAAAGGGATAGATATGCTCACTACTTCACTTCTCTTGCTATCTTATCAGGCACTATAGAAAAAATTGCTTTAGAAATAAGACATTTACAACGCACGGAAGTGTTGGAAGTGGAAGAGCCTTTTACTAAAGGCCAAAAAGGTTCTTCAGCCATGCCTCATAAGCGGAATCCCGTTCAATGTGAAAATTTATGTGGCCTGGCCCGATTGGTGCGGAGCAATACCCTGGCAGCATTGGAGAATATAGCCTTATGGCATGAAAGAGATATCAGTCATTCTTCAGTAGAAAGGGTAATTATGCCAGATACTACTATATTAGTTGATTTTATGTTACATCGCCTTAAAAAAATCTTGGCCAATATGCAGGTCTATCCTGAAAGGATGCTAAAAAACCTCAATTTAACCAAAGGTCTTATTTTTTCCCAGGGTTTGTTATTGGCCTTAGTCAAAAAAGGTCTGTCTAGACAAAGGGCCTATGAAATAATCCAAGATTGTGCCATGAGAGTTTGGCAGGGAGAAAAAGACTTAAAAACTCAAATCTTATCTCATAAGGAAATAAGGGATTATCTTACCCCAGCAGAAATAGAAAAAATTTTTGATTTAAAGTATTGCTTACGTCATATAGATAAAATTTTTGCCCGTATATTTTAATTGTGTTAAAAATCACACAAAAAGTGCGTCTTTCGTGTGATTTTTCTTACAAGAATTTCAGGGTTGCCTTGAGAATTAGGCAATAAATGTGGATTATTAAATGAATAAAAAACTAGGCATTTATTTTGCAAAAAGAAAAAAAGCATGGTTTGGACACAAAAGACCTTAAGAGATGAAATTAGGTGTGCAGGTATAGGTTTGCATTTGGGTCAAAAGGTAAATTTGAAAATCCGTCCTGCTCCAGCGGATACGGGAATTATTTTTAAACGAGTTGACCTTTCTGGAAGACCAGAAGTTAAGGCCTTAAGGAATAATGTAGTTGATAATCGGTTGGCCACAACCATTGGTGAAAATGGTGTTACCGTTAGCACAGTGGAACACCTATTAGCTACCTTTTTATGTATGGGTGTAGATAATGCCATCGTAGAAGTAGACGCACCGGAAGTTCCTATTATGGATGGCAGTGCTGCTCCCTTTGTCTATCTTATAAAAAGTGTAGGACTTAAGGCTCAGTCAACCCCTAAGAAAATTCTAATGTTAAAAAAACCACTGAGGGTAAAGAATGGAAATAGCTGGATTAGGATGAAACCTTTTCCTGAAGGAGGGTTAAGAATACATTTTGTAATAGACTTTGACCATCCATTGTTAAAAAAGCAAATGTATACCTTCAATTTTTCAGCAAATCAATTTGAAAAGGAAATCAGTCGGGCGAGAACTTTTGGATTTTTGAAAGATGTGGAATATTTGAGGTCGCAAGGACTGGCTCTGGGTGGGTCCCTAGACAATGCTATTGTGATTGATAAGTTTAGAGTGATAAATAAAGAAGGACTGAGATATCAAAATGAGTTTGTGAGACATAAAATTCTGGATTTGTTAGGCGATTTAGCCCTTTTGGGTCATCCTTTGATAGCCAAGATAGATGCCTATAAAGCAGGCCATGCTTTAAATCACCAGCTAACCCAAAAACTGTGGATAAATAATAAGAAACTTTTAGAAACAGTCACTTTAACTCCACGCCAAACTGTTCTAAAAAGGGAAACATCAGCTCATATTTAAATCTCCTTTGATGATAGACTATCTAAGTTTACCTTTTTAAGATTTTTAAGACAAAGATCCTGATTTTTGCGGTCACTACATTTGATTTTCCCAATGACCACTCTCCTTTTTGAAATATGACAATTTCAGGGAAAAACTGGAAAACTTGGGTTGAAAAATCTAAAAATTTCAGTTAAGAATATAAAAGGGGGAAGGAAAATGGATGTAACTAACATAGTCAGGACGGCTCTTCAAGAAATGATTGTCCCTGAACTGAATAGCATTAAAGAGGAAAATGCTGAGATTAAAACCTCCTTGGGCCTTATTAACA
>Ga0190304_1001409_pt1 | contig 10669 bp, 12 predicted proteins | sample 48700712_MG_FD_161670 | JGI IMG/M metagenome (GOLD analysis project Ga0190304, IMG submission 161670) | Hydrothermal vent sediment bacterial communities from Southern Trench, Guaymas Basin, Mexico - 4870-07-1--2_MG | ecosystem: Environmental > Aquatic > Marine > Hydrothermal vents > Sediment ... | reverse complement strand
CCTTCCGTGCCTGAGCATATTCAAGCCTATGTTTTTCGATGGTACATTTCCGGACTTAGGGGAAGCTCCGACGGATAAATACAATCCAAAGAGCTACTGGTGGCGCTTTGAGGCATTTCACAGGAGATTCCAAACAAATTACCGCACATACTTTCATGAGTTTTCAAAAGACAGGGATGCAATTCAGGCAAGGATCATCGAAAGGGAGCGTGAACTTCGAGATAAGAAATCCAAAGAACTAACACTGTGGGCTTTTGAAGAAGAAAGGAAGCTCATGGAAAAGTGGGAAGGGATCATAGAAGAAGGAAAACTCCCCTTCCTTTACGGAAGGAACTGGAAAAAGGTCAATGGGGAAGCAGGTGTTCAAAAGTGACCACACATTAAATGTCATTTGAGCACACAATACAGTTTGGAGGTGATGGCATGATAGAAGTTTATGAGAGGGAATATGAAGTAGGAAAAGTTAAGCTGGAGCTCGAAAATGTGAATGGCATGATAAAGATCCGGGGGTATGATGGAGAGACTCTCAAGCTCAGGATAGAGAAGAGCTGGGGACTTCTGGGAAGTGAACCAAAGGTCAAGATCAGAAAAGAGGGAGAACTCTTTAAGATATTTACGGAGCACAGAAAAGGGTTTAACATAAGCTTTGGAGGTTCAAAGGTAAATTTTGAGATTATGACTCCAAAGGGAGTGGAAGTGAAGCGCGTGGTTAGCGTAAACGGTACCATAGATATAACAGGTGTTTCAGGATGTATGGAAGCAAAAACTGTTAATGGGCCTATAAGCCTTAATGTTGACTGTGCAAGGAACATAAAAACAGTTAACGGGAAGATCAATGCGAAAGTGGGGAAGCTCTTGGGGAATATCAGCACCATCAACGGAAAAATTGAGGTTTATCTTGGCTCCATAGGAGAAAAGGTCAAAATTACCACCGTTAATGGACCGATAACCCTCCACCTGCATCCCAAATTTAATGCCACAGTAGATGTAAGAACCACAAACGGAAACATAAGCACGGATTTTGAGGAGATTAAAGTCATGGGAACAGGCAAACACTATGGTCCAAAAGCTGCGACCGGTACTCTTGGGGATGGGAGGAACGTCCTAAGGGTCAGCACCACAAATGGGTATATCAAAATCCTCAAGGGATGAAAGCCTCAGATACTCTCTCATCAAGAGAAACTTGGCATTCTCATTTTTATAATACTCTATGAGCTTTTCAAGCAGTTCAAGAGCTTTCTCTCCCGTGTTGAAACGACACTCAAAGCACACTCCCTTAATGGGAACAAACTCCCAAGGATGTGCGAAATAAATTCTCGGCTCTTTCAAGCGGCTGTGAATTATTCTCTGGATTCCCCCATGGAAGCCGGAAGTTCCAGCACGCCCCCCACAATGCCCACCCCTCCGGGGGTGAACGGCATCAATCCGAAGAGCAGATTGGCAAGGGATATTATCGCGAGGAGTTCAATGTTAGGATTCCATCCGAACGCAAGGGTCATATCGCCTTCGGATGTGGGGATATCCCTCCCCATCCCTGCAAGCACTGTTTTCCAGCGAAGGGCATATATAAGGGTGCTCGTATAATACAAAGCCAGTGCTATCCCCAAAAACTCCAGTCCCCTGTTGTCCAGGGACTTTATGAGTGCTATGTACTCTCCAATGTTTATCATCCCTATCCCACATTGACAGGGCACAAAAGATTAATTAACATGATAGGACAAAGGGATGGATATGAACAATCGGTTCCTCACATTTTTAACCATCATAGTAGCGGGCATGATTGCCGTTGAATGGATGGGATTATTCAATGGAATTAACGCCTATGTATACGCTCATACACCCTCAATAACTACACTCTGGGTCTCAATATTAACAAAATCGGCGGGCTTTGGAGCCTTCGGGCTCTACGTCCTGCTCTTTTTGGCATGGGATCTCAGGGAGAGGAGGTTAAACTTCCTTACCCTGAACTTCATTCTATCCCTCTTCATCGGGATGTTCTTTGTGATGGTTTTAAAGGCACTTACAGCGGTGCCGCGACCCAATGAAGCTTATCTAAATCTCTCTCTTGCCCAGGCGCTCTTAAATGCGGACTATTTTGCTTTCCCCTCCGGGCATGCGACAAGGGCATCGATTCTCGCATGCTTTTTGGGAGAGCGTTTTCCCAAATACAAGCCCCTGTGGTGGCTTTATGCAATTCTCATTGCCTTTTTGAGGCTGCTCTTACATGTTCACTGGTTCAGTGATGTTTTGTTTGCCCTCGTCCTCGGTCTCTGGATTTCGGTGATAGTTGAATCCACGGCTAAGCTCTGGCTTCCTATCTACAATTCCATCATGCAAAAATTAAGGTTGGGGGTGTTCAGGGTTGAATAAGTTCATGGAGGTATTCATGCTTTCCCTCGTGCCAACGTTTGAAGGAAGATATGCCATAGTCTACGGCATCGGGAGAGGATACCCCGTAGCTGAGACCCTCATCATTGCATCCCTTGGAGTACTTCTCCTATCTTTGGCATTGCCCCTTCTTCTCCCGCTCATAGACTGGGTTATGCTGAATCTTGATGACACGCCCTTGGGAAAATTTGCGGAACTTTATTTGAGGTATGTTCAGCGCGTAAGGAGGAAAGCCCACCCCTACGTTGAGAGATGGGGGGTTCCAGGACTCACGGTGTTTGTGGCAATACCCCTCCCGGGAACGGGTGTGTGGACGGGTGCTTTAGCAGCCTACATATTTGGAATGGAAAAAAGAAGAACAATGACTGCACTTCTTATCGGGGGTATGCTGAGCATATTGATAACTCTGATACCTAGTCTCGGCGCCTTAAAAATATTCTAAAAATTTAAAGGACGAGCATTATCACTTCGTTGCTTTCGTTATCCCAACGTCCTTAACGAGCACGTAGGGCGTGAAAACGGGAGTATCAACTTCCCACCAGTGGATGTGGTAGAGCTCTTTCCCAAGGGCATTTATCCCTTCGAGGATGTGCTGCATGTTGTCGCTAACTCTTATATTCCTTATGGGCTTTGTTATCTCTCCATTTTCAATTAAAAATGCCCCGTCCCTCGGGATTGTCGAGAAGTCCCCCTTAACATAGTTCTGGAAGCGCGTGTACCAGACGTTTGTTATATAAATTCCCCTCTTAACTTCACTGAAGAGCTCTTCCTTTGAGTAATCGCCGGGTTTTACGTGAATGTTCCAGGCCCTCGGCATTATTAAACCCGCATTTGCCGTGGTTTCCCTCTTGTACTTCCTCGCCATGCTGGTGTTGAGGAGATACGTTTTGAGCTCCCCATCCTCAATAATCGTGGTTTCCCCGGTCGGCACGCCCTCATCATCGAACTTCCTCGTACCGTAAGCGTTTGGCATGTTGCCGATGTCCTTTATGGTGACGAGGTCACTGCCGATTTTCTGCCCGAGTTTGCCCACGAGGAAGCTGAAGCCGGCTTCAACTGCAAAAGCCGACGCCATGAAGCTCATGTAGCTCATGATGTTTGCAAATGCGAGGGGATCAAAGATTACATCGTAAGTTCCCGCTTTGCCTTGAGTGGGATTAACGGCAAGCTTTGCTATCTCTCCGGCTTTCCTTCCGGCTGATTCGGGGTCGAACTTCTTCAAAACCCTCACAGAGTTCGTTCCGTGGCCGCTTTCCTCATCGCCTATAAACGCCCTGACGCTTATCTCTATGCCCGTCCCCTCATCAAATGCCTCAACGCCGTTGCTCGTGCTCAGGTAAAGCCTGTTGTGGTCTGTGTAGAGGACGCCCGCGACGCGCTTCGCTCCTTCCTCAAGTGCCGCATTTATTGCCCGCTCGACGTACTCGTTCGGCTCGTCCAGCTCGACTATGGCTTTATCGAAGGTCTCGGGAATGTCTCTATACTTAAAGGGCCCCTCGGCTATTCCGTAGTAGTCCTCCTTTGGTGAGAGGCTCTTAACGCTGGCTAGAAGGGTCTTCAGGCTCCTCTCGATGGTCTCCTCATCGAGTGTCATGAGTGTTGTCGACCCTATCCTCTTCTCATACTCCACGAAGAGCTCCACCTTCCTTGAGTGCCAGTTCTTTGCAACGGTTATTTCACTGTTGGCAAATCGCACCTGACGCCTGCTTTCCTCATGACTGAGAACGACGACATCACCGAAGCCAAGCTCTTTTGCCTTCTTCAATATAAGCTCATTGATCTCCAACATTCCATCACCTCCTAAGAACCACGTCCCTCAACCTCGCTGGTGCTCCACCCATCCAGACCGGGACGCCCTGACCGGGCTCACCCTTTCCGCATGTTCCCGGAAACATTTCGACTTCCTTTCCGACGGCATCTACGCTGCTCCAGAGACCCTTCGTGGTGATTTCAAGGATTGGCTTTCTGACCGGGTGCTTTATCTCCCCGTTTTCGATGAGATACGCCTCCCTTCCAATGTAGCGCTGCTGGTATCTGCGGTCATCGATGTTCCACTCATTGAAAGATACCATATAAACACCGAGCTTTACGTCCTCAATCAGCTCCTCGAAGGAGTAATCGCCCGGAGCCAGGTAGGTGTTTGCCATTCTAACTATCGGCTCGCGGTTGTAGTTTATAGCCCTTGCAGAGGCGTTTGAGCTCATTCCGAGGTAAGCCGCATACTCCCTGTTCATGAGGAACTCGTTTATTATGCCATTCTTTATCAAATAGCGCGGCCTCGCCTTCACTCCCTCGTCGTCATAGAGGTAGAAGCCCCAGCTGTTCGGTATCGTCGGGTCTTCTATGACGGTAACGGCATCGCTCCCAATACGCTCGCCGAGCATTTCGGGTTTTACAAAGCTCTCCCCCGCCTGAGCTGCTTCCCTTCCCATTATCCTGTCGAGCTCATAGGGATGCCCGACACTCTCATGGACGGCTATCCCAGCGACTTCTGGGCTTATGACAATGTCGACCTTGCCCTCCGGAGGTTCTTTTCCCTCCTTTATAAGCCTCTGGAGTGCCTTCACATCGTTGAGTGCCCTCTCCCATGGCTCGTCCTTTTCTATAAGCTCCAGTCCGCCGGAAAATGCCCTCTGGACAAAGGGAGCCTGCTCCATCTGCCCCTCCTCAAAAACGACGAGGTTGTACGTTATGGAAACTCTTGGAATAATGCTCTCAACTAGGGCACCTTCATTGTTCATGAAAATCTTGTGCCATATGAAATCACGGTAGCTCAAAAAGCGCATTGGCACCGTTATGCCCGATCCTAAAACGCTCTCCTCAATTCTCTTCAGATAGTCCATTTTCTCCTCCGCACTTACGTCCCGGAAATCTTTCCTCATCTTCACCTCGTAGAAAACTTCATGGAAGTTCTCCTCACTGAATTCTACCGGTCTCCTCCTTACCTTGGAGGCAGCTCTTGCAAGCTTTACGGCTTTTTTAACCGCTTTGAAAACGCTCTCCTTCGTCAGCACATTTGTGCTTGCGAAGCCCATACCCCCATCCACAAGAACCCTGATGCCCATACCTCTGTCCGCAAGGATTCCAAGCCCTTCAGGATTGCCGTTTTTCATTACGACTTCCGTCCCGTTTTTCTCCTCAAACCTTGCCTCCGCGTAAGAAGCGCCGAGTTCCATGGCCTTTTCGACTGCAAATTCAACAAGTTCATGCATGCGCATCACCTCTGATCAATGCATAGAAAGGTTGTTTCAATAAATATAAAATCTTTTCGCTTCGATGTCCATTTGAAGGAAACCGCAAGTGTATTAAATTCACATGCCATATAAAGGAAGGGATTAAAATGGGCAGTTCAGAGGGTTTGATAAGGATCCCTACCGGAATAATCGATGGGGTAATTCAAGGTGGGATACCACTCGGAAGCACAGTTCTTGTGAAGGGATGCCCAAAATCTGGAAAAAGCGTCTTTATAAGCCAGATAGCGTATAATCAGGTGAAGTCCGGTACTCCTGTTATTGGAATCCTTGCAGATGACTCCAAGGAGGATTTTTTAACATTCACCCAAGAACTTGGAATGGACTTTTCAGGATTTCAGGAGAGGATTCAGCTGATAGACATATTCTCCCTGCGCCGCAGGCGCTCTTCTTTGCTCAATGAACCTATAATCTCGGATCCCTGGGATATTATCCAGTTCATGGATGCAATAAAGGACACCGCCCTAAAATTCCTGATGGAACAACCACACCCCTATATCACAGGTTTCATATCCTCAATGAACTCTCTCTTCTTTGGAATGGAGAAGGGCATCGTCTATGAATTTTTCTCACTTCTGAAAGATTTTACCTTGAAAACAAAACAGATATGGTTCATTGAGCTCAATTCCAACCCTGATGTTGAGGCAATGCTCAACGCCCTTGCGGATGGAGTAATAGAGCTCAAACTCACGGAAGATGGGAGGAGATTTCTGAGGATTTACGGGATGAAGAGAACGACACATTCTAAAAGGTGGATACCTTTTGAAATAGGGAGGAGAGGGATAGTCCTAGGGAGATGAACCCCACGTTTCAGCTATGACATCGTGCTTGTGTATGCTCTCGTTGCTCACAACCTTAACATGGATCTTCCCTCTGAAGCGCTGCTTTGCTTTAAACATGATCTCTCTCGCAACGTCCTCAACAAATTTTGGGTTCTCATACATTCTCCTCACAACGGCGTTTTCATCCACAGTTTTCAGCAGGGTATATGTGGGAGAGCTGAAAGAACCCTCAACCACATCGATCATGTCTTCAAGGGCTATCTCCTCTCTGTAATCACCCTTCACTTCGAGTTTTGCTATAGCCCTCTGTATATGCGTCCTACCCTCATTGTTCGCCATGGCATGGGGGCAAACCGTATTTCCAAACACCTCCACCCGCAGCACCTTTTCAAAAGTTCCATCTTCCCGTTTTATTATGCCGACCTCAACATTGTAGGGTTCAAAGGTTGCCTTTCTGCTAGCAGGTGTTTCTCTCTCAAGGATCAGCTGCGTTCTAATCCACACTTCAGCCCTCTTATGGGAGTGCTTCCTTTCCAGACGTTTTATTATGCATCTTCCGAGTTCTTCCAGGGATGTGTGGGCTCTCGCAACTTCTTCCTCCACTGCCTCGCTCATGGTCTCTGTAATGCTCTCCACAAGGCGGCTCATGTGAATGCCTTTCTTCTCCTCAGGCACATCTATCGTGATTTCAAATTCAGGAATAAATGTATACACCTTCCCTTTCCAGTTTATCTTCGCAACCGTCCTCAAATTGGTAATTCCGACACGCTGGAGTTTTTCCTTGATAAGAGGAACCTCCTCCTGGGTCTCAAAAATTGGCATTCTCATCACCTCTTAGGTTCACCTAAATCCTTCCGCTTTTAAGGTTTTGCTTTGCAAAAGGACTTTAAGGTTTCACGGGTAGCATGAATAGGGATCTTTATGGAGATAAAGGTAGAGCTCGAGAAGCAGGAAAAATTTGAGGATATATACAGAATTTACACGGTCAGGGGTGATTTAAAAGAGATATTCCTGAGGCTATGGGAAGAAAATGCAGTGATTGGGATACACGAAGAAAATGAGGCTTCTTTAATGGATGACATGATTGAGGATGGGAAGGAGCTTTTTAAGCGATTGATAAGGGAGCTTGAACAGAATGAAGGTCTGGCACAGGCAAGGCTTTTGATATCATCCAAAGGTAGGATCTCCCTGATTGTGAAGATAGGAGCATATATAACGTGGAGGATTCTCCTAGACAGAAAGAAAGTGGAGGTAGTTGAGGGGTGAAGGTTGTTCTTGCCGAAATTTTCAACAGCTGGCAGGGCGAAGGAGGGAGCGTCGATGGAAGCGCCTTTGGAAGAAGGCAGATATTCGTGCGGTTCGCCGGATGCGATCTTAAATGTGAGTGGTGCGACTCCAGAAGATATATAATCGCCTCAAAGGTTAAAAAATGGCGCTATGAGATAGAACCTTTCTCCGGGCACTTTGAATACAAACCCAACCCTGCAGATGTTGAAGATGTTGTTGATGCCATCCTGCGCCTCGACACGGGGGATATACACTCAATAAGCTACACGGGGGGAGAACCAACACTTCAGAGGGCTTTAAAGCAAATTATGGAGCGAATGAAGGAGCTCGGCTTCAGGAACTTCCTTGAAACCAGCGGAAGTCAGCCCAAGAGAATTGAGAGGATAGCTCATCTAACCGATTATGCGAGCGTTGATATAAAAGACGAAACGGCGAAGGCAGCAAAAGATTGGAAAGACCTCGTTTTAAGGGAAATCGAAAGCATAAAAATACTCAAAAAAGCCGGGGCAAAGACATATGCAAAGCTCGTTGTTACAGGGGAAACAAAAATTGAAAATGTGGAGTGGTATGCAAAACTTCTTAAGGGGGTTGCACCTCTGGCAATTCAGCCGAGAGAACCAATGGATATATCACAGGAAAGACTTATGGAGCTCTATAGAACAGCGGCAAAAGTTATGGGGCGGGAGAACGTAGGACTGAGCTTTCAGGTGCATAAATATTTGAACGTGCTGTAATCTTTTTAAGGTCTCCCTCCATAATATATCCGGCATTGGCCTTTGGGGTATTGATGCCCGGGATCGACACATGCTGAGCCTAAATTTCCTCAATCCTGACTTCAAGGGCTTTTTCAGAGACCTCATCCATTGTGAAATTATAGTTCCTCCTTTCTAGAAAGAGTGCCGTAAATGCATTGGCTATTTTTAACGCCGGAATGAAAGGACGTTCTCTGTAAAAATATGAAAAGGCTGCAAGAAAAGTGTCTCCCGCCCCTGTAGAGTCTTTAACACTAACCCTTGGTGGATAGTAGGCGTAAACCTTCCCCTTTCTAAGCGCAATTCCCCTGTTGCTGCCATCGGAGATTAGAGCGACTTCAACATTGCCCTTCAAGGAGTCAATGGCATTTTCAAGGCTTCCCAAGGCGGAAATCTCGTTTGCGTCGGCGTGAAGAATTTTAACTCCCCTCAAATGCCCGGGCTCAATCTTCCCTATCCCGACACCATCATTAAACTCCCTCACGAGACCCTGAAGATCCAACGCTAGATATGCCCCTTTTAGAATTTCCAAAGTCTCAACAGATATTTCACGTGCAACAGGATTTGCCAGAATCAGATCGAATTTTCTTAGCTCGGGAAGCTCGTGAGGCTTTATCTCCTCAGCTCTTGCGAGAAGCCGCAGGATCCTCTCATTCTCATTTAAATACGTTAGTTCATAGGTCGTGGTCTCCTTTGAAGGGAGCACCATGAGTTTGACCCTCTTCTCAAATTCATTCAAAAACTGTTTCGGAAAATCCCCTCCAAGTTTGGTTAAGACCGTAGCCTCTCCAAAGGTTGATAAAGCCAGAGCGGAGTAATAGGCACCCCCTCCAACCCTCTCAGAACGTCTTCGCCCTTTTATCAGAATATCTCTCGTAAGATGTCCTATAACCAGGAATTTCATATCTTAACATTGCAGATTTAAAGTTAAAAATGTTATCTCAGGAAACCTTGGTGCTCCGATCTCTCCAAGTCAGAGCAAGGGAAAGCTTAAATCCAAGGAGATGCATAGGTTAGAGTTAAGGGTGGGAACATGGATGTTGTGGGAATAGGTAATTTGAACTATGATATAATCATGCTCGTGGACAGATTCCCCGGGTTTCATGAGAAACTCCCGGCTAAGGACGCGTTCTTTGGTTTGGGCGGAGCCGCAGCAAACACCATTTCTTGGCTCGCTGTCATGGGCTTGAAAACAGGTTTTATAGGTGCCGTGGGAAGTGATGAGATTGGAGAGGCACATATAAACTATTTCAGAAAAATTGGCGTTGATACGTCAAGGATAAAAATTGTCAGGGGTTATTCTGGAGTTGCGATTGCAATGATAAAGGGTGAGGATAAGAGGATTGTGAAGTTCAGCGGTGCAAATGCTTACAAGGAGCTCGATTTTGAATATCTATCAAATACACGCCACATTCATCTGTCCTCCAATCCAAAGGAGATAATAGAGGATGCCGTGAGCTTTGCTTATGAGGGGGGTATAAGCGTTTCTTTGGATATAGGGGAAGCGGAACTTCCGGGAGAAGTGGAGGAGAATGTAACATACTTGCTGATGAATGAGGATGAGTTCAGACGGAAATTTGGGGAACTCGATAGGATCACGGACGTGAAGGCGAAGAACGTGATAGTAACGCTTAACGGCGGCGGGGCATTGATTAGAGATGAAAATGGAGATATCTGCACAACCCCAAAGCTGCATGCTAACGTGCTGGATACGACGGGAGCTGGCGACTCATTCGATGCTGGCATAATTTACGGCATTCTGAATGGATGGGAGCTTAAGGATGCCGCACTCCTCGGAACCCTTCTGGCATATTTAACCGTGCAGAGGATCGGTGCAAGAAGCGCCATAGTTCCCTTGGAAAGGATAAAGGAAAAAGCCGAAGAACTCGGGCTGAAGCTCCCCTTCGAGCTCGGCTAACTTTTTAAACATGGACTTCTATTTTATGGGGGAGGTCAACATGACGACTCTGATAATAGCAGAAAAGCCAAACGTAGCCAAAAAAATTGCATATGCCCTTGCTGAGGGAAAACCCATCAGAAAGAGCATGAATAAAGTACCCTATTATGAACTGATGAGAGATGGTAAAAAGGTCATAGTTGCACCCGCCGTTGGGCATCTCTACACTCTGGCACCCAAGATAAAAGTCTATGGTTACCCCATATTTGATATAGAATGGGTTCCTGTTTATTCTGCCGAGAAGGGCAAGAG
>Ga0190304_1001408_pt1 | contig 10670 bp, 10 predicted proteins | sample 48700712_MG_FD_161670 | JGI IMG/M metagenome (GOLD analysis project Ga0190304, IMG submission 161670) | Hydrothermal vent sediment bacterial communities from Southern Trench, Guaymas Basin, Mexico - 4870-07-1--2_MG | ecosystem: Environmental > Aquatic > Marine > Hydrothermal vents > Sediment ... | reverse complement strand
TCCCCTTCACCACCAGACAATTCATTCTTATCGGCGTTTAAGACTAACTAAGTAGTATGGAAATTTCTTTGCCTATTTTGATAAGCCGTTCCAACCCTTCGTTTAAGACTAACTAAGTAGTATGGAAATATAAATGGAAAAGAATACAAAATTATGGAGGAGTGAGTTTAAGACTAACTAAGTAGTATGGAAATATAAATCGATTAGTTCCTTGTTGAAGCCCCAGCCCTGTTTAAGACTAACTAAGTAGTATGGAAATTATTTATGGCTCAAAATTTTTAGGAGCTTCAGGAACAGTTTAAGACTAACTAAGTAGTATGGAAATTTCTCTATTTCTTTTACAAGATTTTCATTCCAAATTAGTTTAAGACTAACTAAGTAGTATGGAAATTCTTGTGGGTCGTTGCTCATTACTTTTTTTTCGGCATGTTTAAGACTAACTAAGTAGTATGGAAATTTGTATATACATCTTCTTTTATTTTATCTACGATGTCTTCTTCAGTTTAAGACTAACTAAGTAGTATGGAAATGTTAAATCTGATAAGTATAATTTTAATTCTTTCATTAGTTTAAGACTAACTAAGTAGTATGGAAATTCTCGTCTATCTTGTCCAAATCCTCAGGTTGCCCGTAGTTTAAGACTAACTAAGTAGTATGGAAATTATTCTCTATCTTGTTGAATGTATTGCTGAACTTCAAGTTTAAGACTAACTAAGTAGTATGGAAATTTTTTCTGATTTTTGCCTTTGGAAGCCAGAAATCCAGTTTAAGACTAACTAAGTAGTATGGAAATTGGCTATTCAAACGGAAAACTTTTGAAAGATGATAGATGTTTAAGACTAACTAAGTAGTATGGAAATTTGATTCTTCTTTTCCTATCATTTTCCCTCACCTTTTGTTTAAGACTAACTAAGTAGTATGGAAATTAATACCTAAATAATAAAACTTTAAAAATCACCAAAAGTTTAAGACTAACTAAGTAGTATGGAAATTTATTTCCCGCTTCAATAACTTTTGCCTCCATATTAAAACTTTGAGTTTAAGACTAACTAAGTAGTATGGAAATTATGAAAGGAGAAGTTTCAATATCTAAGATTGTTGGTTTAAGACTAACTAAGTAGTATGGAAATGAATATATGCTTTAGATTCTTCAAATTCTTCTTTTTTAGTTTAAGACTAACTAAGTAGTATGGAAATTAATACAAAAGACAAAGAATTAGTAAGACAAATGAGAGGTTTAAGACTAACTAAGTAGTATGGAAATTAGCCTTTTACTAATCTTTTTAGGTCTATTGCCATTTGTTTAAGACTAACTAAGTAGTATGGAAATTTTGAATATGAAAGAAGAATATCTCAGATGGATAGCAAGTTTAAGACTAACTAAGTAGTATGGAAATTATGATTCTCGAGGCGGAAGCCATTTTGGAGAGAGGAGTTTAAGACTAACTAAGTAGTATGGAAATTTTCTATGTGAGTTGTTGGGCGGACTACGGAACAAACCCAGTTTAAGACTAACTAAGTAGTATGGAAATTCTTTGATGTCAGGTTTTTGGCTTTTGTGAAGGTATGTTTAAGACTAACTAAGTAGTATGGAAATACGGTTGCATTAAACTATGTTGTTCATCACAATTATTGTTTAAGACTAACTAAGTAGTATGGAAATCTTGTCCCAGAGGTAATTTGCCTTGCCAACCTTCTTCAGGTTTAAGACTAACTAAGTAGTATGGAAATAGAGGTAATACATAGCCTTCAAGTTCTTCAAAGGTAAGTTTAAGACTAACTAAGTAGTATGGAAATTAAAGATAAGATAAGAATAAATAGCAAAAAGCAAAATAGTTTAAGACTAACTAAGTAGTATGGAAATTTCTTTTGGTTCAGATTATTCTGTAACTTCTTCTGTTGGTTAGTTTAAGACTAACTAAGTAGTATGGAAATCCTTTGATTCTACGCAATACCCTGACGGTCAATATTATGTTTAAGACTAACTAAGTAGTATGGAAATAGCATAAATTTCTGGCTGTCATTTGTCTTTGCTAAATCGTTTAAGACTAACTAAGTAGTATGGAAATTCTCTTGTTCTAATATATCCAATTCTGGATCCATGCCGTTTAAGACTAACTAAGTAGTATGGAAATGGTTATCGTTTTGGTTTTTCAGTTCGGAATATTTTTGTTTAAGACTAACTAAGTAGGATGGAAATTAGACCTATCTTCCAGCAACTCAAAAATTTAAACCTAGTTTAAGACTAACTAAGTAGTATGGAAATATGATTGCGATTAGTGTATATATGAGAATTCAAAATTGTTTAAGACTAACTAAGTAGTATGGAAATAAAACAAATGAAGACGGCGAATGTTTAGATTATGATGTTTAAGACTAACTAAGTAGTATGGAAATTGGAAGAGAGAAGGTATCCAATCGTGATTTTTGAGGTGAGTTTAAGACTAACTAAGTAGTATGGAAATCAGGAACGGACTCTTTATTTGAAAAGAAAATGAACGGGTTTAAGACTAACTAAGTAGTATGGAAATTACAAAGGTCTAAACAAAACAGAGGGATATATCAAAAGTTTAAGACTAACTAAGTAGTATGGAAATATTTCAAATTCAATCGTGCCGTTCTTCATAGATTTTGTTTAAGACTAACTAAGTAGTATGGAAATAGAGAATTTAGAGAATATTAACAAATTAGATTTTTTATGTTTAAGACTAACTAAGTAGTATGGAAATTCCGGTGTTCAAATTCTTCTTCAGGGTTCCAGCAGTTGTTTAAGACTAACTAAGTAGTATGGAAATATAACTCCGAATCAGAATCTTTAATTGTTTGGTATATTAATTTAGTTGAATAGCAAAAAGATCAGACTCAACTTTGACACTTTTTCTCTAAACACCCTTAAATTACCTTTTATCCTTAAAATGTAGAGGCATAATTTTTTCCTCCAAAAAATCTGGGTTTAAACAAAGGTTTTGTTGAGTTTTATGAGGGTTTAGAGAGATGGGTTTAAAAGTGTCAAACTTGGGATTAAAAAATCAAGCAAATTTGAAAAGGCACATTATTATCAATTGTTATATTATCTTTGGTATATGAAAAAAGTTAAATCAGTTGAAAATATTTCTGGTATAATCTCGTATCCAAAAGAAAGAAAAAGATTGGAAGTTGAGTTAGCTAAAAATAAAGAGAAGGAAATTGTAAGAATTTTAAAAGAGATTGAGCGAATAACCTCTCTTCCAACCCCACCAAAACCAGAATACAAAAAATATTGCAGAAAATGCAGCTACTTTGAATTCTGTTTCTCCGAATAGATATCTACTAAAAATCTAGGGATTCTTTCTTTATCTAAAATTAAAACACCTTTAGGATATTTTCTATGAGGTTTACCTGCTTTCACTTCTATCTTTAAATTCTTAGCAATACAATCAATCTCAAACTTATTCTTAAAGTAGTAAATCTCTCCAAATTTTCTAAATAAATGCTCTTGAACTATATTTTCATATAAAAAATCCTCCCTTAAAGAACAACCGTACACATTACAAAATGCTTTTACTAGATACGGATCTCTAAAACATATTTTTTTATCTTTTCTGAACTCTATTTCTTTTCCATATTTCCAGTAAATTATTTTTAAAATAAACAAATCTTCCATAGTTTGCATATAATCTCTTACAGTATTGTGAGAAATTCCTAAATTAGAGGAGATAACATTATAAGAAAAAGAAGAAGGTAATTTTTCTATAATTTTCAGAATTATTTTTCTAAATAACTCTACATCTTTACCAACATTAAAAATTTCTCTTTCTATGCTTTTTACTAATTCTTCTTCAAATTCAACTTTATTTATACTCTTTGGAAAACCACCCGTACTTAAATATTTTTTGAATAATCCTCTAATTTGAAATTCATTACTTTTCTTTATATCTATATTATGGACTTTTAAATATTCAAAAAAAGAAAGAGGTAAAACAGTGATATTTTTTCCTCTGCCTCTTCTGCCAGGAAAAGATTCAGAATACTTTTTTGTTCTTATGCTTGAAGAACCTGAAATTATTAATATATCTTTATCAAAAATTCCCACATCTATAAATCCCTTAATGGGCTTCCACCAATATTCTAAAGATGTAATTTCATCTAAAAAGATAAAAGAAGTTTTTATTTTCTCGGATTCTTTTATCTTTAAATAATTTTCAATCAAATTAATTAAATCTTTTATATCGGAAAGAAAGTCACAATTAAAATAGAATATGCTGTAAGGATTGTTTACCTTTTTTAGCAGATTTTTAATTAATAATTTGATACCTGTTGTTTTACCAACTTGTCTTGGACCAATAATAAAATTCAGGGAAAAAGGTTTTAAGGAGATTTCATCAATCCATGAAGGGGTCCATTTTATATTCATTGAATTAAAATCTCTAATATTTTTGTCTTTACTTTCCCAATTTTTGTATTCCCACCAAGGATTATGTTTAAAAAAAAGATATTCCATAATATACTGACAATTATTTAAATATATTTTGTCAATAAACTGACAACTTACCTATATTTACTCTCTACTAAAAAAATAATGAAAGTAAACTTCTACATTACAAAAAACGGAATTTTAAAGAGAAAGCAAAATACGGTTTATTTTGTAAGAAAAAACGAAGAAGGAGAATTAGAAAAGAAAATTCTGCCAATAGAAAAAATTTATTCAATTTACGCTCATGGAAGAATATCTTTTTCTTCCGGTGTTATTTCATATCTTTCAAAATATAATATGCCCATCCATTTTTTCAATAAATATGGTTTTTATGAAGCAAGTTTATATCCAAGAGAAAAGTTGGTTTCAGGAGATTTGTTGATAAAGCAGGCGGAATTTTATTTGGATAAAAAGAAAAGAATAAATTTGGCCAGAAAATTTGTTTTTGGCAGTGCAGAGAACATGCTCAGAAATTTGCAATACTACGAGAGAACAAAAAGTGAATTGAGCAGTGAAATAGAAGATATTAGAAAATTAAAAGAAAAAATTGGAGAGCAGAACAATATTTCAAATTTAATGGCTATTGAAGGTAATATTAGGGATAGATATTACCAAAGTTTTAACAAAATATTTCCAGAAAAATTTAGATTTGATAAGAGAACGAGAAAGCCTCCAGAAAACATGATAAATTGTTTAATTTCTTTTGGAAATGCTCTTGTTTATTCTACTGTACTTACAGAAATTTATAATACCCAACTAAATCCGACAATTTCTTATCTCCATGAGCCGAGTGAAAGAAGGTTTTCTTTATCTTTAGATTTAGCAGAAATTTTCAAACCTTTTATTGCAGATAGAGTAATTTTTAAATTGATAAATAAAAGAATAGTGGATGAAAGTTGTTTTGTTAGGGAGTTGAATTATTGCTTGCTGAATGAAAAAGGAAAAAGAATTTTTTTGCAGGAATACGATAACAAATTAAAAACAACAATAAAACATAGAAGTTTAGGGAGGAATATATCTTATCAGAGATTGATCAGATTGGAATGCTATAAGTTAATAAAACATTTTTTTAGAATTTCAGAGTATAAACCTTTTGTAATTTGGTGGTAATTATGTACGTTATAATAGTTTACGATGTTTCCGTTGAAAGAGTTTCTAAAGTTTGCCAATTTTTGAGGCAGTTTTTAAATTGGATACAAAATTCTGTTTTTGAGGGAGAACTAACTGAATCAGAACTGGAAAAAATAAAAACCGGTTTGAAGAAAATTATTGATTCAGAAAGAGATTCTGTAATCATATACCTCCTGCGCACAGACCAAATTTTAAAAAGAGAGCTTCTCGGAGTGGAAAAAGTTGATTTGGGAAATGTAATTTAGTCGTGAATCTTTTTAAATAAATATATTTTTCTTGATCCAAGATATTCAAGTTAATTATTTTAAGGAATAATTATAATTATTAGGCGATTTTTGGCGGCTTATAAGTGGACTAAGGTAGGATTGAAATTCTTTTTCTGAAATATAGAAAATTCTTGTTGCTGTTGATTCTTATAAGTGGACTAAGGTAGGATTGAAATTTTCTTGTTTCTTTTACAGAAAGGTCATAGAACCATTCCTTATAAGTGGACTAAGGTAGGATTGAAATGATGCAGGAGAGAGAAATAACGGTGACAATCAAGGACTTATAAGTGGACTAAGGTAGGATTGAAATAGTTCAATTTCCTGTTTGCTCTGACCTTTACTACAACTTATAAGTGGACTAAGGTAGGATTGAAATCTCCATAAACTTGAAACATTTTTTCTATGAGGTAACTTATAAGTGGACTAAGGTAGGATTGAAATCTTCGGGAAAATATTTTTTAATTAGTTGTTTAATTTCTTATAAGTGGACTAAGGTAGGATTGAAATTGAATAGAAAGTCTTGTTATGGATATGAACTTGGAAACTTATAAGTGGACTAAGGTAGGATTGAAATTTCGTTGTATTCCATTAGCAGAGATACCCATTTGTCTTATAAGTGGACTAAGGTAGGATTGAAATGATATTTTTGCAAGATTCCCAACATAATTTTTAAAAAACTTATAAGTGGACTAAGGTAGGATTGAAATCAGTCAAAACCTAATTTGATAATATCCAAACCGTTACTTATAAGTGGACTAAGGTAGGATTGAAATAAAGTTAAAGTTAGATTTTGAACTTTCATATATATACTTATAAGTGGACTAAGGTAGGATTGAAATGGGCTTCCTATTATTACTGTAGGTTGATATTGATAATCAGGCTTATAAGTGGACTAAGGTAGGATTGAAATTCTTTGATACCTTCTTCAACAAGCCGATTTATTAAAGCTTATAAGTGGACTAAGGTAGGATTGAAATAAATACTAATGCCCGTAACTGTCTATCAGTAAAACCTCTTATAAGTGGACTAAGGTAGGATTGAAATGCATCATTAGTTTTTAAACAATTAACTTGATAGATCTTATAAGTGGACTAAGGTAGGATTGAAATTTAGTTTTCTGTTCTTAAATTCTTCTTGCCATTTAATCATCTTATAAGTGGACTAAGGTAGGATTGAAATTATATGACTTCTCAAAGCAATTATGAAGACTATGTTTCTTATAAGTGGACTAAGGTAGGATTGAAATTTATTTTCATTTCACATAGTTATTGAAAACAAAACAGCTTATAAGTGGACTAAGGTAGGATTGAAATCTCAACGATGCAGGAATGGTCATTTAAGCCTCCATACTTATAAGTGGACTAAGGTAGGATTGAAATTCATTTAGCAACCCTAACAAGTAACTGACCAGATTTTGCTTATAAGTGGACTAAGGTAGGATTGAAATTAATACCCACCTTTTTTGTGCATAACCCGAATGACTCTTATAAGTGGACTAAGGTAGGATTGAAATGAATATAAAGCCCATCTGTAATATATGTTTCCATAATACTTATAAGTGGACTAAGGTAGGATTGAAATAATGAAATCGTGTAGGTCTTTGATAAATTTGTCTACTTATAAGTGGACTAAGGTAGGATTGAAATATGGACATTCTAAATTTTATATATATGGATTTAATTTTATAAGTGGACTAAGGTAGGATTGAAATAACTAAATATATCTGAAAGATCTAATCCGCATATACTTAACCTTATAAGTGGACTAAGGTAGGATTGAAATTATGAACTGGCTCAAAGACTAAATACAGTTGCTACCTTATAAGTGGACTAAGGTAGGATTGAAATTTTTCAGAACCTTTAGTGGTGAGGGTATCCAAGTTGGATACTTATAAGTGGACTAAGGTAGGATTGAAATAGGGCAGGTAAAAGCAAGTTTCCAAGAGTCTATAATCCTTATAAGTGGACTAAGGTAGGATTGAAATTCTGGAGTCAGTTCTCTGATAAAACCTGTTTGTAATACTTATAAGTGGACTAAGGTAGGATTGAAATCGGGAGTGGGAAACGGGGTGTGGAGCAGGCTAAAGGCTTATAAGTGGACTAAGGTAGGATTGAAATTGAATAGAAAGTCTTGTTATGGATATGAACTTGGAAAACTCTTATAAGTGGACTAAGGTAGGATTGAAATCTGTCTGTAATTTCTTTATTGCTATTTGTAAATCTTCTTATAAGTGGACTAAGGTAGGATTGAAATACAGTAACACCAACAGTAACACCACAAATAAGTATACTTATAAGTGGACTAAGGTAGGATTGAAATCAAAGTGATGAGGTAAGGGTGATGGAGAAGATGGTAACTTATAAGTGGACTAAGGTAGGATTGAAATCAAGAAGGAAATCCACAAGAACTACAAGAAGATATACTTATAAGTGGACTAAGGTAGGATTGAAATAACGAAAAATATAAAGTATGATAGGAATAGATGATGCTTATAAGTGGACCAAGGTAGGATTGAAATGAGCGTATTGCTCTGGGGCTGAAAAGAATAGGAGCCTTATAAGTGGACTAAGGTAGGATTGAAATACTTTCTCAACAAGTTCAAATATTGCTCTCCTTATCCTTATAAGTGGACTAAGGTAGGATTGAAATATAGGTCAGAGATGGGGAGTTAGTTCAGCATTTGGACTTATAAGTGGACTAAGGTAGGATTGAAATAAAGTCTTTCACCTAATTGTTTACTGATACCAGTTACAACTTATAAGTGGACTAAGGTAGGATTGAAATTTGTCTCTTTCAGTTTGAGAAGCACTAAATTTCTCTGTCTTATAAGTGGACTAAGGTAGGATTGAAATAATACATTTTGTTCTGCAGATATATCTAAAGTAATTCTTATAAGTGGACTAAGGTAGGATTATAAGTGTTGTTTTTATGTGTATATAGTATGAAAAAAGAACAAGATACCAGAGAAGTGTTAAAATTGTTAAAAAAATTGATGAGTGCAGAAATAGTTGACTTTGATATAACAATAAATGCGGATTCAGAACAAATAGATAAAATAGCAAGATTTTGCGGTAAGGAAGGAACTGAATTTTGGATTTATGAAGATATTACAAAGAAAATTAGCAGAAAATTAATAAGAATAAGAGATTAACTTTTTAGTAATAACAAAATAAGTTTCTGTTGTTTTAGTGTGTAGTATATAGGGAAGTATGAAAATAAAAGAAGTTAAGGTTGAATTTTCATTATATCAGAATGAAAAAGATTTCAAAAGAACTAAAGAGAATTTACTTTATACCTTTGTAAAAACAATACCTTTTTGGTATTTTGAAAGTTTGGAAGACATTAAAAGAGGATTGAGAAAAGAATGCAAATCTTATGAGGGTAAAATTTACAAATGCTTTTTTAAAATCTTGGATATAAAAGAAAGAGAAATATGAGTTGCTATTTTTGTGATGGGGGTAGAGATAGAAATTTATGTATAGATTGCTTAAAAGATGAAAATAAAGTAAATATTTGGCATTTGTTTTCAATAATTCCTGTTATTTGCGGGAGAACATTAGATAGGTGTGATGAAGAAAAGATTATCAAAAGATATTTTGAGTTGAAAAGAAAAAACTTAAAAATTGACGAAATTAATCATATAATTATCTCTGAATTTAAAAATGAAAATAGAGGTTAGAAGTGAATCAAGGTAGGATTGAAAGTAGAATGGCAAGAATTAGGCTTGTATCGGATTAAACAAGATAAAAGATTGTATATTCTGAAAAAGATGCAGACAAATATGATAAAGTCTCAGATCAAGTTAAAATGTATGAAAAATTAATGGAAGAAAAAGAAGTTCGTTTTATAAAAATAAGCGAGAATTAGGATTATGAAAAAACACAAAGGGTTGGAAGAACTTTTCAAATTGGCAGACGAGATTTTTGACTTTATAGTTCAGAAGTGTGCTGTAGATGGTCAAGTTGACTTTGACGAATTAGATATTGTGATAGATAGATTGAAGCTGTTAAAAGATAGATTAATCGCATTTGAGACTCATCAAAGGTTCACAATTGATGAAATTCAGAAAGTATTGAAAGAATTGCGTAAAGACAATCAGAGTTATGTTAAATATATTGATTAAATTATGTGCGAATTATTTTTTGTTTGGGGGATGATGGAATTAGAGTATCAACATCAAGTTAGAGAAAATATTGAAGAAGAATTAAAAGAGAAAGGCTGGAGAGAAGAAGAGATTAAAAATTATCTATTTTAAATAAGATTATGAGAAGTGAAGAAGAAATTAGAAAATTTATAGAATATACGAGGGAAGAGCGAAAGGAAGCTTATAGAAAGTTAGATGTGCGAACTAGTGTATATTATAAGGGAGTTATGGATGCTTTGGGTTGGGTTTTGAAAGAAATAGATATTAAATCTGGTTTTTATAAAAAGAAAATTTAAATGCAGGTAACTTTGAGAAATTCATATTTCAATCTACTAAAATAATCAAATTTGATTATTATAAATAAACAAGATATTAATTTATGAACAAAATTCAATTAATAGATAAATTGAAAATTTATCCATTATTCACCTTTAATGACTTTATAAGAATTACAAAAAAAAGAAGAGAATATGCAAGGACATTACTTTATAGATTAAGAAAAGAGAATATAATTTATAAAATAGAAAAAGGCAAGTATACTTTACACGAGGACCCTTTAATATTTGCTTCTTATATTCAACTACCCTCTTACATAAGTTTTTGGACTGCTTTAAGATTTTATAATTTTACTGAGCAATTGCCAAATGAAATAACAATAGCTACAAAGAAAGCAAGA
>Ga0190304_1001406_pt1 | contig 10676 bp, 19 predicted proteins | sample 48700712_MG_FD_161670 | JGI IMG/M metagenome (GOLD analysis project Ga0190304, IMG submission 161670) | Hydrothermal vent sediment bacterial communities from Southern Trench, Guaymas Basin, Mexico - 4870-07-1--2_MG | ecosystem: Environmental > Aquatic > Marine > Hydrothermal vents > Sediment ... | reverse complement strand
ATATTAAAGAATAGAGAAGATTATAAGTATTTATATGATATTTTTGAAAATTTTTTACAAAAATCAAAATCTAATTTGAATAATGGGTTTGTACTTTTTCCAAATCAAGAAGAACAAATATCAATTGATATTCTTGCATTATTTGAATTGTCAGTAAAAGAAACTATAAAAGAAATCACCCAACGCCTCAAATCCGCATGTGAGTTTTACTTGAGATATAAAGACAAACCAGAACTTTTGAAAAAAGAACAAAAAATAGAATTTAAACTGAAATCAGAAATATGGGCTAAAAAGAGAGTTTTTAATTTTGTAAGAAACGGTAAAAAATATATTGATTACAACGAATGGCTCTTCAAACTCGCTTTCAAACCGATGTTTGAGGGGGTTAAAAATGGACAAAATTAAACAAAAGAAAATAAAGAAAACGTTTCAAACCCAATACTGTTGTTTATTAATCATTTTTTCCATTTCTGCACTTTTGATTTCTTTATCTGTTATTATGCTTTGGCATAGGGGCTATTTTCTAAACGAATGTTTTTATGAACACGGTTACCTCGAATTTCAGGCAGTTTTGAACAATTCTTTATATATTGTTTTCAAACCCGAGAATGGAAAACCATTTCAGACACATATTTATTATTTCGAGGGAGAGAACAGTCTCCTTCCTTACAAAGATGGAAGCAAAATAACCGTTAGATGGTGCTATGTTCCAGCCATTAATGATTATAGAATTAGAGGAGTATTCGAGGGGTGGATAGATGACTTTTGAATCACTTGTTGAACAATACAAGAAAATGAAAACCCAAGATTTGATTCGTCTCGCTGAAACACAACGGCTAAAAGTCAGCGAGGCGAAAAGGGTTTTAAAAGCAATAGAAGAAGCAATAGTTTATCGTACTGAAAATAATTTAGAGTGATAAGCATGGGAAGGAAAAACATTTGGGAAATTTTATTAAGGGCATGGGAATATTTTTTAGATTATAATTTAGTGATCATATATCTTTTTAATTGGTGTTGCACTTTTTATGTTCTTCTTTACATTAATGCAGAATATTTTGATTATATTTATATAAATATTCTTGCTTTTTTTGGTTTTTTACATTTATTTAGTATTGTTTCAGAAAGATTAGAAAAAAGGCGTTTAAAACATAAAACAAACAATATAACTTATGCTTCTTAAAAATAGGGGGTGAGTTGATTGAAGATAGCACAAATATCGGTTTTTGAAGACGGAAAGAAGGAAATGAATTTACAAGTTTTAATTAGGGGTTACGAGGGCAGTGCGTCAATTGTCATAGGGAACAAATATTTGTTTACGGTAAGTTTAGATGAACTTTTAAATCTTTGCAGAGAAATAAAAGAAATAGCAGACGAACAATTAGGCAAAATAAATAAAGAACCTGTACCAATAACTAAAGAAACAATAAAAAAGAAAATTACAAAAAAGAATATAAAAGAAGATGAAGAAATATTTTAAGGGGGTGAAAAATATATGAAATTTAGCGAAAAATTAGAATTGATAGAGACAGAATTGAAAAAATACAAAGGACAGCAAATACTAAAGAATCACTTAATAATGTTAATAGAAGAACTATTGGATATAAACTTACAAACGGCAGAGAGATACCTAAAGGAACTTGAAATAAGAGGAATTATAAAGGAAGTAGGAAGACACATATACGAATATATTGGAGATGAAAATGGCAATAACTGATTTCGTAAAAAAATTTTCAGGAGTTACAGAATTTATAGCAGGGATTATAGAGAAATTAAAAGAGAAATTTGAAAAGAAAATATGGGTTAAGTATATCTACACTTACACTTTCGTTGCAACGAGGCATGTGGAAGGGAGAGTAATATACAAGAATAAAGAAACGGGAGAAGCGTACAAGAGACCGCTAACTCCAATAGAAAAAGAAATAATAAAAAGATGGGAAGAAAAGGGAGTTTTAGTGAAAGAGAAAGAGAGGATAGAGAGGAAGTTGGAAGGCAGGATAGTTTCTTATGTACCGATTGATTATGTTGGTGACGAGGAGTTTGAAGAAAAAATACAAGAGGTTTTCAAAGAGTATGTGTATAGCAGAAATGTTGCAGTAAAAAAGAGGGGCAGAGGGGATTACGGTTTTATTTTTGAGCAACCAAACATGGTGGCAAATCCACACTCTTGGAGATACGAGGAAGATACACCGTTAAGCGAGAGAGAGATGATAATAGATTGTTATAATGAGTTTGGCGTTGAAGTACCACACGGGAAAACGGTTTTTTTCATAGAGTTATATGATCACACATACAACAGAAACCTTTTTTCAGATATTTTTGTAATAAGAGATGATTACTATCTTTTGAGCGTTGATGAAATTTTATCTTTGCTTGGTGTTTAGAATGATAGACATAGAAAAATTAAATAAAAAATTGAACTATATAGGTGTAGATATTGACAACAACAATATTTATGAATTACTTTTTAGATACTTCCAAGCGAGAGATATGTTTCCAGATAGCCATATAGATGTTGAGGTGTCGAGTAGCGGAAAGGGTTTTCACATTATAATTTATAAGGAGAACACGATTTTAGAGAACATATTTTACAGAGCATTACTGAACGATGATGATAGAAGATTGATACTTTCTTTGAGAAAACTTTATATGAATAACAACATGCCATATTTTGATTTAATATTTAACAAGAAAGGCGGGAAAGAAACAATAAAGATAAATCTTGAGAAAATTCTATCCGATTATAAAGAAGATGTTGATTATATAAAAGAAAATTGGGGAACAAATGAAGCGTTAGACAGGATAAGGGAGTTATCGAAGAAGATAGAAAAATATATTCCCGTTAAGAGTGTGTGGACAACATGTATAAAATTTGAAGGGGAAGAACTGAAAGAAAAAATCGAAAAGGTTTGTGAAGATATTTATTTGAAAGACGAGAGTTTTAAGTATAGAATATTCCCAGATTATCAAACGAAATCTGGTTATCAATTGGTTATTTTTTCTAAAGATATGGATACTGCACATAAAAGAGGTTTGCTTTTTGTTAAAAAATACTTTAAGGAAGTGGAAGGTCTTGGCTATTGGGTCAGGAAAGTATAATGAGAAGGAAGATGAAAAAGAAAAAATAGTAGGTTACTGTGTAAAGTGTGGGCGTGGGGTTACGAATATAACAAAAAGGGTTGTTTCTTTGGGGGTTAAAAAAGAAATATACTGTGAGCGTTGTTTCAGGAAATATTTTATCCAACCTGTTATCCAGATAAGGTTAATGAGGTATATGAATCCAAACCTCTTTAAGAGGAAGAAAAATGTTTGAGTATGTTAGAGTAGTAAGATGTAAAAAATGCGGAAGGATTTGGTTTAGCGGAAAGAGTTATATGAAAAAGTATAAGGGTAAGTGTAGGTTCTGTGGCGGGAAATTAGAAGAAACTTGGATAACAAAAGATGAATACGAGTGGGCGGTTTACAAAAAGTTAGTAATAGTGAGAAAAAAGTAAATCAAGTATCGGTAGAATTTTTGATAGATACTATTGGGATCGGCACGGGTTCTTTTCTGTCTGTTAGTTCGCTAACATTCATGCAGAAACAAATTTCATTTTTTGGTCTTGGGCAAACCTTATCATAAACCTCGCAACAGTTTTTTTGGAAATTATGAACGGTAATGGCGAAGTAAATAAACGTTATCATCATAGCAATATCTAAAATGGTTATTAAAACGGTTCTCAAATTTTCGTTTTTTATAAAAATTCCCATTCCTATACCTCTTTGCCGAGTAATTTCGCTTCTTTTTTAACTTCTTCAATAGAGCGTAACGGTAGGTAAATTTCCTTTAATTCTGCGTCTGGTCTTTCGCTTAACGGTGCTATTTCTTCGGTGCTACTATACATTCTATAAATTGGTTCTGTATAAAAGTATATTGTTTTTAACGTCCCCGCTTTAGATGGATTACTACCCTGAAATATAACCAACTTACAAATTGTTTCGCTTGGATTGAGCATAGGATATGCAACAAAATCAATAACCTTTCTTACCTTTGGGGGTACTTGGTCTAATGTCTGGGAAGTAAAGATATAGTTCAACCCCCTTTTTCTGCTCTTTAGAAGTATATCGGATACTAATTTTGACTTTGTAGCACCGCCAAATCTATCAAGCCACAGCCACAACTCATCTGCAACAAAAGTACCCATTTTCATATTTTCTAACTTCAAAAGGGTATCTATTTTTGTGAATGGTATTCCGTAGAGAGTATAATTCGAGAAAATTCTCCTTTTTTTCTTATAGTAATGTAAGTATGCAAAATACGTTAAAGAAAGAGTTTTACCTGAACCTAATTCTCCCGTAATGCACATGAGGGACATTAAACCCCCCATTTTTTTATTTTAAATTTTTTTACCCCGACTGCTTTAAGATAACCTTCGAGGTTTTTTTTCGCTTTTTTCATGGACATAAAAAATATTTTTCTCAACAATTTGTTATTGCTGAAGAATAGTGTTTTCAAAATGAAACCGTCTTCAACTTCTTCAAGTGCAACTATCGTATCTGGTATTTCAACTTTATCTGCCAAACCCTCTAATTTGAAGACATTTAATCTGCTCCTTACTGTTTCTCTTATTTTATCTTTACTTTTAGACATTTGCGTGTTCACTTCGTTTACAAAATTTATTAATGGTTCTCTTAATTCTTCCTTATTTCCAATTATTTTAAACACGAAATCACCTTAATAATAATCTGCCAAATCCCTTCTTTTTTTCTCTTTTTTTGTATCCAAGAATTTCTGTAATTTTTTCATTAATTCAAGTATGCTTATTTCTTCGGTTTCGTTTTTTCCGCTTTTTTTTCTCATTTCCTTTACAAATTCATCATATAAAGCCATTCTACCACCTCACGCTTTTAATCCAGCAAATAAACTTCCTATTCCACGACTTCTACCCCTCGTTTCGCCTTCCAATCCAAAGGAAAGTGCGAAAGAGAGTATCTCCTTTCTGCCCATTCTGTCTTTACTAACCCTTAACTCCAAAAATTCATCAATAATATCTTTTATCAAATCAGAATTTATTATTTTTCCAATAGTTAATAGTGAAACAACCACATTTATTTCATCTATACTTAAGTCCGATAGTATTTTTTTGTATTTTTTTGTTTTTAATAATTCCATAGAGATTTTTGCCAACGCTTCTTCACGTCCATATACATCTGCTTCTGGCTCTACTTTCACCATTTCAAACACCTACGGTATAGGTATTAAATGTAATACGAAAAGAATGTAAACAATAAATCCACCTGCTATCGCACCTAAGAATAGAAACTTTGCCACATCACTTTCCTCGACTATTTTACTTTTTCTTCTGAATAAACCATACAATAATTCGTTTTCAACCAATCTTTTAAGGAGTTTCGGAGAAACCTTATCATGCACTATTTCATCATCTTTAATTTTTAATGGCTTTAATGTTTTCCAATCAACAAGATAATATTTTATTTTTTCTTTTTTTAGACCAAAAAACTTACTTTTTACAATATCAAATCCTTCATTTTCATCAATTATAAATTTTTTATCCTTTACAACAGCAGTACCGTCTTTTACTTTACCAACTGTTTCTTCAAATACGTTTTTTCCTATTCTCAACCAAAAATTTGACTTCATTTATCATCACTCTCCAACATTTTTTTCATTCTTATTAAGTATTTCGCTATTTTTTCTCCCTTTTCTGTTAAAACCCAATTATTCCTGTTGTTCTTGTCTTTTTCATTTATCTTAACCAACCCCTTATCCCTAAGTATCCAGATATTTATGTAAAAACTTAGTTTAGCACCATAAACTTTCTGAATTTTTGAGTTAGTATAACCCCTCTCATAGATTTCTAAAATAAGTTTCTGTAAACTCGGTCTGAGTTTGAACGTCATACACTTATTATTATTTTTTTATTATATATATTTTTTCATTATATTGTTTTTTACTTTATACAAGATATTTATATAGAGTAGAGAGAAGGTTTTAATGTAAAAATATATAGGTGATAGAAGATGGCAGATGTCGGTGAATTCGTAAAAGGATTTATTATGTCTATTGTGGCAGTAGTTATTTCAGTGTCTTTGCTCCCAGTGTTAAACAATGCTATAAGTAATGCAAACATAACCGATCCAGCACAGGCGTCTATGATAGGAATAGTAGGGCTTTTGGTTGTTGTCGGTATAGTGATGTTCGTAATAAGGACATTCGTTATTTAAACAGTAGAACAGTAAAACAGAAGTGGAACACCGTTCCACACCCCTCTTTTTTCATTTATAATTAAATTTAAATACAAAAAAATGTAGTAATAATTTGTATGAATGTAAAAATTTTACTTTCTGGTATATTTTTTTTATTATTTTTTTCTACTTCTGTTAGTGCTATTACCTACGAGCCAAATAAAATCATTTTTGGTGAAGTTTGGGAAGAACCTTACGATATGAGTAAAGTATTAATGCTTTATGATAATAACGATACCATTACCGCTCACGATACGGTTGCTTGGTGTGGTGCTGGTCTTTACCAGTGGGGAAAGGGTACAAAGCAATATGGATTTAAACCGATACCTTCTGGAGATTGTAATCAAATAGAAGTAGAAGATATTATACCAGAAAAACATGCTGAACATTTATTTTATATATGGACGGATACAAACAAATTCTATCTTTTAGATGAATTTGGAAGAAAATGGAGTGAAATTGATTTAAATGGAAATAATATTGATGGTTCTCATGTAGAAAATCCAACGGATTATGATTATGTTATATATTCTCTTGATGATAATGTTAGCGGAAATAAAGTAGTAGAGAGATGGAGTTTATACGGAACAACTTACGATTATGCTTCTATGATTTTACCAACAGATCCCATTTATCACGATATAGATTCTGCACAAGTTATTAAAACAGATGGAGAAGATAGATTTTGGTTGGCTTCAACGGTAGATTCTGGAAATTATACGATTTTTAGATTATGGGGCTGTTGGGTTGTATCTTCTTGTCGTAATGAGAGTTATTTATGTTGGAATTTTCCGCCTATATGTACAAGAGAGGTATGTGAATTAAATGCGAGTGCGTGTGGTCTTTATGCTTCTATGCCAACCGCTTTTCCCTACGGTTATAGAGTGAGAGATATTGATGTTGCTCATAGAATTGATGGTAATTATGTAATTTTATCCTTTTCTGGTGAAAATGAAAGCGGTAGTGATAATGTTGTCGCATACTTTAAATTAGGTCAAGAATATGTAGGTGGCAGTGGGCAGTGTACGTCAGATAAGGATTGTGTTATGTTATGTTTAAACGGTACTATTCCAGCACCATCTGGTTGGACATGCGGACAGTTGGGTTGCAATTCTTCTAATTATTGTGTGAGAGAATACCACTCAACAGAAATAGATGATATGAGTGATAAAGGAGGATTTACAGAAATATACCATTTACCGTTTGGGTACAGTGATGATAGTGCGATAGGAACGGGCAAAGGCGGTGGTAAGATTGTATATTTTGTTATAAACGATAAATTATTTTATAGTGGTGATAATTTTACAAATCAAATAGCGGAATTAACTGACGCAAAACATATGGACATTTATCCGAATTATAGAATACCCGTTGGTTCTTACTTTATAACAAAACCTTTTGATATGGGGTTACCAACAGATTTTGTTTCTTATGAAACGAATCCACCAGAAGAAGATGTTAAACTAAATGTTACTATGCGTTCTTCACCAGACGGTAAAGAATGGTCTGATTGGTATCCCGTACAAGATGTTCCAGAAAATAGATTTTATCAAACAAAAGTAGTGTTTGATTATAAAAAGAATTACCCCGTTAATGTTGAATGGACTACATTAGATAGTTTAACACTTTATTATTTCCAAAGCCCGAAAGGTAAACGTGGATACGCTAATTTAACGGTTTGCCCGACACTTGACGGTTCGCCAACAACAAATTTTTCCGTTGTTATAAAAGAAAAAGTTTTTAGAAACTTTGAAGAACAATACGATATAGTTGCATACGGTTACGAACCTTCTTCTAACTGTAAAACATTTAGATTGGAAAAGGGGGTATATGAGGTATCTGTTTTTAAACCTTATGCTGGTGCTGTCAGACCGTTTGGTAAGTGGAAACAAGAGGTTACATTAGTTGAAGATGAAACAATAACGCCAAATTTGAAAACCTATGATTCGCAATATACCTGTGATATAGATATACAATTGTTGGATAAAGATTATGGTTTTGTTATTTCAAATCCCAATAATGCTTTCGTATATGTAGATGGTTATCCGTTTGTTCAAACAAGCGATAATCTAATTCATACGAAAGGGTTAATAGTTGGTGAAGATTATTGGTGGTTAGCAACCGCTCCGCATTATTATAACACAACATTTGAAACTGAAAGATGTTTGGCAAACTTAGAACGTGTTTATATGGAAAAATCTGAAGCGATAATAAATATTACTGTAATTGATGAAAACAATACACCTGTCGGTGGTGCTAATTTAAAGATAATTGACGAAAACGGTACAGTTATATTAGATAGTATTATAGGCAGTAGTTATCAAACATATATACCTCTCGGAAGATACAAATTTGAAATTTCAAAATCTGGTTATTTAACGGTAACCGAAAGTTACAATATAGAAAGAGATACAAATATTACAGTTCAGTTAAGGGTTGCAGTGTCTGGCTTTATACTACCTGTTATTTATGGTTTAAATGGAACGGTAACGGGTTTCGTAACTTCTGCGAAAGAAAAATATAACACAGTGATTCTTCTCGGTTTCAGCGGTATTACTATATTGGCAATATTTTTATTTATAACATCGTTATTACCAAGAGAAAATCACACAACCTTATTTTTACTTTCATCAATTATAATAATTGTTTTATTTTTCTCATTAATCGGGTTTATACCAGAAATATTAACGATAGCGATTATTATCGGAGTTGGGTTATTGTTTGCATATATATTTAAGAAGGTGTTTGTAGGGTGATCAGATGAGAAAAAATATGAAGAAAATATTGATATTTTTTTCATTTATTTTTTTAGTTCCTAATATAGTTTTTGCCAGTAGTCGTTGTGATTATAGTACAGATTTTCAATCTTATCATTTACCAATAAAATATTGGTACGATAATTTTGATTCAATTCAATCTGAAAAAAATTGGAAAGAAACAAGAGTTTGGTCTTGGGAATATAATGAAACGGACTCATTTGGTGAGAAAGGATACGTTTGGTGTGAAAGAACGGATTGGAACGGTATATCGTGGTGGATAATTAATTATACTCCGAATAAATTTTCTGGTGCTTACGGTAAATGGGTTGTTGGTTATCAATCCGATACAGGTTACTGTACTTGTAAATATTTTCAGGGTTGGTGTTTTGTAAATGTTCATGATATTGAATTACGTTTATTTGATGGTGATATAATAGCAGATTTTCGTCACGGTGAATTAACCACACCAATAGATTCTTGTTCTGGTTCTGGTGGTGGTCATGACGGTGTTGGTGTTCTTGTATTTAACAATTCACTACATGTTGTTGAAATGTATAGGGTTAAAACAGACGGTACTTTAGATTATATATGTTCCGCTTCAATACCACCTGATTATAATCCTTCGGGATATATACAATTAGCAGTTAAATTAGAATTTGATAAATCTGGCGGTTGTGAAATAATATCCCTTTGTCGTCCTTATGCCCAATTTGATTATATTGAATGGGGAGTTGGAGAACCAGGGGCTACAACTACAACTATATTAGGTAATGTAACATACCCAGAAGCACCGACAATAAATATCGCTTGGTTTTCTTCGCTTTGTTGTGAAAAGGGTTGCTATTTTGTACCTTATGTGTGTTATTTTATAGCAACAATTTTAACTCTATCAATAAGTATTTCAATAGCATATAAATTAAAAAATGGTATTTTCGGTATTATAACTTCTTTACTGCTCATAATATTTTTCACAGGCATTAATTTCTATCCTTTATGGCTCGGTATAGTGGTATCAATACTACTATCATTTATTATATTATCGGCTTTAATAAAAAAAGGTGGTTAAATAATGTCTGAAGTAAAAATATTGTTTTCATATCTTGTTTTTTTAGGGTTTGTTATGCAATTAATATCTATGGGAGCGCCTAACTTTATTAGTGGTGATACACCGTATGTTCCAGAACCGCCAACATGCGAGATAGGAGTGCCAGAAGATGTTGAACCGTCCAATTGGTGGGATAGAATAGTGAGAGGTGCTTTTAATGTTCCTGTTATATCTCAAGCGATGATTTTAATACAATTATTAACTTGTGCATGGAATAATGTGACGTTTTTCTTTACCTTAATGAAATATTCTTCATCAATTAGATTAATTAGTGTCGTACTTTTTGTTCCATTTGGAATAATAGTTTTGTGGTTAATAATAAAGTTACTTCGTGGTGGTGGTTAGTGAAAAAAATATTGGTATTAAGTACTATTTTAATGTTTTTAGTTATTTTAACACCGTTTTCTATATCCAAGCCAATAAAACCAACAACAACGGTTTTCACTTCAACAACAACCACAACCGTTCCTTCTTCTATACCGAATCACGATATTAGGCATATAAAAGAAAAAACAGATGTGATAGAAAAAAGAACGGAAATTATTGAAAAACTGTTAAAGGGATTTTCA
>Ga0190304_1001405_pt1 | contig 10678 bp, 15 predicted proteins | sample 48700712_MG_FD_161670 | JGI IMG/M metagenome (GOLD analysis project Ga0190304, IMG submission 161670) | Hydrothermal vent sediment bacterial communities from Southern Trench, Guaymas Basin, Mexico - 4870-07-1--2_MG | ecosystem: Environmental > Aquatic > Marine > Hydrothermal vents > Sediment ... | reverse complement strand
ATAGACCGGTTCCTGGGTGTCCTTATTGAGCACTACGCTGGTGCCTTTCCCTTGTGGTTGGCTCCCGTACAGGCTAGGGTGATGAACATTACCGACGATCAGGCCGAGTACGCCAGGCAGGTGGCCGATAGGTTGACCCAGGAGGTATTCCGGGTGGAGGCAGACCTGCGTAACGAGAAGCTGGGGGCCAAGGTCCGGGATGCCCAGATGGAAAAGATTCCCTACATGCTCATAGTGGGCAAGAGGGAGATGGCCGGGGGCAGGGTGGCAGTGCGGCATCGGCGCCAGGGAGACCTAGGGCCTATGGAGTTGGAGGAGATTATCCAGCGTATGAGGCACGAAGTAGAGGTCAAGGCCTCAGAGTAGGGGCCATTTTTTGAATCTTTGTTGGGAGGTGGAGCTATAGCTGTCAGGGACAGTAAAGACGACAAGATAAGGGCTAACGAGCAAATTCGGGGCCGGGAGGTGAGGGTTATAGACGAGGAAGGTAGGCAGCTGGGAATTATGTCTCTGAGGGAGGCTCTGGCCGCTGCTAGAGAGCGGGATTTGGATTTGGTGGAGGTAGCACCTAATGCCAATCCTCCCGTGTGTCGTATCATGGATCTGGGTAAGTACAAGTACCAGCAGAAGAAGAAGGCCCAGGCTGCCAAGAAAAAGCAGCACGTCATCCAGGTGAAGGAAGTGCGCATGCGCCCCAAGATTGAGGAGCACGACTACCAGGTAAAGCTCAAACACTTGAGGCGTTTTCTGGAGGAGGGGAACAAGGCTAAGGTGAATGTGCGTTTCAGAGGCCGAGAGTTGGCCTTTGTAGATGCGGGGAGACAGGTGCTCAACCGCATTATCCAGGATCTCTCTGATATAGCGGTGGTGGAGAAGCTCCCCGATATGGAGGGGAGGAACATGATCATGGTCCTGGCACCCAAAAGTATGGCCAAGTCTAGTTCTTAGTTTAGCATGGAAGAGGCCTTTTTTAAGCCCCGCTCGGTGGCGGTGGTGGCTTTTGGAAGATCCCAGGAAAGTGGACTATGCTGTAGCCCATAACATCCTTCGTTCCCCTTTCCCGGGGGAGCTTTTCTTTAGTGAATCCCAAAAGGAAGACTATCTTTGGGAGACCCGTCTGTCCGGATGTGAAGTCCCTTCATAACAGAGGGAGCATAGCTTTTCTTTCCCAGTCGGGTGCATTGCTCACTTCCGTCCTGGACTGGGCCGTGGAGGAAGGTATTGGTTTTTCCAAGTTGGTGAGTCTAGAAAACAGAGCCGACGTTACTGAACCTTTTTATGGATTGCTTGGAGGGTTACGGTATTCCTTTGCCTAGGGCTGTTTTGACCACTTCGGCTGCTGAAGCTGTCGCAGAGGCCCAAGAGTTGGGTTTTCCTGCGGTGATGAAGCTTTCTTCTCCCCAGATCCTTCACAAGAGCGATGTGGAGGGTGTGAAGGTTGGTCTAACATCTCCTCGGTAGGTGGAAGGTGCTTTAAGGACGTCACTTTCAGATTGGCTCCTCTCACTTTTGAAGAAGCAGCTGAGATGATAAGAGAGATTAAGAGCTATCCCATTCTGATGGGAGCGAGGGGAGGGGAGAAGGTAGATGTGGATGCTTTAGAGGAGGCCCTGGTGCGTTTTTCCTTGTTGGCTTGGGAGCAGGGCCTAGCAGAGGGTGAGGCCAACCCTTTGAGGGTGACGCCCCAAGGAGTGGTGGCCTTGGACGCCCGTTTTGTTTTGGGAGGCTACATAAAACCCGTAGGGACCCTTCCCGTGTGGAGTAAAGAGCACGGGCTGGTGGATCAGGATGCGTTCTTTTTTTCCCAGGCCTTGGGATTGGGCGACCCTATGGAACTTATGGCTCCCTATGTGGGTACCCGAGACAGGCTGAGTCTCTTTTTCAAGGGTGAGGAGGATGTCCCTGGCAAGGCTCTGGATGCTTTTAGAAAGATCTCTCGAGGAAAGGATCTGGTGATAATTGGTGGGGGGATCCATCTATGAAGGAGCCTTTCTAGGGCTGTCGGGTTTCCAGGTAGCCCAAAACTGGGATGTTCCTGCCCTTCTGATTGCTGTTTATGACGAGAGCCTTAGATCCATTGATCTGGTTTTGGAAGCTTGGTATGGGTTGGGGGATAGGCTTTTGGGTGTTGTGGTAAACAAGGTGCCGGCCCATGGCAGGAAGGTTCTTCTGGAGAAAGTGGTGCCTTTCATGGAGAGAAAAGGTGTGAAGATTCTGGATATAGTGGCTCAAAATTCTAAACTCCAGGCGCTCTCTCTGGAAGAGATCCTTGGCATTACTGGTGGCGAGCTTCTCACTACCTCCCCTGCAGGGGAGGTGCGAGTGGAGGGTTTCCTCCTGGGTTCCATGGGGCTGGAGGCAGCCGTGCCCTACTTTAGGAATGGTAAAGGAAAGGCCCTCATCGCTCCGGCGGACAGAGCCGATTTGATGTTGGCAGCTTTAGAATGTCCCATCAGCGCCAATAATAGTGACGGAGGGTCTTTCTCCCTCGGAGTCTGCCGTTCATAGAGCGAAGGAGAAGGGGGTGCCTGTAGTGCTGGTGGATATGGACACTCTTTCCGCTGTGGAGTTGCTAGATGCGAAATGGGGTATAGTGGCTTTGAGTGGCAAAGGGAAAGTGGCTAGGGCAGTGAAGTTGGTGAAGGCTTCTCTGGATTGGGAAGCCCTTTTGGGGGCTTTGGGGGTGTAGTGAAGGTATTGGCCCTTGAGGGGAGCCCTCGAAGAGGGGGAAACTCTTCTATCCTTCTGGACTGGGTATTGGAAGGGATAGAGGAAAAAGGGGGACAGGTTACCCGCCTTTATGTCAGAGATCTGGAGATCAGTCCATGCACTGGGTGTGATGGTTGTCAAGTAGCGGGGGAGTGTGTGGTCAGGGACGACATGGATCGGGTGATAACCCTCCTTTTGGATAGTGATCATTTGGTGGTGGCGACACCTGTCTATTTTTATCACCTTCCTGCTCAACTTAAGGCTTTAGTGGATCGTTTCCAGCCTTTATGGGTGAGGAGGGTTCTTCTGAAAAAGGGGCCGCCCGAAAGGGGAAAGCTGCTTCTAGTGGGGGTGGGGGCCACTAGAGGCGAAAGGCTTTTTGACGGTATCTTGCTCACCATGAAGTGTGTAGCCCCCTTTCTTGGGCTTGAGCTGGCTGATCCTCTGCTGGTGAGAGGAGTGAACGCTGTGGGGGCAGTAAGGGATGTTAGGGGACTAAAAGGGATAGCTATAAAGAAGGGTATGGAGTTGGTGACACGAGGCTAGTCTGATGGAGATCCTCTGCGGTTGTGGTAGAAGTGTGGAGTGGCGCTGTTTTCGGAGTCTGTTGTGGCTTGATTGGATCTTGACAATTACGATATGGTGGTTTCCTGTGGAGCCGAAGATGAGAGCTGTGTTGGGAAGGTGTTGTTGGGAATCCGCAGGCCTGGTGTGGAGTATGTCTGATTTATGGAAGGAGAAGGGACCATGAAGGAAGCAGTGGAAGAGGTGGTGAGGGAGAGTTCGGTTCTCATCGACAAGGAGGGTCTTTCCAACCTTTATGAGTCTGTTCTCAAAATAGCAGGGTTTGGTTTGGGAGGGATTCTCTATACTGCCGGCAAGAAGGCTGGGAACAAGGGTGCGGTTCTCTTGAAGGATAGATTGGGTGTAAAGGGGCTAGATCTTATTGAAGCCATGGTTTTGGCCTTTGAGGTGGGCAACTGGGGAAAGATGAGGGTGGAAGACGTGAATGAAGAGCTTTATAGGGTTACTGTAACGGAGAACGTTCTGGTGAGTAGTATGGAGAAGAGGAGAGAAAAGCCGGTGTGCCATCCTTTGGCGGGGTACATAGCCGGTTTCTTTGAGTTGGCGTTGGAGGACAAAGTCCAGGTTAAAGAGCAACAGTGCATGGGAAAAGGGGACTCGGCCTGTGTTTTTGAGGTGAAGGTGGGTTAGGTTCTGCCCTTTTTTGTCTTGCTCCAATCAATGAACGCTTCTCAGGGCTGTGCCCATGGCTATGGGGATGCGGGTGGAGATTTCGTCCATGTGGGTGGGGTCTAGGCGGGGGTGAAGGTCTATCTTTCTTATAGGAGAGAGGGTTTGGACGTGAACGTTGAGGAAAGAAGTGAGCTCGGGAGTCAGGAAGGGTGTGTTAGAAGCACCACCTGTAATAAGGATCTTTTCTATCCCCTCCTGAGTGCCTAGAAGGTTTTGGGAATAGTTAAGGGAGATGATTATTTCGTTGTGGAGCTTTGACGCCAGAGCATGGGAGCCTTCCCTGAGCGTGTCTTCATCTATGTCTCCTGAGAGCTTTATCCGCTCGGCGTCCTCTATCGAACAGTCGAGGCGGCGAGATATGCTTTGGGTTACCACATCTCCCCCTATCTCCACGTTCCTACTGTAAAGGATACGGTTGTCCTTGATGACCAAAAGGTTAGAGCTTTCGGCTCCGATGTCCAGTACCATAAAGAGGACATTGGACAGATCGTCATAGTTGACTATGGCTATGTTTGCCAGGGCTAGGAATGTGGAGTCTAGGACTTCTAAATTGATTCCAGCCATGAGAAAGAGTTGTTGATAGGACTCTATGACGTTTCTTCTCGCTACCACATAGACTAGGTCTATGTTCTCCCCTTCCTTGATGTCATACACGTGGAAGTCGAAGTGGATCTCTTCTAGTTTGAATGGAAGGGTCTTTTCTATTTCCCACTGGATAGCCTTTTCTATCTCTTCTGATGGCACATAAGGCAGTCGAGTTCTTCTGAGGATGGTGAGGTTCCCGGGCAAAGCTAGAGAGATGTTTCTATTTTTTAGGTTTAGTGTGTTCCAGATAGTATCCAACTCTGATGCCAGGCCTTCCTGATCTTCAATGGAGCCCATACTCATCTTTCCAGGTGGCAGAGGGACTACGTGGGCTTGGTGCAGAACTAACTGGCTTCCTTTTCTTTTGATGTCGGCAATTTTTATTGCGTTAGTTCCTATTTCCACTCCTAAAAGAGCTTTTTTCTTTCCCAAGGCCGCTTTAAAGGGTCCCAGCTTTTCCAGCAGCTTCAAAGCTCCTCTCCCAAATGAGGTTTTCTTAGGTTATTAGCATTGATATCTGAGATTAGTCAACCAGAAAATGGGCTCTTGTTAGGTTTTTCCCCTTTTTCCTCCCTTTCTTGGTGACCGATGAAGCAGCTTTTCCCTCCTTCACGGGAGGGATCAGATACTGCTCAGAGTATACCTTTAACTGTACCTGTTCTTTTGTAGATGTACGCTTGGATAGCTAGGATTATGCTACCCATAATCATGGGTCCTACAGCTGCAGGGTAGTTTCTTTTGATAATAGAAACCACGCCCGACACCATGAGAAATACTCCCAGAAATATCCATATCATGCCACTGATTTTCGAGTGGTCCACTTTGAAGTCCCCCTGTTTTTATTTCTCCGCTTTAAGCTGGTATTTTTTAATCTTATTGCTGAGGGTATTTCGATTTATTCCCAATACCTGAGCAGCTTTTCTTTTGTTGCCTCCTGTGTGTTCTAGGGCCTTCTCGATGAGAACCCTTTCTACTCCTTCCATGACTAAGCTGTGGAGGTTCTTACTGTTGTACAATTCCGGATGGTCGATGGCTTCCTTCACTAGCCTTCCAATGAGAGAGGGTAAATCAGAGGACATAAACTTCACTCCTTTAGCTGGGGGAGATCTATCAAAAAAACTTTACACCATCCCTGTTGGCTAATCAAGGCTGAGATTAGGAGTGATGGGTGTATTGGGGGTCCAAAATCGGCGTTATTGGCCTGGAAAGCTTCGATTGCATCTTTTTGGGACCTTTTTCTCTCTGAAGGTGTGCTCTAAGGTGGTGTTACAGGATGAGCCCACTGAAGAAAGGGTTAAATCGTTTTTCCCTTCCAATGGTGGATGGGGGACCGTGGCCTGGTAGTACTTCTGTGTCCTCTGGCAGAATGAAGAGTTTCTGTCTCACAGAGCGGAAGAGGGCATCGTGCTGTGAAAAGGGCAGGTCTGTTCTGCCTACGGATCCAGCAAAGAGGGTGTCCCCTGTGAAGACCACTCCGGAGCCGTAAAGGCAGACGGAGCCTACGGTGTGGCCGGGGGTTTCTATCACGGTTAGTTCCTCGCTGCCCACAGGAATCGTGTCTCCTTCTTTCAGTAATAGATCGGGTTCTGGAGAGGGTTTGGCCCTGCATATCATGACGAGCATAGGATTATGGGGGGATCTGAAAAGGGGGAGGTCCTTTTCTGGTATGGCAAGTAGGGCTTCGGGAAAGGCCTCTTTCACGTCGGCGTTGGCACCAATGTGATCAACGTGGCAGTGAGTGTTAACGATGTGGGTAAGGGTGAAGCCTCGTTTCTCAATCTCCTCTACGATCATGGTGCCCTCTGCTCCTGGATCTATCACTATACCTTGATTGGTTTCTTCATCCCACACTAGATAGCAGTTGACTTCTAGAGGTCCTACCACAAGGGTTTCTATTTTCATCTACCTCTTTCCCTCGAGTTGATAATAAAGGTGACAGGTCCATCGTTTTCTATGTAGACCAACATGTGGGCTTGGAAAACACCCTGAGCTACTGAGAGGGGGTATTGTTTGAAATGTTCCACGGCCCTGTTGAAGATGTCCGAAGCTTCCTGAGGGGGAGCAGCCCGAGTGAAATTGGGCCTCCTTCCCTTACGGCAGTCTCCCAGGAGAGTAAACTGGGGAATGACTAGGATGCCTCCCTGGATGTCCAACACAGAAAGGTTCATCTTTCCCTGCTCATCTTCGAAGATGCGCAAGTGGACGATCTTGTCGCAGAGCCATTCTAGGTCTTCTTGGGTGTCACCCTTCTCTACTCCAAGGAGGCAGTTGAGGCCCGGGCCTATCTGGCTTACCACTTGGCCACCTACTTCTACTCTAGAACTCTTTACTCTTTGGATGACAGCTATCATGGGCTTTAAGTATATAGGTTCTCGTCCCGTGCTGGCAATGGTCATTTGGTTATTCTAGGAGGTCTACAATCTCTTGGGTGGTGTAGATGGTGGCGAATCCCGAGGCCAGGTTGCACAGAGTGGCTTGGTGGAGGTAGGGATCGTCGGTGGCCGTGGCGTCGGCCAGAAAGAAGATGCGGAAATCCCGGTTGAAGCCGTCCCTGGCCGTGGTCTCGCAGCAGTAGTTGGTCATGACACCGCAGATGATAAGGTCTGTCACCCCCAATCTCCTGAGATGTTCCTCTAAATCTGTTTTGTAGAAGGCGGAATATCGGGTTTTGGTGTTTATTATCTCCTCCCCATCTTGAGGCTCGATTTCCCTGATGATTCTGTGTTCCCATCGGCCAGGTGTGAAGACTTCCATGGAGGCTTTGCCCCACCACTGGACCAAGAGTCCCCCGTCTTTTTCTAGATCCCTGTGGGTGTGTGCTGTGAAAACCACGGGCCAGTTTCTCCTTCGGAACAGAACAAGGAGTTTACGTACGTTGGGCAGAATGGACCTGGCCAGATCTAGGAGGTAGTTCTGCATGTCTATTACAAGAAGGCAAGTCTTGTCCCTTTGGGGTTTCCAAAGGTGGAGTTGATACCGGTGGTAGTCCATCTCTCTGTCCTCCCTGGGCTTAGGATCGGTCCTGGAAGGTAGCATAGCATTCCCTTTGGGAGATAGGAAGAGGGATGAAAAACTCAATCTCGTTTCATTTGGGGCGATGCCGTACGGGGAGGACTCTGATGGGGATGAAGGGATGAGCCCTTCTCACAGGTCCTACTCTTGTCTTGACAAGGAGTTGAAAGGTCTGGTAGCTAATTTTCCTAGGTTGGTGGGCCAATTTTTTTTGGCCGAGCGTTACAGCGAGATTTAAAGGTTTTTTATAAACCTTAAAACAGGGGTGACTCATGTTTGACAAAGTGCTTATTGCCAACCGAGGTGAGATTGCTGTCAGGGTAATCAGGGCTTGTCAGAAGCTGGGAGTAAGGACAGTGGCTGTCTATTCCGACGCCGACAAGGAAGCCCTCCACGTTCAGATGGCTGATGAGGCTTTCCATATAGGTCCTCCTCCCGTGGCCCAGAGTTATCTGAATATGGACAAGATCATCGAGGTGGCCTTGGAGGCTGGGGCTCAGGCTATCCATCCGGGTTACGGCCTGTTGGCGGAGAACGCTGCCTTTGCCAGGAGGTGCCAGGAGAAGGGGCTGGTCTTTATTGGTCCCAAGCCAGAGCCTATGGAGGCTATGGGATTCAAGGTGAAGGCCCGCCAGATCATGCAAGCGGCTGATGTTCCCATTGTGCCTGGCAATGTGGAAGGTATCCAGGATCTGGAGAAAGCCAAGGAGCTAGCCAAGGGGATAGGTTATCCTGTCATGGTGAAGGCCTCGGCAGGAGGCGGTGGCATAGGGATGCAGATTGCCCACAACGAGAAGGAGCTGGAGCAGGCTTTCAAGATGTGTGAGGCCCGGGCTAAGGCATATTTTGGCGACCCTTCCCTCTACCTTGAAAGGTATATAGAGGAACCCAGGCATATAGAGATCCAGGTGTTGGCTGACAACGGAGGCTACACTATCCACCTTAACGAGAGGGAGTGTTCGGTCCAGAGGCGTCATCAGAAGGTGATTGAGGAGGCCCCTTCCACCTTTGTAGACCCTGACCTGCGGCAGAAAATGGGTGCTGCTGCTGTTCGAGCAGCACAGGCAATTGGCTATAACAATGCCGGAACCGTGGAGTTTCTTGTGGATCCCGAGAAGAACTTTTACTTCCTAGAGATGAATACCCGTATCCAGGTAGAGCACCCAGTGACTGAGATGACAACGGGAGTGGATCTGGTGGAGTGGCAGCTGAGGATCGCTTCTGGTGAGCCTCTCACCTTGAAGCAAGAGGAGATTGGTATCAACGGCCATGCCATTGAATGCCGTATCTATGCTGAAGATCCTGATAAGAACTTCATGCCATCACCTGGCAAAATCACTAGGTGGCAAGTGCCTGAGCTGGAGGGCTTCCGGGCTGATATGGGAGTTTATGAGGGGTACACGGTGTCTCCCTATTACGATCCCCTGTTGGCCAAGTTCATCACCTGGGGCGAGACTAGGGACCAGGCCATTGACCGGATGATCCAGGCTTTGGAGTCCACGGTGGTGGATGGGATCAGGACCAATATCTCCTTCCATATCGCAGCTTTGAAGAGTAAACTTTTCCATGAGGGTAGAACTACCACCAACTTTATAGATCAGTTGAAGAAGGAGGAGTGAGAGATGGCGGAAGTGGCATGCTCCATGGCTGGGGTGGTTGCAGAAGTGAAGGTTCAGCCCGGAGATACCATTGAGCCCGGGCAGGAGCTTCTCATCTTGGAGTCTATGAAAATGATGATTCCCTTTCAGTCTGAGACCAATGGTGTGGTGAAGGAAGTGAAGGTGAATGTGGGCGACTTTGTCAATGAAGGGGACGTGGTAATAGTTCTGGAGTGAACCATGGAAGAACTGGTTTTGGAGGAAAGGCAGGGTCATGTAGCCATTTTGACCCTTAACCGTCCCCGAGTAATGAACGCCCTCAACTTTCCCATGCTGAGGGCCCTAAAGGGGAAGTTGGATGCGTATTGGTTTGAGAAAGAGGTTAGAGTGATCCTGGTCACAGGAGCAGGAGAGAAGGCCTTCTGCGCCGGCGCCGATCTTAAAGAGAGAGCTACCCTGTCTGAAGTGGAGGTGAAGGAGTTCATCCGGACCATTAGGGACACCTTCACCATGCTGGATGAGATTCCCAAGCCCACCATAGCTGTCATCAACGGTGTGGCCTTCGGTGGGGGGTTGGAGATGGCTTTAGCCTGTGATCTTCGCCTGGCCGCTGAGTCGGCTCGTATGGGTTTGACAGAGACCAGTTTGGCCATCATCCCGGGAGCCGGAGGGACCCAGCGGCTCCCCAGAGTGGTGGGCAAGGCCAGGGCCAAAGAGCTCATTTTCACTGCCAGGCGTATCACGGCTCAGGAGGCGGAGAGAATAGGTTTGGTGAATGAGGTGGTATCCGACGACAGGCTACTGGAGCGAGCCATGGAGGTGGCTCAAGAGATAGCAGCTAACGGTCCTATGGCCGTGGCCCAGGCCAAGTACGCCATCAACATGGGCTCTGAGGTAGAGATCCACGCCGGGCTTTTTATTGAGTCCCGGTGTTACGACAATATTATCCCTACCAAGGATCGCTTGGAGGGGCTCAAGGCTTTTCAAGAGAAGAGGAAACCCCGTTACGTAGGGGAATAGGAGGTAAACCATGGCTACTAAAGGTGAGGAGCTTAGGGCCGTCAGGGAGAGGATTCTCCAGATGGGGCCTGAGCGCCACAAGAAGAGGGTGAAGGAGGACTATGGGAAGCTCCTGTGTCGGGAGCGTCTGGAAATCCTCCTGGATCCTGGCTCCATTGTTGAGGATGGCCTCATGGCCAACTGTCTGGAGGAGGAGCTTGCGGCCGACGGGGTGGTTACTGTTTTGGGCAAGATCAACGGGCGGAATGTGGCAATCATGGCCAACGACTTCTCTGTCAAGGCCGGTTCCTGGGGTGAACGCACTGTTGAGAAGATTATCCGCATTCAGGAGACGGCTATGCGCCTGCGCATTCCTATGATCTACCTGGTGGACTCTGCGGGGCTGCGCATCACTGATCAGATCTACTGCTTTCCCGGTCGGCGCCACGCGGGTAGGATCTTCCACCTCCAGGCCCTCATGTCGGGCATGATCCCCCAGATTTGTATCCTGTCCGGTC
>Ga0190304_1001403_pt1 | contig 10686 bp, 6 predicted proteins | sample 48700712_MG_FD_161670 | JGI IMG/M metagenome (GOLD analysis project Ga0190304, IMG submission 161670) | Hydrothermal vent sediment bacterial communities from Southern Trench, Guaymas Basin, Mexico - 4870-07-1--2_MG | ecosystem: Environmental > Aquatic > Marine > Hydrothermal vents > Sediment ... | reverse complement strand
TATCGTTATGGATAATCCTGACAACAGACTGCCAGTCGGGGTATTTGCCACCGGAGAAGTTATTTTTAAAATCAAGGAGAATGCTTTGGTTATTCCCCGAACTGCATTATCAGCAGATAACGTGGTTTTTATCATTGAATCAGGCAGGGCAAAACGGAAGGTTGTTCAAACAGGAATTTTGCTTGCTGACAGGGTAGAGATTACAGCAGGGCTGAATGAAGGAGATACTGTTATCTCTGAGGGTACTTTGGGTCTGGAAGATGGAATGGCTGTCAAAGTAATAGGGAGATAGTAATGACAATATCAGAATTCTCAGTAAAACGACCTGTAAGTATTCTTATGTTTGCTATGATGTTAATTGTAATAGGTTTATGGTCCTTATCTACCATGAAACTCGATTTACTACCCGATATTGAAATGCCTGTTTTAACAGTAATAACCAGTTATCCGGGTGCTTCATCTGAAGAAATTGAACGTATAGTAAGTGAACCCCTGGAAAAAGGGGTTGGATCTGTAACCAATCTGAAATCAGTGAAATCAAATTCAAGAGAGAATGTATCTCTGCTTACTATAGAATTTGAGTCCGGTACGGATACTAATGTCGGTGCCCAGGATGTCCGGGATGCTCTGGATTTGGTAATGTCCAACTTTCCCGATGAGGTTAATCGTCCTATAATAGCAAAGATGGATATGTCCCAGATGCCGGTACTTGTTATGGGAATTTCAGGAATGGACGATACAATTGCGTTAAAAGATCTTGTGGATGATAAAATTACAGACAGGTTAAAGCGTCTGGACGGTGTTGGAAGTGTGATGGTTATGGGCGGGGATGAAAGAGAAATCCAGGTACAAATGAATTATCTGAAAATGAAGGAACTTGGTATATCCTCAGATGCGATAATGAGTTCTCTGGCAGCACAGAATCTTAATCTTCCTGCCGGAATTATTGATGAGGGGCAAAGAGAGTTTTTGCTGCGTTCCTTAGGAGAGTTTGATTCTGTTAAGGATATTGATAGTGTAATAGTCGGGACAACCTCCTATGGGGAGCCTGTACATCTTCGCGATGTTGCAGAAGTTATCGACGGGAAAAAGGAAACCCGATCTTATATGCGGACAGACCGTAAACAGGGTGTAGCTCTTATGATAACCAAGCAGTCTTCTGCTAATACTGCTTCAGTTTCAAAAATTGTTAAAAAAGAATTGGAACAAATTGTTAAGGAGCTTCCTTCCAATATTGTTTTTTACCCTATTATGGATCAGGGGAAGGAGGTTTCTACAGTAATTGCAGCCACAGGAACCAATGCTCTGGTAGGCGGGCTGCTGGCAGTTTTCTTTATTTTCTTTTTTCTGCATGGATGGAGACCTACCTTTGCTATTGGAGTTGCCATACCACTTTCCGTAATTGCCACCTTTATTCCAATAAAGGCTGCAGGTTATTCCCTTAATATAATGACTCTTGGAGGACTCGCCCTTGGCGTAGGAATGCTGGTGGATAATGCTGTTGTTGTAATAGAAAATATCTATCGTAACATGGAGGGAGGCAAAAACAGAAATGATGCTGCCAGTACGGGAGCTTCCCAGGTAGGTATGGCAATAATTGCAAGTACATTTACTACTGTAGCTGTTTTTCTTCCCATGTCGCTTTCTTCTGGTATTGCAGGTCAGCTGTCCCGGGGGCTTTCTCTTACAGTATCATTTTCGCTTCTGGCAAGTCTCATTGTAGCGCTTACAGTAGTTCCCATGATTGCTTCCAAAGTATTTAAGAAACAGGAAGAGCGTCAGAATATAAAAAAGAAAAATGTTAAAGGTCCAATGATGATCATTCGTGACAAATATGGAAAAATACTTGCCTGGACACTTAAGAGCAGAAGAATTATGCTGTCAGTTCTGGTTCTTATTATAATTTTTACTGTCGCGGCAGGATGGTTTTTTGTTGGCATGGAGTTTATGCCTAAATCTGATACAGGAATGATTACATTAAATCTGGAACTGCCTGTGGGAGCCCGATTAGGTGAAACTGATCTTAAAGCAGGTATTCTGGAAGATATCGCTCTTTCAATCCCTGAAGTTGAGCGTGTAATGATGATGATAGGCAGTTCAGGAGATGCGATGATGGCTTCATTCGGCCCCACAGGTTCAAATCAGGCAATGGCCATGATTAAACTTTATGATGAAGATCAAAGAACCGGTAAACGTTCAGATGAAGAAATAATAAATGAAATAAGAGATAGGTTTCCTGATTTTCCCGGAGTAAAGCTTGAAAATCAGGATATGGCCAGCAGCAGTATGATGGGTGGATCCAGTTCTGCAATTGATATTAAAATATTTGGAAAAGATCTGGATCGGACGGGTGCGTATGCATTGGAAATTGAAAAAGCTATCCGTACAGTAGAAGGGGTTGTTGATGCTCACTCCTCCCTTGAACAGGGAAAACCTGAAATTGGTATTCAAATTAATAAAGAAAAGGCAATGCGCCTGGGACTACCTGTAGCTGTGGTTGCAGGGCAGTTACGAACATTAACTTTAGGCACAGTTTCAACCAGATTACGGGAAAAGAATGGAGATGAAACCGATATACGGGTGCGCCTGCGTGAAAAAGACCGTTTGACCAGAGAAACTATAGAATCACTGCCCATAAACCTTCCTATGGGAGGAACTGTCCCTTTAAAAGAAGTAGCGGATTTTAGAGATACCTATGGTCCAATCGAAATTGAACATGAAGATCAGACACGTGTGGTTCATGTTTATGCCAATCGAACGGGAAGGAATCTAGGAGATATAGTTACAGATATAAAAATAGCTATTGCTCCGGTTGTTGAAAAATTTCCATCCGGATATAGTTATGAACTGGGCGGTGAAAACGAGACGATGACTGATTCCTTTAAGGATCTTTTACAGGCGATGATTGTGGCAATTATACTGGTGTACGCAATTATGGCTGCCTTATTTGAGTCAATTACACAACCATTGGTAATACTGGTTACCTTGCCTCTTGCAGCTATCGGGGTAGTATGGATTTTCCTTATTACAGGTTCAACACTTTCTATTGTATCATTTATGGGGATCATTATCCTGATTGGAATAGTGGTTAACAATGGAATTGTTCTTATAGATCATATTAATCAACTTCGGCGTAATGAAAATATGGAAAAGCATCAGGCTCTGGTTCAGGGTGGTATGGACAGGCTTCGGCCAATTCTAATTACTGCAGGAACTACAATACTGGGAATGCTGCCAATGGCATTTTCAACAGGTCAGGGAGCTTCTATGAAAGGGCCAATGGCGCTTACTGTAGTAGGAGGGCTTATAACATCAACCTTTTTTACTCTCTTTTATGTCCCTTTGTTTTACTCTATAGCTGACCACATATCTTATAAAACAACAAAAAAAATGACATCTATGCTGCATGGACCTCAGGAAGAGGCGTGATCAGTATCTCCTTAGGAGGTGCAAATATATTTATTTGCACCTCCTTTAATATCATTTGAAAAAAATACAGAGAAAGTAAAGATTATAGAAATTGACAAATAAAGAGGTTCTCTACAATGCAGATAAGAAAATTCGGTTTCCTTACTTTAATTTTTTGTTTTATACTTATTGCTCAATCCCTCTTTGGTTCTGAAATTGATCAGTTTACCGGCAGGGAAAAATATCAGGACAGTGCACTGGATTTTACCGAAAAATTAAACAAATATACAAATAGTCTTATTCTACAGGGTGTTAATAATTTTAATGAGAAAAATCAGCAAAAAGATTTAACATTAAGTGAAATACATCAAAAGGCGGCTTTTGAAATTTATATGACAACAGCTGGAACCCGTATTGATAAATATGACTTTCTTAAGCCAGCTAAAATAAATCTTCCTTATTCGCTTTTATTTAAAACTGGTCAGGGTCCCTTGCAAAAATGGGTTAAGAGCGAGGAAAATAATTGTTACTGGATCTATACTGATAATAATATTTATTCCAATACCTATCCGGATGCTTTCAATATAAATGTAACAATTAAGGTTGGCGGTGAATTTATTGGGTCAGATAAGGTGGATCATTTTTTTGATCAGGGCTATGCATATTTTGTACAAAGCGATTTTGGCTTAAGTGATTGGCAGGCTAAGCGCTATGGGAGGGATTCCGAATATAGCTGGTATGGCCTGGCAGCCGGCGGTGTCTTCTCATTTGCTGATCTTAGAGCTAACTGGGCTGGTTATCAGTTTTTTAAGAATCTTTTTTTTGGAAGTAATTCTCTTTTAAGTGTTTCTGCAGATGGTGTTGTCAGCATGAGACGCAATTTTGACTGGTCTGAGTATATTGATTGGCAGTTTGATGAATTAAAAAATCCATCCTTTTATTCTGATTTTCTTAAGGGAAGAATAAAAAGACATATAAGGGATAATCTTGATAGTTATAGGGAAACCTATAGGTTTTTGGAGGCAAGAGATATGTTCAGCCTGGCTGAAAAACGGGATACATTCTATCTCACAGAAGATTTACAAACTAAAAAATCCAATATTTCCGACTTTAAGGAACTTCTTGCAGACAGGGCAGAGAATGATAAAGAAATTGCCCTGGTTTTTTCCGGCGGCGGTGGAAGAGGGGCATATGAAATTGGAGTTTGGAAAGCTCTGTCTGATCTTGGTTTTAAAATAGAAGGAGTATACGGTACTTCCGTAGGTTCGATTAATGGACCGGCAATTATTATGAATGATTATAAAAAGGTCAGGGATCTGTGGTTTGATATATCATATTTTACAGTAATGGATATATCAACTGCAGCAGAAAATCTATTAAGGGGAGATCTAAAAAAACTTTCTTTAAAAGATTACATCGATATCATAAAAAAATTCAGATCGGATAGGGGAATCGATGTTGCCCCATTAAGAAAATTACTAACAAATATTATTTCTGAAGAGGAAGTCAGAGCATCTGATATTGATTACGGACTTGTATTTTTTTCAGTCTCAAACCTGGAACCAAAGATGGTTTATATCGATCAGGTTCCTGAAGGTGAATTAATTGATTATATTCTTGCAAGTGCTAATTTCCCATTGTTTAAAAGAGCTGAAATTAATGGAGAAACTTTTATTGATGGAGGTGTTTACAGCAATGTGCCAGTTGAAATGGCTGTAGAAAAAGGATTTAAAAATATTGTTGTTGTTGATATTGCATTACAAACGCCTGTAGATATTGTGAATTCCATAAAACGAAACCTTGGTAAATCACTTAACCTAACCATTATTAAACCAAGGGAGCAATATGGTTCAGTTCTGACCTTTGAGAAAGAAATATCAGAAAAATACCTTATAGAAGGATATCTTGATACAATGAAGACATATGGATATCTGGAAGGTGATAAATACTATATTTACGGATCTGAAGATATAATTAAAAAAATGTTTGACAGTCTGAATATGGAAAAACAGGAAGAAGCACTTTCGCTTCTTGGAATTGATACTAATGATAAGCCAGATATAAAAGATTCTTATAAAGAATTTGTTGTACCTGTTTTTGAATCTGCATTTCCATCAAATATTACTACAGAAAATATTAGTCTTGTTCTCCTGGAAAAATTAGTAAAAAAGACTGATATCGAACCTCTAACGGTGTACACACAAAATGAAATTTTGAAAAAGATTGTCACTAAGACTGAAAATGAGATATTAGGCACACAAATAATAGATTTTATCAGGACCTCACGGTATATAAAAATCATCAGGTTCCTGAAATATTTGGATACTAATTCTTTAAATACCAGCACAATACCAAAAGGCTATTATGATTTTATGACGCGGTTTAATACCCTGCTGGATTAGCAGTGAAGCTTATTAAAATTTGGATCTCAAATACTTAATCCAAAGCGTATTGTATAATTAAGGGAGAAAAAGATGAAAACTTCACAATCGGAATATTTTTTTGACTGTCACTGTCACACAATGACTCTTGGTCAGGTAAATGTTACATCCTTTCTTGAAAATATGTTAAAAAATGCCGATTTAGAAATCCTGTTGGGAATCGTCGGGGGTAATGCCGGATCCAGAGACAAAAGGATTTCCAGTCAGATTAAAAATGTTTTCAATCTGCTTGCTCTGATGCAGAATGATCTGGTAGATATATTTAATACCATGGAAGATGATCTAAAAGGGGAATTTGGAGGAGAATCTCTGGTGGATGAAAATGGACTGCAGATGAACGGGCGAACCTATCATAAACTAGTTCTAACTCCACTCTTAATGGATTTCAAACCAGCACCAGGAGCTAAAAGTCTGACTTACTATCCTCAACCCAGAAAAGAACTTCGAACTGTTATAAATGAGTATTCTTTTGCCATTAAGCAGTACTGCAAAGAAAGACCGAATGGGCTTCTACACATTTTTCCCTTCCTGGGAATTAATCCGGCAGCCTATACTCAAAAGGAACTGGAATCTATTATCGAAGATAGTTTCGATTTTTACAGTTTAAGAAAGAGGGCCCGTAGTGTCCGTGGGTCGGGACTGCTGACATTGATGGCCGGACATATTTCTCCAAAAAAAATGTTTGCCGGAATCAAACTATACCCACCCATGGGTTTTGATCCCTGGCCGGAGGATAAGGAAGAAAGGAAAAAGGTCGAATACCTCTATTCTTATGCACAAGGAGCTTCCATACCTATTACAACCCACTGTAATGACGGTGGATTTGTCACTGTGGATTATAAACAGGCAAATAGAAACACTAATCCAGCTAGATGGGAAAAGGTACTGGAACGATTTCCCGATCTTAAGCTGAACTTCGCCCATGCAGGAGTAAGTACATCTTTGCAGTTTCCAAACCCGTTTGGGAAAAAGGAAAAAAGCTGGACCGAAAGGATATTTGATCTCATGGATCGCTATGAGAATGTATATGCTGATTTTTCGTTTAACGGGATCTCTCCCGTATTCTATGAAAAATTTTTCCTGCAGCTGTCCGGGCTTGAAGAAGCCGGTAGAACCAGGTACAGGGACAGAATACTCTTTGGAACTGACTTTATGATTAATTTAATGGGAATCAGGAGCTATAGAGATTATTACAGTATCTACGAGGATGCAGTGCTGGATATAGAGCTAAAACACCGGTTTGCTTCTGTTAATCCACTGTCGTTTCTGAATCTATAGGGATATGAGAAAATAAAAATATAATGGAGAAAATAAGATTTGAACAATATACATAATTTATTATTAATTTCACAAAATTGGCTAAAATACTATTTTTTGGTATTTATTATCTATTCTTTTATTGGATGGATTGTCGAATCCGGATATCGTACGATTTTGGAAAAGGGTAGGTTTGTTAATTCAGGATCCCTGTTTGGACCTTTTATCCCTATATATGGTTTCGGAGGAACAGCTATTCTTTTAATTAGATTGCATGTTGGTTCTTTGGCATTTCCCGTCCAAATTATTATTTTTTCTGTAACTGCAACAGCCCTTGAATACCTGACTTCTTATATTCTGGAAAAAAAATTCTCACTAAGATTTTGGGATTACTCCAGTTATCCATTGAATATCAAAGGTCGGGTATGTCTTCTGTATAGTGGGTTCTGGGCAATTCTCTCAGCAATTCAAATTATTTATATTCAGCCATCTGTAGATCATCTTATAAAGAATATCCCATTAAGACTACAATTAATTATTCCGGTAGTATTTCTTATTTATGTCAGCCTTGATCTATTCTACTCTAACCGTCTTTATCTTCGTTTCACCAGGTTCTTATTAAATATCAAGGGTTTAAGGACAAAAAAAATATCAGGAGAAATACGCGCAAGATTGCAGAATGTTCATCCAGTAAGTGAAATGAGGAGTTTCCTGCGGCCACTAAAGGTATTTCCATATTTGAGGGAGGAATTTTCAGAATCTATGCTTCATTTCCCAAGATTATCAAATATTCCATATTTAAAAGTGCTCAGGAAAAATATCCAGGACAAAATTGAAACACTAAGCTTTGAAAATAACAATACAGATATGGCAGAATTTAAAAACATTTGTAAAGATATAATAGAACATCCGGAATATCAGAAGTTGAAAAATATTAAACATCATGACAAGGATATTTACACGCATAATCTTAAAGTTGCATGGATTTCATATCTTACAGCAAAGAAGTTAAACCTACATGTTAAAGAAATGGTTCGGGGTGCATTACTTCATGATTTCTTTTTTTATGACTGGCGTATGAAGGGGGCAAAAGACACTTTTCTGCCTCATGGATTTACACACCCTTTTGTGTCACGCAAAAATGCAGAAAAAGTCTTTGGACATCTTACACCAATAGAGAGAGATATCATAATAAAGCATATGTGGCCCCTAACAGTAGTTCCACCAGGATATTCTGAAAGCTTTCTTGTCTCTCTAATTGATAAACTTGTTGCCGGAAAGGAAGTTGCAAAGGATGTTCTATACAGAAAAAAGGAATAAAAAACGATTAATTTCTAATTTTATTCATGAGTCTGTTCAGTTCCTTAATTTTGTCAAATAATCTGCCTGGGCATATATTCCACTATAATTTTTTTTTGTTGACCTTTTTTAACTTTGAAAGTATATTACTATGCAAAAGATTTGCTATGCAAAAGATTTGCTATGCAAAAGATTTGCTATGCAAAAGATTTGCTATGCAAAAGATTTGCTATGCAAAAATGGGAGAAATGAAGAAGTGGAGACTGATGATATAGATAATACTATCAAAGAAATTGATATTTTACTTCCTGAAATAATGAAGAAAATGGAATTTAATAGTTTAACAGGGATTTTTGGAATAGATATAAATCTTACAATATCTCAATTCCATGTTCTTATGTCTGTTGTTTACAATGAGGGCTGCCCAATAAGCACTTTATCAAAAATGATGTCTTTGAGTTCGGGAACTATGACAGGTCTGGTTGAACGTCTGGAAAAAAAAGACCTGCTTATTAGAAAACATGATCAATCTGATAGAAGGGTAGTTACTGTGTGGCTAACTGAGAAGGGTAGTGATTTTATCAGCAATTTTCAGAGAAAAAGAACAGAATTCCTGAAAATCATTTTGATTAAAATGGGAAAAGAGAATCGGGACACGTTTATATCCCTGTTAAGAACTACTGATGAAATATTGAAGAACTTACTTCAGGAAGAAAAAAACCTGATTTCTGAAAATTGAAAAGTATAAAAAATAATTATTTATCAAAGGAGAAATACTGAATGAAACGTTACCTTATATTTGCAGTTTTAACTGTGTTGACCATTACAGCTTCAGCTGAAACATTAACACTTAATAAAGCAGTTGAAATTGCGCAATTAAGAAGTGAGACAATTGCTATTGCCGGCGAAAAAGTTTTTGCGGCACGGCAGGATGCTTTAACTGCAAAATCAGGGTTTTACCCCCGAATATCAGCACAGGGAAGCTATACTCGCCTGAATGAAACACCATCCATGACAATGCCTGGACCAATGGGAACCTCTACTACAATTGAAATGGGAACTGCTGATAACTATAAATTTACAATTTCCGCCCAGCAGCCCCTGTTTATGGGAGGTGCAATTTTAAACGGCTACAAAACTGCTTCTTCGATGGCTCAGGCTCAGGAAAAGCAGTTGTCCGTAGAAAAAAATAATCTTTTTCTGGATGTTGCAGAGGCATGGTATGGTGTAATAAAAGCAGATGCATTTAAAAAGAGTGCAATGGAAGCCCGATTACAAATGGAAGAACATTTGAATACCCTGGAGCGAATGTACAGTGCAGGTATTTTGTCCCATAATGATTTACTTAAAGCAAAAGTACAACTTTCAGATATCCGCATGATGGAAATTCAAGCGGAAAATGCAGGAACTCTATCAAGACTTTCTCTTAATATGGCAATGGGGGTATCCATGGATACAGTCTATGAATTTCCGGCAGAGAACAACTTTCCTGATACTCACAAATCACTTCCTGACCTTGATCTTGTTATCAGGAATGCAATCAGGGACAGGCAGGATCTTTCCGCTCTCAAGAATATGACAGATGCAGCAGTTTATGGTTTAAAAATTGCGAAATCATCCATGGCTCCCAGTATAGTATCAATCTTTAACTATGACTGGAACAATACGGATAGTTCATTTCCACCTGATTTGGATTCATCCTGGAGTTTAACAATATCAGGCACCCTGGATCTTTTTACAGCAGGGGAACGTCTGCATAAGATCCATAAAGCAGAATCTAATTTAAATCAGGCGGAGATCGGTCTGAGCCAGGCTCGTAAAGGAGTTGAGTTTGCAGTCAGAGCCCAATATGCCACAATAAGAGAAAGGCAGAAAGCGGTGGAAATTGCCGAAAAAAAACTTGAACAGGCTGAAGAGGGGTATAAGGTAGCTTCAGCAGAATTCAAACATGGTGTGGTAACAAGCACAGATGTACTCGATGCCAGTACAGCACTTGTAAGTGCAAAAACTGACTACGTATCCAGCCTGTCCGATCTTCAAATAGCATATTTTAAATTTGAGGTAGTAAGCGGTCAGGAACCAAGTATTAATGAAGAATAGGAGTATAATTATGAAACTAAAATTTATTACAGGTATATTATTAGCAGGATTTGTTATTACATTGTTTTCCGGTTGTGGAGCATCTTCACAAAAAGCTCAGCAAAAAACTGCCAATACACCCACAGTCTCGGAAATATATGTGAAATCAGAAACGATACAAAAGGAAGAAATATACGACAGT
>Ga0190304_1001402_pt1 | contig 10687 bp, 7 predicted proteins | sample 48700712_MG_FD_161670 | JGI IMG/M metagenome (GOLD analysis project Ga0190304, IMG submission 161670) | Hydrothermal vent sediment bacterial communities from Southern Trench, Guaymas Basin, Mexico - 4870-07-1--2_MG | ecosystem: Environmental > Aquatic > Marine > Hydrothermal vents > Sediment ... | reverse complement strand
AACGGCCGAGTCGGAAATAGTTACGCCTGGAAAAACAACCGAACGCTTTACCGAAGCATTTTTCCCAACATGCACGTTGTCGCCTAGAACAACGTAAGGGCCAACCTCGGCTCCTTCCTCGACTACTACGTTTTCGCCCATTAACACCGGGCTTTCTAGACGTTTCTGTCTCTGCAGAGAATCTAAAACCATCATGTTCGCCTTCAAATAGTCCTCTTTTTTCCCTATGTCAATCCATAATCCGTTGAAGCCGTATCCGAAAAGCATGTTTTCAGCAACAAGCCGAGGGAAAACTTCGCGTTCCATAGAGCAATGCTTTGCTTCTGGAATGTAATCGAATATTTTCGGGCTTAACGCATACACGCCAGCGTTCACAAGGTTGCTTGCTACTTGTCCTTTAGCCGGCTTTTCCACAAACCGCGTTATTCGCATGCTCCCATCAGAGGCGAGTTCTGCAACGCCGTATCTCGACGGGTCTTCAACGCTATAGAGCGCTATAGTCGCAACGCCTCCTTTGGATTTGTGTTCATGCATGAGCTCTGCGTAGTTTAAGTTCGTCAATATATCTCCGTTCAAAACGAGAAAATCATCGTCTCCGAGAAGCTTCTCAGCAAGCTTTACCGGACCCCCGGTTCCTAACGCTTTATATCGTCTCCGCGTTTGCCCCAAAGAAAGTTCCTCATCTTTTGAATAGAGAATTTTCATTCCGAATCTGGACTCGCCGCAATACGCTGCTAATTCTTCAGCCTTATAGTTAACCGCTAAAACAACTTCTTCCACTCCGCTTTTAGAAAGGTTTTCAAAGGTCCAATCTATTAGTGGCTTGTTGGCGACTGGGAAAAGAAACTTCGGTCGAGTGCAGCTCAATGGTCTAAGCCTGGTTCCGAATCCTCCAGCTAATATAAGCGCCTTCATTAACGGTTTCCCTCCTCCGGGTTAAACTATGCTCAGCCTTTGAGGGGGTAAACTTATATTTCGTGAACTGAATAAAACGGTTTCGCGAATTTTGGGAATAATGGAAACGTTATGGCTACAGCTCTATTTTTCGTTCTTTAAGCTGAAAGGTTTTCCTTCGGTCAGTATTTTTTCCGGAATTTTTTCTCTCCACTTTTTTAAGAATTCTATGTCTTCCTTTTTGTTTCGAAGCTCGTCGGGAAGCATCTCCGGAATTTCATCTTTTATAGGATACCACCTTAGACACTTCGGACATACGATTATTCCTTCAACAATCTCTTCCTTTTCTTCAAAAACGTAAAGCTCTAAGGGGTAATATTTATCAATGGGGCAAGCGAGAATCTCCATCAATTTCCTTTTCATCAACGTCTCCTCCGGACGATTCTAACTACAAAGGTAGCATCCTTATTAAATTTATCAACCCTCAATCTTCAAGTCTAAGACTACTTGATACCAGTTCGGACCTGTTTCCCGGACAACCCGCTCTGACACAACTTCAAAACTCACGCCTAGGCTTCGAAGTTTCCGTGAAACACCCTCTTCCGCCTTTTTCAGAGGGTTTTCATCTTTTGTTGCGTGTTCGAAACAATAGTAATGAATGAAGTTTTTGCCAGAGGGTTTCAACGCCTTTAAAGCGTCTTCTAGAAATTCGTAGGCTTTTTCCGGGAGAGGCATCAAAGCTCTGTCAGCTACACCTCGAAGTTTTTCTTCAATTACTTGTCTAGCGTCGCCTAAAATCGGAACCACTTTGTCCTCTACGCGGTTTAATCTTACGTTCTCTCGCATATATTCAACAGCTACAGGGTTCACGTCTATAGAGAACACTTTCTCCACGTCGGAGTGTTTGGCGATGAGAATGGAATAGCAGCCGACTCCTGCGAACATGTTGACAACTGTTTCGCCGGAACCCACTTGTCTTGCTATACGCATTCTTTCGTAGGAAAGCCTTGGGGAGAAATAGCATTTTTTTATGTCTACCTTGAAGACGCAGCCATACTCCTTGTAAACGGTTTCGGTCTTCTCCTCACCAGCAACCAGTTCCAAGCCTCTCAAACGGAATTCGCCGGAAACCGGAGTTGTCTGTTTCCAGACGGATTTAACATGCTTATGCGTTTCCATTATGGCTTCTGCGACGATTCGGCTGTGCTTGTCTAAATGTTCTGGAACACGTATTACTGCTATGTCACCTATTATGTCATAAGACTTGTAAAGCTGCCTAACCTCTTCCGGCGAAAGTCTTTCAGAAAGCAACGTCTTGAGATTCCTTTTCACGTCCCGTTTCACCACTATCCAACGGGAAATATCTTTTCAATCCAGCTTACCGTCCACCTCAATTTTCTGGGAAGATACTCTTTCAGAAGCTCTAAATCTTCCCGTTTCACAGCCTTGAGCGTGAAGAGGGTTCCAGCGTAGACCAATGCGCCTAACAGTATGTATACTGGAAGTAGATGGAGCCGGAAAACGAGAAACTCCGTTGACCCTGTAAGTTGCATCCGTAGAATGTCGAATAGCAGAAGCGCCGCCGCCATAACTCCACAAGAGGCCAAAGTTTTCCACAAGACTTCCTTGTCAAATTTTACATGAATATGTTTTCTCAAAACGTAGATTCCAAGAGAAAAGCTGAGAGCCGCCGCAAAGGTTCTGCCCAGAGTCGCGCCGAAAACTCCCCATCCAAGAACAACTATCGCGAGGAAGCAGGTCAACGCCTCGGCAGCTATAGAGGTTATCGTTATCGCCGAAACTGTTCGACTTTTCTCCAGAGTAAGCAGTATAGGTCTAATTGCTACTCCCATGATTGTTGGTATGGTGGAGAAAGCCAGTATAACAAGATACGGCGTCATAATCTTGTATGAAGCTCCGGCGAAAAGGACTAGAGAAGGCTGAGCGATTAGCGAAATGCCAACAACCATCGGAAACCCTATTGCAACTGCGTACCGGGTAGAAAAGGAAAAGGCATTTTCTAAACTTTCTATCCCTTCTTTTGCGTAGGCTTCTGACATGTGCGGAAAAATTGTCAGAACAATTGAAGTTGCAATTAGTGTGGGAATAAGAGCTGCTTTAACTACCACGCTGTACATTCCGAATATTCCCGCGTTTATAACGGAAAAAATGAATATCTGGTCAACCCAGTTCACCGTGAAAGCAAGAATGTTTGATATGTAGAGCGGAAGGGAAAAGGAAAGCAGAGGCTTCAAGGGGTGAGGCTTCCCTCTTAAACTAAAGGATTTTAGAACTATAGCCGTGCCTACTATCGAAGCAGCTGCCATTCCAACAACCCACCCGATAACCGGTGAGAATAGGTCAAAACCGCAGAAGAGTAGAGCCACAACCAGAAAACTTTGAAGCACATTAAACGTGAGATTCATCAACGCGAGTTCGCCGATTTTCTGCAAACCCTGTAAAGTTCCTGACAGAAAACTCATAAAATTCGTTAGAAAGCATGAAAGCGAGAGAATTTTCAGCAGAAGCGACATTTGCTCGACAGGTATCCACGGGGAATTACTGAAAAAGCTTGTTGCTATGAAATCTGAAAAGAGGAAAACCGTTACTGCTGCAGCTAGTCCGGTTGCAAAGGCTACTTGAAAATGCCGTACTGCGACACCGTTTGCCTTTGCTTTCTCGTTTTTCGCCAAGTATTGAGGAATGAACTTTGCTGCGGCTGAAGGTAACGCCAAGGCGCCTAACACGTTACTGAGAACCACGATGAAATTCATAAACTGAAAAGCGCCCATCTTCGGGCTTCCTACATCTGGACTTACCACTGGAAAGAACCTTGCGAGCACCATGAAGTACAAGACGCCTATCACGTTGGCTAACAGGCTTTGAATAAAGAGGTATGTTGCTCCTCTGGCGATTTTTGTTGCTTTGCTTATTTGAGCCAATGTTTTCCTCTTCTCGCGTTTTGTGTTTCCATTTTAAAGGATGCAACTTTTATTAGCAGTTTCGGAAATATTTAAATGAGTATCTTGACACGAAATGTTAACCGGGGAATCCTGAATGTCCGAAGAAGGTTCCGTTAACCTAGTTTACGAATGTATACGGTGCGGCGCCAAAGTTTCAACAGAAGATCTAACGCTGCGTGGTGGGGGAATCAAATGTACGGTCTGCGGCTACCGGGTTCTCAGAAAAATTCGCCCCCCGGTGGTTAAACGGGTAAAAGCCGAATAACACAAAAGAGAAAGAAAAAGAGTCTAGAAGATTTCCTTTTCACCGATTTTTCTTAACGCTTTTCCCCGAAGCTTTATGGACGGCCCGACGACTTCTTCAACCTTTTTTTCAGTTGTTTTTCGTTTTATGGCGGCTCCGCATATTCCTCCTGGTAGTAAGCGACGTTTGATGCACATGGCGTAGCTGCAGTTTGCCACTTGGCATTCCTCGTCTGTCCATCGGCACCAGACTGTGTTTCCTTTGTAGATAGCGGCGTTTTTTCCGCATCTGAAGAATTTGCATGTAGGAGAACATTTTTTGTTTTCAGTCAAGCTGTGCACAACCCTTCTAAAGTTTTGCAAAATTCATGTGCTCGATTTCAATCCCTGATTTAATACTTCCCTAGAAACGTTATAAACTTTTTTACTCGGAGCTCAACTTTTTTCTTCTTCTTTTCAAGTATAACTCCAAGGCTGCAACGAAGATTGCCACAAGTATTATGGCTATGAGTGTGGCTAGCTGAGCTGTTTCCACGAGCATTCCGGCTATGATTACGTGTCTTTCCAATTTCAGCTCTAGTGTTCGGGGTTCGCCTATATACGTGACGGTGGCTGCAGCCGGGTCATTTTGTCCGTTGAGGTAGGCGTTTATCTGGTATGTTCCTCCGATGAGTTCTTGGAAGGTTGCTGTTCCGTCAGCTTTTGTTACCGCCGAGTATGAATGGGATTTTTCGCGGGTTATTGTTACGTTGACCTTTGGTATGGGCTGTCCGAAGTAGTCGACGGTTTTTACTGTAACCGTTAGGTTGTAGAGTTTGCAGTATATTTCTAAACTTTTGTTCTGGAACATTTCAACCGTTGTCTGGTTTAACAGTATGTCTTCGGCGTACACGCTTATTTCGTATTTTCCAAAAGTGCAGTTTACTACGAGCTTTCCGGAGTTGTCGGTTGTTCCCACGTAGGATATTCCTCCCATCTCTTCTGTTATTTCGATGTGGGCGTTGGCGAAGGGTTTTCTGTGATGTTCGGTTATGTTTAGCGTTAAGGTTTTAGCTGGGCATATTATCGTTATGTTTGCCCATTTTTCAGCTGGCAAATTCGCGACGGTGTTATTGCCCGTGTTGAATACTACTCCGTAGCGGGAGGCGTTTATGGTGTAGCTTATGTGTGGAAGCGTGGAGTTGACGGAGAAGACTCCGGAAAGGCTTGTTTCTCCAGTCAAGCTTTCGTTTCTCACTTCTCCTTCTTTCGTCGTGGTGTACTGGTAGCTGATGTTTAGGTAGACGAAGGGAATGCGGTTCCCATCTCCATCTTCAACTGTTATTTTCATGTTGGTTAATTCGCATGTGAAGTTGTATTCGCTTTCACCCGAGATGGTAACGTTCATTTCGCCTACTTTAACTTCTTTCCAGAAAGCCTCAAACGTGTGATTGCCCTTTTCTAGCAGTAAACTTGCTAAGCCGTCGCTTCCGCTGGTTTTGTTGAACTTTTCGTTTGCGGCTTGGTCGAAGGCTTCAACTAGTACGTGGGGAACAACGTCGCCTGCCAAGTTTCGAGTGTAGATGTCTATCTGATAGCCGGGGACGCTGAAGAGCTGGGAATCTTTTACTTGCTTGATTGTGTTTTCCCCGGTTATGGTCACATTGTATACTCCAATCGACGCGTTCCACGGAACCGGCCAATTAGCATATATTGTTCCCTTTTCTGTCGCGTTCACCGTATCTGAATACAGTGTTTCGTTGGTTTTCGCAAATGCTATTGTTATGGTTGCTGTCTCGTTTGCTTGGTATCCGACTGCCCTTATTTCTACTGTTTCCTCTCTGTGGTATTTGCTTGCGTTGGTTAATCCTATAAAGAAGCCGTGTTCCGCTAAGTTTTGAGTTTTGTTGAAGTATATGAGGTATAATCCGGTGAAGTTTGTATGCGCCTCTGAAGGAAAGTCGTCTGGGTATGTCACGTTTGCGTAGCCGTATCCGGTGTCTGTGGTGTTTGAGAGCTCCACTACTGTGGAGAAAGTTTTGTTAAGCGGGTAGGGCAGCTTTACGCTGATGTTTGCGTGGTAAACCGTGTTTGGCTGTCCACCGGTAACGTTTACGTGTAGAACTACGCTGCTGTTTTGCCGAAGATATAAGGGTTCAGGTGGAAGTTCGGGTTCTATTCCGTATCCAGTGCGTATCATGAACCATGTTGAAGCGTTTTCGTTTCTGGCTACATCTTGAAGTATAATTGTGTAGTTGCCCGCTGTGCGGTTTGGAGCTTCAAACGAGGCTTTCACCATATTGTCCTCAGCTGTACCTGAAACCATAAGTTGGTAATCAAAGAAGACGCGGTAGTCTCCATCCGGCGTTTCGATGGTTCCTTCGATTTGTATGGTTTCTCCTACTTTTCCTATGTGAGTAATTGGGGTTACGCTGGTGATTTCCGTTTGGGCAACAGAAATATGAGTTAAGAAAGACAAGGACAATGCGAAGGTTGAAAGTAGTAGAGCCGTCAAAAGCAACGTGAACTTGCATTTATTCTTCAAATTTTTGACGTGCAATGTTTTCCCTCAACTAGCGATTGCGGTTAATGTAACAGATTGTATTACCGAGGATGTTTTAAACTTTATCTTTTCGTCTCCTTTAACCCTGAGGCGAAACCATAAATGCGTTGACCGAGTATAAAGGAGTCGAGGTTTGACTCATGATTACTGAGCTTATCAGTCTTGTCGACGCCCATGAGGAGTGGCGGGGGCGAAAATGCTTAAACCTTATTCCTTCGGAAAACGTTATGAGCCCGCAAGTGCGTAGGCTCCTCTCATGTGACTTGGCGCATCGATACACCTCGCGAGACAAGTTTTACCGAGGCACCAAGTTTATGGATGAAATCGAACTTTTAGGCGAAAAACTCGCATGCGAAGTTTTTGGAGCGGAAACAGCTGATTTGCGCCCTCTTTCTGGTCACATAGCCGACCTAACTTTCATCGCTAGTTTTGCCGAGCCCGGCGACACGCTTATGTGTGTTTCAGCGGAAAATGGCGGATATCCCGGCATATGGCGTCGAGGACTGCCGAGTTTTCTCAAACTGAACCTTGTGGGGTTTCCCTTCTCACGGCGGGATATGAACATCAAAGTGGACGAAGCTGAAAAGGCTATGGTCGAATCCAAGCCTAAACTCGTGATTTTCGGCGCAAGCCTCATCCTTTTTCCCCATCCGGTTCGAGAACTCGCGGAAACAGCCCGACAAATAGGCGCTCACGTGGGTTTTGACGGTTCACACGTTTTAGGCTTAATCGGCGGAGGAGAGTTTCAAAATCCTCTAAAAGAAGGCGCAAACGCGCTGTTCGGCTCCACCCATAAAACGCTATTCGGACCACAAGGCGGAATCATCTTAGCTAAAAAAGCGCACGGCGAAATTATTAAACGAAACATTTTTCCAGCTTTCGTTGACAACGCTCACTGGAACCGCATCGCAGCGTTGACTCTCGCGTTGGCTGAACTGAAGGAGTTTGGAAAAGCCTACGCGCGGCAAGTGATTCGAAACGCGCAGACGCTGGCTAAAACTCTGGCAGACTACGGCTTTCCAGTGGCTTGTTCCCATCTTGGTTTTACTCGTTCTCATCAAGTCCTTCTCAACTACGGTGACTACAAGAAGGGCGGAATCGTAGCCGACAAGCTGGAGAAAGCAAACATCATCGTAGACCACGGTGTCCGACTTGGCACATGCGAAGTCACTCGGCGAGGTATGAAAGAACCGGAGATGCAGCGTATAGCCGAATACATCAAACGCGTGCTCATCGACGAAGAAGACACGGAAAAAATAAAACGTGAAGTGAAAAACCTCGTGAAAGATTTTGGGGAAGTGGAATACTGCTTTAAATAGCGTGTTTTAAAGAAAGCCTCACATAACTATAGTCTTTCGCGGAAACGGTTCTTTATCGAACTTTATCTCGTTCTAGCTTTTAGTGCATTACAACTTTGTTTATGTATCTTCCCTTCACGTAGAGGTGGGGGTAGACCTTTGTTGCGTTTAGTGTGCTTCCTTCCGCTACTGTTACGTCGTCGGCGATTACCGAAACGCCCGATATTGTGGTGGGCTTTTTCGCTGTTGATAGGACCGTTGCGTGCCTTGCGATGATGCTGTTTTTTATCACTGCGTTGTCGCCTATTATGACTCTATCCATTATTGCGGAGTTTTCTATCACCACGTTTTTTCCGATTTTCGTGTAGTTGTCGATGCAGGAGTCTTTTATTCTTGTTCCATCTTTGATTTCGCAGTGTCTCCCTATTAGAACGGCGCCTTCCACGCTGATTTTCCCCTTTTTGATTTTTCTTATGATTTTTCTTCGGCGGATTATGGATTCGGGGCTTTCGCCTTGCACCCATATTCGCTTATCCGGAGAGAGCCTTCCGCCGAATTCTTGGAGTGAGGAAACTTTTCCGTAGAGCATGTCTTTCATTGCTTTTAGGTATCTCTTGGGGGTTCCTACGTCGTACCATCCGCCTTTTAGAACGTATCCGTAGACGGGTCTACCTGTTTTTATGAGGTATGGGATAAAATCGTATCCGAAGTCTAGACGTCGGTTGCGTTTAATCATTTGTTTTACTTCTTTTTCTTTGAAGATTTCACGTATTTCCGGTGTTACCATGTACAAGCCCGTGTTTGCTAAATCGGAAGGCGCTTCTTCGGGTTTCGGCTTTTCTACAAACCGGGATATGCGCATGTCCTTGTTTATGTCGGCTATGCCGAAGCCTTCCACGTTTTTCACTCTTGTCAAGCCTATGGTCATCACCGCTTCTTTCTTTCGGTGGAATGCGAGAAGTTCTTTTAGTTCCACATCGAAGATGTTGTCGCCTTGAACCGCGAAAACCGGGTCTTTGACGTTGTAGTATTCCATGTTTATTCGAGCTGAGTCTGCGCTTCCGCAGTCATCAACATTGGGCTGATATTTTATGTGAATGCGAGGGTTAATCCCGTAACGGGCTGAAAACCCGATTCCGGACTCGAAGTAGTCGTGTAGGCTCCTATAGTTAGTGTAGCCTTTAACCCCGAAAATGAAGTGTTTAACGCCTTGACGAGCCAAGCATAAAAGAGAAATTTCAATCAAAGCCCTGTTTAACAAGCGTATACAAGCTTTAGAAACCTCCGCGGTGAGCGGAAGCAAACGTTTAGCTATTCCGCCTACAGGGATAATTACCCTTAGCTTTTCGGGAGAATAGTCCGCTGTCAAACCTTTTCCTCTCGAATGATTGTTCTTCAATAAGTATATAAAAGGTTTTAAGATTAATGAGCCAAAATGCACAAAGGTTAAAACATGTTTCAAAAGGTTTGGTCGCGGTAATATGAGCAGGCTCGGGGCTTATGTTCGGCTTATGCGTCCATTAAATGCTGTCATGATGGGGTTCGCCGTAATCGTAGGCGCCTTCCTCAGCAACAGAACAGAAGTCTTAACCTTCCCTCGAGAACTCTTACTCGGCTTCATAACTGGACTAACCTTAACAGGTGCTTCCATGGCTATAAACGACTATTACGACCGTGAAATAGACGCCATCAACGAACCTTCGCGTCCCATACCCAGCGGCGCAGTAAAACCCAAAAACGCCCTAGCATTTGCATCGCTGCTAACACTCATCGGAGTCGCAGCTGCTTTTCTGACGAACCTCTCGTGCGGCTTAACCGCAACAGTCGCGTGGATAATCATGGCAACCTACGTAACCGTTGGCAAACGCACCGGGCTTCCGGGGAACTTCATGGTAAGCGCTTGCGTGGCGGTTCCATTCATCTATGGAAGTTTAGCTGTAACCGGTAAGGTAACGTCGAACGTGATATTATTTGCCGCCATGGCTTTTCTATCTAACACTGGGCGAGAGGTGAACAAGGGAATAGCGGATGTTGCAGGCGACAAAGCACGCGGCGTGCAAACCTTGGCTGTGCGTTTTGGAAGCAAGCCCGCAGCAGCCTTAGCAGCATTCTTCTATTCGTCAGCTGTTCTGTTGAGCGTCATACCCGTGGCTTGGAGAATAGTCTCCGTGTGGTTTATCCCCTTCGTCGCAGTAACCAATTTCGGCTTAGCCTTTTCCTCGATTTCTCTGCTCAAGAACCCCTCGCGGGAAAACGCTCGAAAAATCAAAAACGCGGTTCTAATTTTCTTCTTGTTTGGGCTTCTAGGATTCGTCGCTGGAACCTTTTAAACGTCCAGCTCACTAAATATTTTAGTGATTAAGCTGAAGCTGGTTAAGAAAATGAGTTTGTCTGGTATTCACCTGCTTTTGACTTACCGATGCGACATGGAATGCGACCACTGTTTTGTTTGGGGTAGTCCGAACCAAACGGGCGTGATGACCCTTCGAGACGTCAAGCAGTTATTAGCTCAATGTGTAGAGTTGAAAACAGTAGACTACATTTCCATCGAAGGCGGAGAACCCTTCCTCTACTATCCTGTGATGATTGAAGCCGTGCGGGAAGCTGTTTCAAACGGGTTTCACGTGGAAGTCCTTTCGAACGCTTATTGGGCTACGTGCTTCGAAGACGCTGTTAAGTGGCTCCGTCCGCTCGCCGAAAGCCGGAACACGGAGCTAAGCGTCAGCAGCGACCTATACCACGGCGAG
>Ga0190304_1001401_pt1 | contig 10692 bp, 10 predicted proteins | sample 48700712_MG_FD_161670 | JGI IMG/M metagenome (GOLD analysis project Ga0190304, IMG submission 161670) | Hydrothermal vent sediment bacterial communities from Southern Trench, Guaymas Basin, Mexico - 4870-07-1--2_MG | ecosystem: Environmental > Aquatic > Marine > Hydrothermal vents > Sediment ... | reverse complement strand
AAAGAGCATCTATGGCTGGGCATAGCCAAGGAGACCGCACACCAGTTAGGTACCCCACTATCGTCGTTAGCGGCATGGGTTGAGTTCGTAAATGATCCCCATATACGTAAGAAGATGGGCGAAGATATCGAACGTCTCCATAAGATAGCCAACAGATTTCAAAAGATAGGGTCACCAATTAAGTTAGAACCCATCGACCTACGTAACGTGATCGACCATACGGTTGAATACCTGAAGCCACGGCTATCGGATCGCATAACACTAAACGTGACCGTACCCCATGTTAAGCTCGAAGGTGATAGCGAGTTACTTTCGTGGATGTTCGAAAACCTCCTCCGTAATTCAGTAGATGCTGGTGCCACCATTGTCGACATTGTAGCACGTACAAAAGACGATAAGCTGGTGATCGAAGTCTCCGACAACGGTAAAGGTATCAAACCCGAACATCGTGGGCTCATCTTTGTGCCAGGCTTCACTACCAAACACTATGGGTGGGGGTTAGGCTTATCTTTTGTCAAACGTATCGTCGAGCTACATGGTGGTAACATAAAGTTGATGCGTGACAAAAGAACCGTTTTCCAGATATTATTACCTATGAGATGAGACCCCGCATACTGTGGATAGACGATGAGATTGTTACATTGGAACCACTCATAAAGTTGCTCGAAAATGCCGGCTACCACGTGATACCTGCTGCCAGCGGTGACAAAGGTATAGAGATCCTGCTTAATGATCGTATCGATCTCGTGCTGTTGGATGAAATCATGCCAGGCAAGGATGGGTTAGCTGTACTCAATGATATGCATGCGCTCGGCATAGATGTACCAGTTGTCATGGTCACAAAGGTTGAGGATGCCGACTTCATAACCGAAACGCTATCCAAAAAGGTAGCAGGTTTCGTCATAAAGCCGATAAAGTTTGCACAACTCTATGCGGTTGTTAAACAGATACTCGAACAGCCACAACTTGTGGAGAAGGAGCTACCCAAGGAGTACACAAGGTTCTACAACAACGTAATGGACCGTCTAAACAGAGGTGCTATCACACCCGAGGGCTGGATCGACATCTACAAATCGTTATTGAAGTGGGACATAAGTATCGATATACCAGGGTTCCATGAGTTACATGATGGGCTCTGGGAAAAAGTCGAGAAGCACTTCTCACAGTACGTAGAACAACACTACAGGGATTGGATCGAAGGTACAGGCCCATTACTATCGCCGTATGTTGTAAAAGAAGAGCTACTACCATTCTTGTACGAACACAAGCGTGTGCTGTTCCTGTTGATAGATTGTATGAGGTTTGACGTGTGGTGGGCAATCAAGAACGAGCTCACCCCCATGTATCATATAGACGAATCCGCATACTACTCGATATTACCGACAGCTACACCGTTTGCACGTAATGCGATATTTTCAGGCAAATTTCCCATCGATTTCGTGAAACAATATCCTGACGCATGGCGTAACAATGAATGTGAGTACCCTGCATTCATGGAGAGGTGTGGTCTCAAAGATGTAGCCTTCGTCAAGATTATCAAAAGCGAAGATGCAGAGGTATTACCCGATATTCTGGACAACCACAAACGTTACCCACTGATTGTAGTGGTGGTCAACCTCATCGATCTACTCGTACATCGGCCAAAACATGGGCTATTGTATGAGGTTGTCCATGATATCAAGGGCTTACGTGACCTAAGTGCGTTATGGTTTTCGAAATCCATGCTGCTAAACTTCATACGTGGGTTACATAGCCGCGGTTATGCAATATTTCTGACCACAGATCATGGTGCAATCCTTGGCAAGAAGGGGGTCAAAATCTACGGTGGTGAACACATATCACCAAGCTTACGGTACAAATACGATCATTTCATAAGGGTTGAAGACAAGCGTGCCGCTATGCTCATAAACGAGCCACGTGAATACAGGTTAGCACCCGAAAACATGAAGTTCGCCATCGCAAAGGAAGACTATTTCTTCATATATCCCACACACCCTGAAGCCTACGAAAAGCGGTATAAGTTTCTGTTCCAACATGGTGGCATATCGTTACAAGAGATGATCGTACCGCTTGTGAAGCTTGAACCCCTATGAGGATAGCAATACTTGGTGGCACGTTTAACCCACCACATATTGGGCACCTGATAATCGGTGAACGTGCACATTCAGTACTTAAGCTCGATCGCGTATTCTTTATACCGGCCAACATACCGCCTATAAAAGAGAAGTTCACTGAGATCGGTAAACACCATAGGTTGAAGATGACACAACTTGCGACCAAGGATAACCCACACTTCACTGTGTTGGATTGGGAATTACAGCGTGGCGGTGTATCGTATACGATCGATACTGTGAACGAAATTCGTGCAAAGCTATCACCAACCGAGATCTACCTCATAATGGGTTGGGATCAGGCACTCATTTTCGACAAGTGGAAAGCCCACGATAAGCTGCTGGAGCTCTGTAAGCTTGTTGTGTTTACACGTCCCGGCTACGAAGGTACGTTACCTGCGATATTGAAGGGTAGCCAAACCTTACCACTATATATTGATGTATCGTCATCCATGATACGTGATATGTTGACACGTGGTGAATCCATCCGTTACCTGGTACCCAATACCGTCATCTCCTATATCTACAAGCACAAACTATATGGTGTGAAGGGTCACGATTTCTTCCTCGCAAGGTAGGGTGCAATCTCCTCCAGCTTTCTCTTTATATCACGTGGCAAATCCTTCGGTATCTTAACATGTAGTTCAACAATTTCGTCACCACGTCCCCAACCATTCACATTGGGTATACCTCTACCCGTAAGCCGTATGACTTTACCATCAGGTGTACCGGGCGCTATCTTCACGGTTACGGATTTACCATCAGGTGTAGGTACCTCAACCGTACCACCAAGTACAAACGTGGTGAATGGCACCTCCAACCTCACCATTACATCGTTACCTTTGCGTTTGAAAACAGGGTGCGGTTTCTCGTTTATTGTGACAAGCAAATCACCCGGTGGCCCACCATCCGAACTTATGTTACCTTTACCCTTTATTGTGAGTGTATCGCCATTCCTGACACCAGCTGGTATACGTACCTCGACACGCTCCTTCTTGGGTACACGTCCCCTACCTCCACATACGTTACATCTGCTTGCAAGTATGGTACCCGTACCACCACATTCGGGACATGTGGTCACACTTACGAATCTACCAAATACATTCTCAGATACACGTTGTATCTGTCCACTACCTCTACATACGGGACAGGTCTGTGTAGTACCACCTCTACCATTACATGCGGGACATATCACCTGTCGTGTATACTTGATGGTCTTTGTGGTACCCTTGATTATCTCCTCCAATTCGAGTGGCAAAACTATACGTAGGTCTTCACCACGATGTCGTACACGTGTCCTGGTACCAAACAGATCCTGGAAGATCGACCCCCCTATACCGAAATCACGTACAAGGTTATCGAAGAATTCACCAAATATATCACGTAAATCGTCGAAATGCGTGAAATGCTCCCAAGTGAACCCCTGCTCACCGAACGTACCTTCGAGCCCCGCATGCCCGTATTTATCGTATAGTGCACGTTTGTGGTCATCCATAAGCACTTCATAGGCTTCTGATATCTCCTTGAACTTCTCCTCAGCTTCCTTACGGTTGTCTGGATTCTTATCCGGATGATATTTGAGTGCCAACCTCCTATATGCACGTTTTATCTCCTCCTTGGTAGCGTTACGCGGTACACCCAGTATCTCATAGTAATCCTTTTTCGTTACCGCCATCACTTATTCTCTACCTCATAGTCGGTATCTACAGGCCCGTCACCCTCCTTTTTAGGTTGTTGGGTTGAACTCGTCTGTGTACCACCTGGTGGCGTCTGTACACCCGCAGCACGATAGATCTCCTGTGCCACCTTATGTGCAGCAGCTTCGAGCGCCCGTATACCCGAACGTATGGTCTCTGGATCTTCGGATTTCATCTTCTCACGTAGCTCCTTTATCGCATTTTCGATAGCTTCGCGATCAGCTTGCGCAATCTTATCACCCTGCTCCTTGAGTAGCTTCTCCATCGTGTATATGAGTTGATCAGCCTGATTACGTAGGTCGATGACTTCTTTCTTCTTGCGATCCTCCTCCGCATGTAGCTCCGCCTCCTTACGCATACGTTCGATCTCCTCATCCGTAAGTCCACTCGATGCAGTTATCCTGATGGATTGCTCCTTCCCAGTACCGAGATCCTTTGCAGACACATGCAAGATACCGTCAGCATCTATGGTGAAGGTAACCTCAATCTGTGGTACACCTCTTGGTGCTGGTGGTATACCCTCGAGTATGAACCTACCCAATGACCGATTATCCTTGGCGAGTGGACGTTCACCCTGTAACACGTGTATTTCGACAGCAGTTTGGTTATCAGCCGCTGTAGTGAATATCTTCTTACGTGATACCGGTATGCGGGTGTTGCGTTCGATCATCGGTGTCATAACACCACCGAGTGTCTCCACACCCAATGTGAGTGGTGTCACATCCAGCAATAGTATATCGCGGACACTCTCATCACCCGCAAGTACCGCCCCTTGTATGGCAGCACCTAAAGCGACCACCTCGTCAGGGTTGATACCCTTCTGTGGTTCCTTACCGAAAAGCTCCTGTACAAACTGTTGCACCTTCGGTACACGTGTCATACCACCCACGAGTATCACCTCATCTATGTCTTTGGCTGTGATCTTCGCATCCTTCAACGCCTGTTCAACCGGTCCACGCATACGTTCGATGAGATCCTCAGTCAATGCCTCAAACTTGGCACGTGTGAGCTTAACTTCGAGATGCTTGGGCCCCGACTCGTCCGCTGTTATAAATGGTAAGCTGATCGTGGTCTCCATCATGCTCGATAGCTCCTTCTTGGCCTTCTCCGCAGCCTCACGTAACCTCTGTAGTGCGTAACGATCCTTACGTAGGTCGATACCGTGCTCCTTCTTGAACTCCTCTATGAGCCAATCCACTATACGTTGATCGAAATTGTCACCCCCCAGGTGGGTATCACCTGACGTGGACTTGACTTCGAACACACCCTCACCTATCTCAAGTATCGATATATCAAACGTACCGCCACCCAGGTCGAACACCGCTATCAGACCTCCCTTCTTCTTCTCCATCCCGTATGCGAGTGATGCAGCTGTTGGCTCGTTTATGATACGAACCACCTCCAACCCCGCTATTGTACCGGCATCACGTGTAGCCTTACGTTGGTCATCGTTGAAGTATGCAGGTACGGTGATAACCGCCTTCTTAACTTCGTGACCAAGGTAATCCTCAGCCGCCTTTTTGAGATAACGCAGTATCATTGCCGATATCTCCGGTGGTGAGTACATCTTACCACCCATCATCACACGTGCATCATCGTGTGGCCCACGTACCACTTTGTAGGTCACCATCTTTATCTCCTCGGTAACCTCATTATAGCGACGGCCCATGAACCGCTTTATCGAGTATATCGTGTTCTCAGGGTTGATAATCTGCTGCCGTTTAGCTAACGAACCAGTAAGTATTTCGCCATCTTTCCATGCCACCACAGATGGGGTGACACGTTCACCTTCGGGGTTGGGTATGACTTTGGGTTCACCACCTTCAACGATTGCTACACAGGAGTTGGTTGTTCCCAAATCTATACCTATAATTCTTTCTTTGGCCATCTTTACCTCCTTTATTCATTTACCTTTTTATTTTTGGGTTTCGCTACCACAACACGTGCGGGCCTTATGACCCGTCCCTTAAATGTATAACCCTGTGCAAGTTCCTTGATAATCGTACCTTCGGGATGGTCATCGGTCTCCTCAATGAACAGCGCTTCGTGACGCTCAGGGTCGAACTTCTCACCCACACTCGTGTAACACCTGAGCCCCAGCTCCTCCAGCGTATGTTTGAGTTGCGAATAGATCATCTCCACACCTTTCTTGAGGCTATCAAGGTTGTTCGCATTCTTGACATAATGGAGCGCCTGTTCGAAGTTATCCAGCACCGGTATTATTGCCAGCATCATCTTTTCCTGTGCCACCCTGCGAGTACGATCGCGTTCTTTATCTACCTGACGACGAAAATTGTCCAGCTCCGCCAACACCGTGAGGTACTTCTCACGCCACTGTTTGGCCTCGTTTTTGTACAATTCGAGCTCCTCCTTTAGCTTCTGTGTCCAATGCTTTTTGCCCATTTTTGTCCTTGAACATAAATAATATAACGCATATACTGGGGTTCGTCAACTGTAACTACTTATGAATTTACAAATTCATAATTTCGATATTATAAAAGGATAGGCTATGTGGCTGCTAACGGGGTAGAGGATGGAGATTTTTATCCAACCTGACCAGAAGTTCATCCAGTTAGATGGTGTCAAAACCGTACGTGAGCTCATCAAAAAGCTTGGCTTCAGGGAGGAAGAGGTACTCGTTATTGAAACTGATAGCAAGAGGTTACTCACCCCAGACGAGAAGCTATCACCCGAATGTCGTATAGAGATACGTAAGGTGATATCTGGAGGATAGCTATGAAGAATTTGGATAAAGATAGGTTAAAGCAACACATTCTGCAACTAAAACATGAGAAGCATGCAGTAATATTGGCACATAATTATCAGCTACCAGAGATACAGGAGATAGCCGATTTTGTGGGCGATTCGCTTGAGCTCGCAAGACTATCTGCGAATACTGATGCTGATATAATTGTATTCTGTGGGGTTAGATTTATGGCCGAAACAGCGAAGATACTTTCACCCGATAAGAAAGTGCTGCTACCGAAAGAAGATGTAGGTTGCCCGCTCGCTGATAGCGTGACGGTTGAAGATCTACTACTATTAAAGCAACGGCATCCAGCTGCTGTGGTGGTAACCTATGTGAACACAAGTGCAGAGATAAAGGCATTAAGTGATGTATGTTGTACATCGGCGAATGCGGTTGAAGTTGTCCGCAATGTACCCGCACATAAAGTGATATTCCTACCAGATAGAAACCTGGGTGATTGGGTACGCAAGAATCTACCAGATAAGGAGGTTATCGTGTGGCCCGGCTACTGTTACGTGCATGAACAGTTTACGGTGGATGAAGTACATCAAGCGAAGTCACAACATCCAGATAGCGTGTTACTCATACATCCAGAGTGTAAACCCGAAGTCGTACAGTTCGCAGATGTGGTGACATCAACTTCAGGCATGTTACGATATGTGAAGACCTCAGATAGCCAAACTTTCATCATAGGTACAGAGGAAGGTCTAATATATCGGCTCAAAAAGGAGAACCCCAACAAGCGTTTCTATTCACTTGGCACACCAAAGGTTTGTTTCAGCATGAAAAAGATACGGCTTATGGATGTGTATAATGCACTACAGTACGAGCAGTATGAAATCAAGCTTGATGATAAGGTGCTCACCGATGCCCGTAATGCGATAACAGCGATGCTAAAATATAAAGGTTAGCTACGCTCTTTTATTAGTTTGATGAGCTGAGGTACAACCTTGAACAGATCGCCAACTATACCGAAATCCGCCACCTTGAAGATAGGTGCATGAGGATCTTTGTTAATCGCAACTATTGTGTCAGAACCTGCCATACCTGCAAGATGTTGTACAGCACCACTTATACCAACCGCTATGTAGAGTTTGGGCTTCACGGTTTTGCCGGTTTGACCCACCTGATGTGAATATGGTATCCAACCCATATCAACCGGTGGCCGTGACGATCCCACTGCACCACCAAGTAGATCAGCCAGCTCCCTTATGAGGTTGAAATTCTTGGGCTCACCCAACCCTCGGCCACCTGAGACAATGATATCGGCTTCTTCGAGCTTCACCTTTACGGTTTTGTCGGCAACAAATTCGATAAACTTAACCTGTGAGTATAGCAACTGCTGTGGTGGCCTCTCCTTAATTATTTCACCAGTACGGTTGGTATCCCTTGGTGCCTCTGGCATCACCTTGTACCTAACGGTCGCCATCTGCGGTCTCGTACGTGGACACAATATGCGGGCCATGATGTTACCACCGAATGCGGGTCGAGTTTGCACGAGTTCACCGTTTTCGTTGATATCCAAACCCGTACAATCGGCAGTCAACCCAGTCTTGAGCCTCACCGCTAACCTCGGAAGTAAGCTCCTACCTTTCGTTGTAGCACCCGCAATAAGTATCTCAGGTCGATATTTTAACACGAGCTTCTCCATAACATTGGTGTAGGGTTCCACCATGAATCTATCCAACCGCACATCGTCGACCACAAAAACCTTATCTGCACCCCGATATATGAGCTCTTGTGTGAATCGTTCCACATTGTTACCTATTAAGACTGCACCCACGTAGGTGTTACGTTTGGTAGCGAGCTCACGTGCCTTACCCAGCAATTCGTACGTAACCTTATGCACACCATCATCGGTAAGCTCGACAAACACCCATACACCTGAATATTGTGAAATATCCACCTTCTCTGGTTTGGCTTCCTCTATCACCTCTATAGCACCTAATTTACATGCATCCACACAGATACCACAGAGGTTACATTTCTCACGTATTATACGTACGATACCAGCTATGGGTTCGATAGCTCCAAACGGACATGCTTTTACACATAGGCCACACCCGTTACATTTAGATTCGATAACCCTTATGTCCTTCATACGAAACCACGTTCTTTTAGAAATTGGTACAGCTTCTCTACACCTTCCTCTATGGGGCCATGAAAGATCTCACCACCCTTCTTTATTTCAGGTGTGAAGATCTCAACCACCTGTGTGGGTGACCCCTCCAACCCCACATAACGTGGATCAACTTCCAACTCTTTAGCCCCCCACCGCGGTATGGTCATCGATTTCGCACGTAACTTACCACGTAACGAAGGTAACCGCGGTTCGTTTATCTCTTTCACCACAGTGAAGACTGCGGGTAAAGGTGCTTCAAGGATTTCGTGTCCACCTTCGATTAACCTCCACACCCGGGCTTTGTTATCTTTGATAGCTTCAATTTTACCCACATAGGTGACTTGTGGTAACGAAAGCCATTCCGCGATACCAGGCCCTACCTGTGCAGTATCACCATCAATGGCTTGTTTACCACATAGGATGAGATCGTAATCACCGAGCTTCTGTATCGCTTTTGCCAACGTATACGAGGTGGCAAGTGTATCGGAACCACGAAACTGTTCATCTGTGATGAGTATAGCTTCATCTATACCCATGGAGACTACCTCACGTAGCGCTTCTTCAGCCTGCGGTGGCCCCATCGATATAGCTATGGTTTTACCACCGTAGCGTTCCTTCAACCGTATCGCCTCTTCAGCTGCATATAGGTCGAACGGATTGACAATCGCTGGTACACCCTCACGTATGAGTGTTTTGGTAACCGGGTCGATACGTACCTCTGCGGTATCGGGTACCTGTTTGATGCAAACTATGATATTCATGTGTTTGCAGTTGATAATTTACGTAATGCAATCTACTCGTCAAGAAATAGCGATAATCCATAGATATCTGCTTTAAGGGTACGAATGCGGTTCTAAAACCTTACACCTAAACTTATCCCCGATATATACACTGTATCGCCTATCTTCACGTCGTGACGTGTGAACCAGCTGCGGTTCACCTCCAACGCGAACCGTATCGGTTGACTGGGGAAGTGTAATTCCAAGCTAAGTGGCTCCATATCTTGTATGTCGATAATCCTACCATCGGCGGTTATAAATGCTATCGATAATGGTATGTAGGTATCCTTCATCCAAAACGTATAGATGCCAACGGTATCGAATACAAATAACATACCCATATCCTCAGGCAACCGCTGCCTGTACATGAGTCCAAGCTGTCGTGCTTCTGGCGTACGAGCTACTTCAACGACCAAGTAAGTATCACCCACACGGATTGTAATGGTACGGCTATGATATCGATATACGATGAAGCTCACCGCTATGATAACGATGGCAAGTAGTATGACGATGAACCTGTATCGCATATTTAATTTATAAGCAATAATAACATAAAGGCCAGATTGACATTACATGTGAGGCAGTTAACAAGTTGACATCAGCAAAATACCACTATCTAATAAGCCAACAACGTTCATCTATCCGTAGCAATGTGGTACCAAGGAATGGTCTCTCCTACGGGAATTTCGAATCTGTTCCAAATAAAGGAGGTAAACTATGATCAGTTACCTTATTATTCTTGGAACTACTGCTTATATGGTGCCGCATTTTCATAAGTTTATGACCCTCCCTGTAGCTGCTATCATTTATACAAAGGTTTTTGTCGATACACCTGCTTCTCCAAGTGATATCTCGACCGAAGCCGAAGCAGAAAGAATCTTACATGAACTTGAGCAGGCACGACGTTTCTATTGGATAAACTCCGGTATGCGACTCAATATTGAGTTACATTCCATCGTTGTCGATTCCTTTAAGTTAAGTTCGGAGATTTACAGTCCAGAGGAATACAGGCCACCAAAGCCTGAGTTGGTTAAAAAGATTCTAACTGAGCATGAGCTACAAAATGTGGTGGGTGTGGTCCATATTGCGGTTGAGTTGCGGTTCAATGCAAACAAAGGGAAGTATGTCTACACCGGTGCTGGGGGTGGATTAACGTGTGGTATAGGGGACTCAGGATATGGGATTTCATGGTGGCAGAGCCCACCCCCGGGCGCTTATGTCGATAACTCGTGGC
>Ga0190304_1001400_pt1 | contig 10693 bp, 9 predicted proteins | sample 48700712_MG_FD_161670 | JGI IMG/M metagenome (GOLD analysis project Ga0190304, IMG submission 161670) | Hydrothermal vent sediment bacterial communities from Southern Trench, Guaymas Basin, Mexico - 4870-07-1--2_MG | ecosystem: Environmental > Aquatic > Marine > Hydrothermal vents > Sediment ... | reverse complement strand
CGCTCTTTGAGGCTCCAGCTCCAAGGATAATAACATTTTTTGGAGTTTTAGGTTCCATTTTTATTATCCTCCAGAACCAATACTCTTTGCTGCCGTATGAAGTTTTCGGAATTCAGCCAGTGCTCTCTCAAAAGCCTGGCGCTTGGCTTCGCCGTCTTTTTCTACCCCAGGTGACAACGAATCCCAGCATATCCCAATACACCCGTAGATTGCCAGGAATAGCATCAAAATCCCCCTGGCGGTAGAGGTAAACATTGGGGACTGGGTTGTGTGGTTTGCCCACGGCGCTTCCCTCAAATTTTTATGTGGAATTCCACATAAATTCCACATTTTTCCACGTTTATTATGTTTTTTAATTTACAAATGAAATAGGAATTAGCAGCGTATTATTATCAACAATCCTCATATTTCTCTAACCTCTCCTTCAAGTTCATCATCTGAATAATCCATGACATAAAATCGGTGCTCAGAAAGCAATTGATAGAACTCCCAACGATCGCACCCCAGAATATCAGCAGCCAGCCCGCCCGATATTCGGCCCTCCTCGTAGAGCTTCCCAAGGGTATAGAGCAATGCCTGTCGCTGGAAGCTCTTTTTATCCACCTTCAGAGCATGTAGTAGCTCGTCGGGAAATAATACCTCAACGCCCATCTATTCCTCCCGCTTAAATTTCGAGAAATCATCCCACTACTATTCCAGGTCGAGAGACATTTGCCCTTTGAACACGGCTCCAGCCTGCAGTTTTCGGAATTCGGCCCAATGAGCGCACCTTCTAAAGGAGCTTCTGCCGGTGCTGCATTGCTATGTAAGGCCAGCATCCACCCAGGATTCTACCTCGTTGGGCTTCAGATCAAACCGCCTGAGCATCTCTGCCAGAATAGTTTTCAAAAGATCTTTAGCCTTTCCTTCTAGAAAAGATTCTTTTAGGAAAGCCATATCTTATCTCCCTGCTTGTTTTGCAGCCTCCCTATCAGGCTTTGTAACCCAACTGTTTCTAACTATACTTGCTCTCCAAATATCCCTTTCATAGTGAAAACTGAAGAATACTTTTCTTGCCATTTTGATGCCCACCTTTCATCGTTATGTAAGAATAGCGTACAGTACAGTCAGAATAAAAATTGATCCATAAAACCATCCAAGTGTGATAGAAAACATGATTCTCAACTTTGACTGTTCATCGTATTTAAATCTATCTATGCTCATATCAAAGAGATATTCATCCGTTTGTAAGCGGTTTTTGATCACCCAATTGTAGAGCCTTCTATAAAGCCTCTCTAGCCACAGGAAATAGGCGTCTAAAGACCAGAATACCAATAAAGGTATAAAAGCTATCAAAACTTGATGCTTTGCTCCTTTCAGAAGTAGAGTAACAGCAACCAAAGTAACTGTCCATCCTTTGACCATGAAGGAATTAAAGGCCATGCGTTTTATTATGTCTTGAATAATCTCGATCTCTTTTATCATAAACTCTTTTAGCTCGTCCCTCGTGTAGCTCATACGAACCATCACCTCCTCATTCTTTCAGGCTATAGGTATTCTTAGCCCTTTCTTTCAATTCTTCAATGGCCCTCTCAAAAGCCTGGCGCTTGGCTTCGCCGTCTTTTTCCTTCACCAGGCGGAAATAAACCCCGACGGAGTTGTTGCGAAGGGCTGGATCTGGCTCCCGGCGGAGGACAAAAGCCGTGGTGTTGGCCTTTTCTCCTTGCAACTCCTCGAAGACTCTCGGCCCAACATGACACATGGTTTCCAGCGCATGTCTTTGCAAAAGGCCTTTCCTGAATTTCTCGTAAGTGGACACAAACATGAAAGACTGCTGGGTGATCATGCCCAGCCTTCCTCCCTCGGCCAGCAGTTCAGCACACCGAGCTATAAAAGCAGCATAAAGGTCTCCTTTGGCGTCTGGATATTGATGTTCCAGGAAATCGGCCAGAACCTTTTCCATGTTGCGGCGATAGAGGTATGGAGGATTAGTAACCACCACATCGTAACGATCTCTCAGAAAGTGAAGCAATTTCAATCCCTTAATGGCCTCACCCTCGAAAAAGGTGTCGGGATTCCTTTCCCCAACCTCCCTAACGAGGTGATCAAAGGCCTGGACAATCTGATCCTCTAAAAGTTCCCAATACTCATCGCTTCTCGCGTCAACCTCGAAAAGCTCATCAAATGGCAAAGCTCCCTTTCCTTCTTTAAGGTAAATTTTCTTTTCTTCCTGGACTACCTGGCTAAGCTTCTCCTCGACGCGCAAAAGACTCCCCACGATAGGAGCTTTCTGAAGCTCTAGCCAAACTGCCTCTACGGCCCTTTTGTAGATAGGGCGGGTGAAGGCTTTTTCTGCAAAGGCCCTCAAGTGCTTGCCATCCAACCACAAAATATCGGCACAGGCGAGGTTTACCCCTTCAACACGTGCATCTCTATTGTACGATTTGGCCTTCAGGTAGAGGGCCAAAGCTGCTAGCTGGAGGGAACGAAGGTCCAGTTCGATGCCATAGAGGTTGTTCTCCAAGATGCTCTTGGGGATCTCCTCTTGATTATCCACGGATGGAGTGGATGGCCAGCCAGGTTCTCCTGCCTTCTCTATCTCTTCCTGGTACATTGCATAAAATAGGTCAAAAGCAACAAGGCCGAAATGCATGGTTCCACAAGCAGGATCTATGAGTCTAATCTCTTTTGCAGGCTTCGTGGTCAATCTAGGCAAATCATTTTCAGGCAGAGGAACCAAATACTCCAGATTGTCACGCAGTCTGGAATCTGGGTGCATCTGGAGCCAAAGGCGCCCCAACGTGTTCTCCACCAAAAACCTGACTATCCACCGGGGCGTAAAAATCTGCGTGGCAAATGGAACCTCTTCTGCCTTGATCTTTTGCTTGTCCTTGTAAAGCTTTTTGAAAATCTCATCCTTTTCAACGCTGACATAGTGCTGATACGCCCACCCTATGGTCTCCTCATTTCCTGGCTCCCAGGCTTCTTTAGGCTCTTCAGCATTGAGCAGGTCTATTAGCCCCTTCAGAGCAGTTGGACGGGGAAAGAGACGACTGGCCAGGCTGTCGGGATCGAAGAGAACTCTAACTTCCTCGGCAAGTCTGGCGCACTGGGCAAGGATAAAGTGCCTGTAGGCCCGCTGCCTGGGGCCTTCGCCTCTACCGTCCTGGGGAAGGTCTCCCTTTTTATGATCATCCAAATGGGTCTCGTTCCCCGGTTCGGTGACCCATAGGATGAACCCGCTGGAGTCGAGACCGCGTGAGATGGTGGGGCGAATGAGCTTTCGGGCTTCCATCATCTTGAAGGCCACAAAGCGGTTGAGCCACGTGAAGGCGGCCTCCCTCACCAGCTTCTCTCTGGCCTTTTTATGGGAAACCCCGGCCTGGGTCTCATTGTCCAGCCAGGCCTCCAGAAGCCTGCGGGTCTCACCAGCCTCAGGGATCTCTGAAAGATCAGAACAATCAGAAGCAGGTAAAAGCCTGCCATCGGGCAGGAAACCATAAATCCCCTCTAGCTGCCCGCTTACCTCTTCCATAAGTAGCTCTCTGGCAGCCATGGTTATCTTCTTTATGGCGTCTGTGGTCTTAGAGTCCATTCCTTCCGCTGCTCCTCATTCCAGAATGACCTTTACCCCTTCACTCAAGAGCTTGGCCAACTCTTCTTTCAATCTCTGAATAGCCTCTTCCAGGTCTTCCTGGGTCTCAAGGGCTCCTCCAAGGATGGAAGACACCTTGAACCGTTTCACCTTCTTCTCTGGAGAAACCAGTCTCTGTAGCTCTTCCATGGCACGGGAAACCAGGGAATCTACCGCCTGGAGGTCAGACTCCATCTGACCCAGGGTGGCTCCGCAATTGGCACACGCCGAGTCCCAGTCTGACAGAGAAAGCTCCTGGCATGCCTTTTTGGTTAAAGGCTGCAAGATGGGAGCCAGGCGGGTTTCTGCTATCTGGTAATCTTTAGAGAGCTGGCCCCATTCGGGAGTGCCCTTCACTCTGTCAATGGCCTTGGAGTAAGCCTCATTTCGCCTTTCATGCAGCTCTTCGTATAAGCCCCGGTATCTCTGGGAGATGATTTCGCTCTTTTCCTTGATGGGATCAAGATACTCATAGAACCTCTCGGAATTTAAAGCCTCTCGGAGATCCCGGGCAGCCTGTTCTATTTCGTCTCCGGGTATCCTTTCCACGAGCAGGGGATACTGAACTTCCAGTATCATCCTTGCCCTGCGAATAAGCTCCAGGTTTGAGGTGGTGAGCATATTCCTCAGCTTCCGTACCCTCTGCCTCAGCTCTCTGTAGGTGGTTCCTTCGCTTGCCAGGGTTTTCACACAGTCATCGGGTGCCGTTACAAGGATGTTTTCCACGGTGGTGAGGAACTCCCTGATGGAATCCAGCCCCGGTAGTTTCTCTGCCTCCATCCTCTCTATGAGTGGCCTGAGGATGTCCCGATCTTCACTGGCAAGCTCCTGGAAGGCACGGGCAAGGTATCCCTCTTCCACCTGCTCAGCATGTTCTCCGGTGATCTCTTCGTACTTCCGGGCTGCGTCGCCCAGTAGCTTTAGGTCCAGGGGCTTCTTTGGGGCAAAAGTGGCGCTGCGAAAGGCCTGTTTCTTGTCAAAGACCTGGAGGCTAGAGGGGTCGTTGTAAGCCTGGAGCTTTTTGCCTCCATAGGTGACCTCTATGGCTCCCCCTCTGAAAAGCACGGCCAAGACGAGCATCAACACATCCAGGTCCCATGCGTATCCCAACCCACCAAAATGGTTCTCCAGGGTTTTGCCTGTGATCTTCTCACCGTAGTTGTGCATACGGTTGAGATAGTCCATCACCTCCCGGCATATCTCAGCATCAGGATTGGGATGGAGCTTTCCCTCCCGACTCACCACGAGATTCAGCCCTTCTGGAGGATCGTAAAAGATGGCGGACAATCCATTTAGGTTGGAGGCCGTAAGAAACCTCTTGGCCTCCTCTCCCTTCACAGGCCTACTTCCCAGCTCAAACTTGGGATATAGCTCGGGTATGACTTCTTCCCTCAAAGCGGAAAAGACCTCTCCCGGCTTATGACCAAGGCTGGAAGCGTCCTTTCTCACCCCCTGGAAGAAGCCCGCTCCCTGGGAGAGGGCCTCGGTGAGTTTATTGCGGAGTTCCCTCTGAATACGATCTCTCCTGATTTTCTCTTCGTTGAGACACGAGACCTCGTCCCCCGACAACTTTCCCCTTGCAGCTATCTGTTCGTGTCTGGAGATCATCTCACGAGAACGGTAGAGCTCTTCTATAAGCCCATGAATCTCATCATTGAGACTCATCACCCAGAAAACCTTTCCCTTGTCATCGGAGCTTCTCTTACGGGCTTCGGCGCACTTCTCTTCAAACTCTTCCGGATCGTCGGCAACGAGCAATTCAAGGGGAACCATTCCTTTGTCTCCCAGGTTCTCCCCGTCTATCGTGAGGGAGAAGGGAAAGGCCTTGCGTCCTTTGTACCGGTAGTTCTTAATTTCTGGTTCGCTAAAGATCTCCTTCAGAAACTCTCTCTTGATGCGGTTTTTATCTGCCGGTTTGGGTGAAATGCCCTTCCTGGTGTCGTCCCAATTCTTCTCCTGAAGGGTGAGGAGCTTGTAACCCTCCTCCGTTTCTTTGACAATCTGAGCCTTCTCAAGTCTCTCCAGAGCCGCTTTGACCTCTCCTTCCAAAGGCTCAGAGTCCACCCTGGGGTGGAGCACCGCAGCCAGGTTCCTGGGGGTCCGGGGCAGATCCGTTATGACCTCCAAAAGGGCAATGGCTTTCACCACCTTTTGGGCCATTACATCACCGGCAAGGCGATTGGCCACATCGTCCACTTCTCTGGTGGTTTCAGAAGGCAGCAGGTCGCCCGCATACAGGAGCTCGTACACCTTGTCCAAAGTGACCAGAGTTCCTATGGGTTCATCGGCCAGTCTGGTGCGGGGGTGGATCATCATCTGCTGGGCCTGCTTGATGATGGTCCTGTTGCTGCCCCCTACGTGGCGGTGGGCACCCCTCCGCAATCTGAGGCCAGAGACTATGTCTATGCAGAGATCTATCTGGTAGGGCAGATAGGGATAGAGGCTGACAAAGTCTTCTTTCCCTATTTTGGTACTTCTGCTGGTCCTTTCTAGGGAGCAAAGGTTGTTTAACCTCCCCTCGTGGTTGTCGTAAATCTCTCTCAGGTGTTGGGCCCCTTGGGGGTTTTTCATGAGCACCCTTTTACCTGCGATCTCAGAAATATCCGATTGTTTCAAATCAATGGTGGTGGGGAACCTATCTTGGAGGCGGGCAAGTTCAATCTTTTTGGAATCTAAAGCATCCACCACCTCCCCCAGCTTTTCCTGAGAGGTGACCACAATCCAGAAGGGGGCTATAGCCTTCTTGGCTTTTACCCTGTTCTTGCCCTCACGCCCCAAGGCCTGGACCACAGCCTGAAGATCCAGCATCTTCTCTTCGCTGCGGGCGACGTACTGGCCCACTTCGTCAATGACAAAGAGCAAAGCGTGGCCCGGCTTCCTCCTGGCAGCCAGCTCAAAGGCCCTATCGGCCAGGAGATTGGGGGTTATGTCTGCCCTGCCCTTGCTCCCTAACGCTTTGATCCACGAATCGGGCTGGTTGTAAACATCGGGTTTCAGCCTGTGGAGCACGGCACTGGCCTCGTTTATAGCCATGGCTAGCTTTCTCCTGATCTCCCATGGCTTGCCGTGAAGGGCCAAGAACTCCTTCTTAAACTCCTCCAGTAGGCCGTCCTCCTCAATGGTGATCTCCAACTCTGCCAGGTCGAAGTCCTCTGCATAGCCCAATTCCCTGAGAAGGGCCTTGTACATGATCTCTGTGAGGCGCTCGTTGGCATACCTGACCCCTCTATCCATGGAGACGTCAAAGATGATGGCGTGGGTGGGAATCTTTGTGTTTATGAAGTCCAGGTAGTTGGAGAGCTCCTCTGCAAGGTCCTTGTCCAGGTCGCTTCTGGCCTTCTTTTTTATGATTTCGCTGGCAGACTCTCCCTTTACAGTGCGGTTACTCACGGTATAGCCCAGGATCTTGGCAAAAGAAGATTTACCTGAGCCAAAGAATCCTGAAACCCAGACTCCTATCCCCTCGTGGGGCTCTGAAGCGGCATCGGCCATGGCCCTGTATACCTCGACAAAATGCTGGCCAATGGACTGAGTGATGACGTACTCCTGGAGTTCCTCGTAAACAGTGGCCTCATCAGCCTGGTCAACCTTGATGACCTCTTCAATGCGCCTCTCAATGTCTTTGGCAAAGAGCTCCCGAATGAACTTCATCTTTCACCTCAATAGATTCTAACCCTGTAGTTGTACGCCCCCGTATCTCCTCTTCCAGGGAGATCCATAAATCTCAGTCCTCTGTCCCCTTCCAGAGTCCCAGGGTAAAAAAGGATCATGGGCACCATGGTGCGTCCGTACATCTCGTCCAGGAGCTTGGCTGACCTGTAGGTGGCGGGAGCAAGGGCTCCAACCCTAACAAGGAATACCACGTCCACCTTGGGGTCTAACCCCTTCAGCTCCTCCTCCAGCATGGTCGATAAAGGCATGAAAGCATCATCAGATAAAATGACAGACAGCGTCTCCTGGGCCCTTTGAAAGCCCATGGATTTCTCTACAGCGACCAAGTCCTCAATTCCCTCCGTTTCCTTCACCGCTCTCCACATGAGGCGTGCCAGAGAAATGACGTGGACCCTCTTCCCTGCGTTCTCAAGCCGGGTAACGAAAAGGGCTATCTGTTTGCGAACCTGGAACTCTTCTTCAGGATGATACCGCAATATGGCAAAGGGTAGATCGTGGTATGCACTGATCTTGATGGGGTCTGCCGTGAGGTCTCTTTCTAGCTGCTCAATCCGTTCTTCCAAGGACAACATGGGCCATCTCCTCGAAGCTCCTGGCCGGAAAGTCTATGCGGGTTATCCTTCCAGCCGATTGGTATTTCAAAAACCCTCTAACGTCGGACTCTATCAGCTTGCCCTCAACGTCTTCTGGCGAAAGAAAGAAGAGAAGCCAGTCATCGTGGCGAACCAGCTTTTCTCCCATGGAACCCTCCTGGCAAAGGGCAAAGGCCATATAGGCGAAAGACTCGATAGGTATATAAACGGGTGCTAGCCTCTTTTTGACAGCGCCCTCCAGTATGCCAAAGTCCCTCAATGTGGCCAAAATCCCTCTTGCTACCAGGATAGTGACACGGTCTGACCAGGTTTTACCTTGGGAACGGAGCTGTTTTTCTATCCACTGGGAAACTTCGGAAGGGCTAATGATCTGACCTGTCAAACCGTTCTTATGAGCTAATTCGGCAGTCACATAGTCCCGTAATATGGGCTCGTTCCTGGCGGTAACCCAGTAATAGACAGGTTTCAAAACCTCAACTGGCGCCCCTGCGTCCTCTAATGCCCTGAGAATCTTCCAGGCCTTAGGTGGGCGTCCTTTGACATAGCGGGGAAGAAAGGCCGATCTAAAAATATCCTGGGCCCTCGCTCTAGTCGCCTTTCCCAGCAAGTTATCCACCACTGCCAGACTCTTTAGGTCTCCATCGCTTCCGTTACTCCAATGACGGACCAGAAGCCGCATCTCCTCCAGTAAGGCCCCAGCCTTTATTAGCCTAGAATTATAAGGGATTTTTTCAGATTTTAGTTGTTTTTTGGTTTCATGTTTTATTGTCACCATTAAACCCCTGCCAGGTGGTCTGATGTAAGAGCGGTACTCAATGCACCTGAATTATAGTATCTAGAATTAGCTAGTGCAAACTCTAAGTTTGGGAAGGGTCTGGGAGAAAGGGTTGCGGTGCCTATCCGAGTCCTCAAGCAAGTAGCCAATACAACGTAGTTTTGAGAGATTTAATTCTTTTAAGAATGCTTCGGGAGTTTTCTCTTCATCTCCCGGAATTGGCCTTTGGGGGCCTTACTAATGATGAAGGGATTATTTTGTCCCGTATCTGCAGCACGAAAATTGAGCCGCAGAAGTGTTCGATGATGAACGGACTATAGGGAAAAGGCACATGCATAAGCCAAGCAATCTGAAAACGCCTTAGGAAGAGAAGTGACCTCCCGCTTCTGGAGAAGGATAAAATTCTCACCAGGCGTGACCTTGAACCTGAGCAAATCGGGTGGATCCTATCTTTTGGCCCCTGGGGAAAAGAAAACAGATGTTTTAAGGCCTTCTGTATGGTAAAAGTGATAAGCGGGTATTAAAAAATCCATCCCAAAGTCCACAGACCCGGATACTTAGGGAGGGCAAGGGCGAGATGAAGAGTTTAAAGGAAAAATACATTGTAGATGAGAAAGGCAGGAAAAAGGCCGTGGTTATTTCCATAAACGAATACAGAGAACTGCTGGAGAACCTTCACGACCTAGCCGTTGTGGCCGAGAGTCATGATGAACCCGCGGTAAGCCTGAAAGAAGTGGGAGAAGAGCTCAGAAGAGATGATCTCTTTGATTCAGAGTGGAAGAGGAGACCGGATTTTTAGAGTTAGAAAAGGAACTCCAAACCAAATAAAAATGGTGCCGAAGGCGGGATTCGAACCCGCACGGCCTGTTACAGCCACTGGATCCTGAGTCCAGCGCGTCTCCCATTTCCGCCACTTCGGCACCCGCAAATGCCGTGAACAAGGGAGTTTATAGGACCGCTCCCCTCCTTTGTCAAGGTCCCGCAACCCTCTCAAAATAGCCACAATCCATTCAGTTCTGTTAGCAGTAGTAACGCCGGATCGACAGAATCCTCCGATTCTGGAGTGAAGTGGAGGTCGAAGAAACCCTGTCTAATCCATTTCAGCATAATACCTGCTCACAGCCTCAAGCCTGGCCAGGAGCTTTCTCCGGTATGCCCGGCTCCCGTTGTACTTCCAGATATGCTCAGAGCCATGCCGGTCTATAACCTTCCTCAGATAGAAAGCCGTGAAGGCGACGTTGTGTCTCGTATCCAGCAGAGCCGCCGGATCCACTCCAAAGCTTCTGGCAGTACGGTTGTTTATCTGGCCCAGGCCCACATCGAAACTCACCCCAGAGGCCTCCAGCTCCCGGATTACCCTCACTCCATCAGCCTTTGACACTGGAAACACAGCCAGCCTGGATCTGGACATCCTCCTCGCCGCAAACCTTGCCTTTCTGGAGGCCTTCTTTAGAGCGGCCAAAACCTCTGCGCTTTTGTCCATCCCGATCACATAAGGAGAGGAAAACTCAGACTCCACACTGATCACAGCCCATACAAGCAAAGGATTGAGATCGTATCTCCTGGAAGCCTCCAGGATGGTATCCCACTGCTTCAAGTAACGCTGGCCATACCGCTTCTGCCCTCCCCAGAGAGGAGAGCAACAGACCAACAGGCCTAACACAACCAACAAAAACCTAACCCTTTTCAACAGATCCCCCCAGCAAACTTTTATCTCCAGCCCAAAGATCGCCCAAATACACCCGAACAAAATGTTTTTCAAGAGGTTTTTATCAGGAGTTCCCCCGGTTTTCGCGGTATTAGGAAAGCAAGTCTAATAAAGTCAGTGCATCTCTCCGGTTAGCAAGTGTAACACTCTGGATTCTGGGTCGTTTTCAACAAAATGGGGATACTTTTTGCACCTTTAAATAGAGGGGCCTTCTGAGTATAAGGTAGCAGAGTTATGAGATAGAAGATGTGAGGGTTTTGGGGTATACCGGTGGCCCCACACGGCCATGAACTACTGGCCAGAGCGAGTGAAAGAGAAGTGCAGGACCAACA
>Ga0190304_1001399_pt1 | contig 10693 bp, 3 predicted proteins | sample 48700712_MG_FD_161670 | JGI IMG/M metagenome (GOLD analysis project Ga0190304, IMG submission 161670) | Hydrothermal vent sediment bacterial communities from Southern Trench, Guaymas Basin, Mexico - 4870-07-1--2_MG | ecosystem: Environmental > Aquatic > Marine > Hydrothermal vents > Sediment ... | reverse complement strand
ACTTCCAGATTTGGATCCTCTCATACCTTCACCAAAGATTCCTCTTAATATTTGGGAAAAAACAATAAAAGACGTCTACAAAAAGACGAAAAAGAATATAAACCTGAATAAGATTTATAAAATCATGCATTGAGATTACATCTTCATCAAGCGTTATAATTTTTTGAATATTCATTAATATCATCGTTTATCTCTTCACATTATATCTTTTAATGCCTAATTTATTAGTGAAAATGCAATCTGAGTAATCAAATTCTAATTTATTCTGTAGGATGTTTAACTTAAAAATTGACACTGAACTTGTAGAATTTCCAAAGACTGGTTTACATTAATCCTTTCTTCTTCTAAGTTTTTGGGCTCTTCTCACCTTTAAGCATATAAAAAGAAAATTAAGGAAGAAAGGAGTAGAAGGGGATTCAAAAAGTGCTATAATTTATCTATAAGGACTAAAATTAACTCTTCTTAAATGAGGGGAGTTGGAGGAGGAAGAAATGAAAAGGATCCTGATTCCTATATTAGTAGGAATAATTGCTTTTTCATTTTTGCCACTGGCAGGTTTTTCAGCCGAAAAGAGCACCTTCCTTAATTTTTCTCTTAATAGTATTGAGGCAAGCGTCTGTCCCGGGGAGAGCGTTCAAACACTTCTTACTGTTAGAGCAGACCCAAGCAATACAGAAAACTGTAATATTACTTTAACCCCCAGTGATGAATGGATAATTCTTGAAATAACAAATTTCACGCTGTCGCCAGGAGCATCAAGACAGGTTAAAGTAACGCTAATTGCAGGTGAGAAAACGCCAGGAACATATCAGGGTTCAATAACAATGACATCAAATTGTAAACCAGAGCATGTAGAGATACCTGTGTTCCTTCATGTCTTGGAACCAACATTCTCAGTTTCGCCTCAAACTATAGACCTTGAATTAAAGCCTTATGATGAAAAAATAGTTAATATTTATATCCAGAACGGGAAATGCAGTGTCAATTTAACCATTTCATCAACTGCCGATCTTATAGAGGGTAGCTTATTTGGTATAATTTACCAAAAATCCCTATCCCTTTCCCCATACCAGAGAGTAATTTTGCCTGTAAGGGTAAAAACCAATGGGTTGATGGAAAATAGCATGATTCAGATGTTTTTCGATTCTCCATACACAGAACACTCAGAGACATTTGGAACTCAAACAGCAAAAATTAATTTATCAATACAGATACCAATAACTGTAGAGGGAGAGATTGTTGAAATAAATGAAGATGAAGGATACATAATCATTGAAACACCTGATGGGAAAAGATACAAAATTATCTTAAGAGAAGAGGATAAGGGTAAATATAAAGAAGGAGAATACATAGAAGTGGAAGGAATAAAAATTGGGGAGAATGAGATTATTCCGGAAAAAATAACTTACATTAAGAAAGAGTGCAATTATAGAATACTTGGGCCTGGAGAAGTAATTTTCTGCCCCTGGTGTCCGGATAAAGAGAAAGTTACAAAAGCATGGGTTGAGAATACAGGAGAGGTAAATATAGGAGTTAGCATTTCATGGGATGAGTTTGACGATCCTTTTACAATAACCTTCAGTCCTCAAAGTTTTTCTCTTGCCCCTGGAGAAGGGAAAGAAATTGAAGTTAAGGTAAAGTTTAAAAATCCTGAAGAACTCACTAACACATATTTTGAACAAGATAAATATCCAGTATTTGTTAACTTTTCGGTTACCTGTTTTACCGATCCTCCTACAACTTCAACTCAAGAAGAAACAATGTTTGTAGAAATTTGTGATAGAAGGAGAAATATATCAGGAAAGGTAACCTTTAGAACACCTGGAGGCAAAGAGTGCCCTGTAAAGGGAGCAAAAGTTTTCCTACTTATAAAGGACAAGGTTGAGGGATTAGAATCGTTCTGCCCGGGATTTTTGCTTAAAGAGGAGGAAGAGATACATTCACTCAATGTGGATGATTCCTTTTATGATGGAATTCCCAGAAACCCCGTATATTATACAAAAACTTACACAAAGGATGATGGGAGTTTTAAATTTGAAGAATTCCTGGATCCTAAGTGTAAACACAACTATGCGATAATAGTTGTGTTTCAATCACCTGATTACTTTGGTCCGAATCTTACGTATTGTAACTGTGAAAAAACATTTTTTGTTAGAAAGGATATAAATAAAACTACTTTTCCATGCTCGCCCACACATTCTGAGGTAGATATTTATATAGGGAAGAAAGGAGATAAAAAGTATGACCCCTCTCTTAAAATGCCTAAAGATTTTAGCTGCATAAAGGGAAAGCATTACATCATGAAGTCTCCTCCTACCGGGGTGGATATGGCACAGATCTGGTGTCATATCATGGAAAGCTATGAACTTTTTAAGGATCTTCATTGTGGCAGCGAAGGAGCTTTAAAACCTATGAAGCTTAAAATTTGTGCCTTTAGTAAAGAATTTGATAACAGTGTAGATAAAGGTGAGGGTGCGTTTTATTATAATGGAGAGATTCATATTGGACCCCTTGATAGTCATCAAGGAGACAATGATGAACCCATGAACAGAGAATGGCATGAGTTTGGACATTACTTACATGATTGTCTCTATGGAATACCAAACAGAGCTCCCGGAGATATAAACCATTTCGGATTAGCCAACTCAAACTCGGCAGATTCTTTTCTTGAAGGATTTGCAGAAGCTACATCATTATTCATTTTAAGGCAGATTAAATTAAAAGGAACATGCTGTCTTGATGCATCCTCATTAAGAAATGGTATATATGGATGGGAGGGCGGAATGAGTGATCTTGAAAACGGAAGATTCAAGTCTGATACAGCTTTTTATGGTTACCTTGATTCACGTGGTAATTTCCATAGAGTCAATAGAGGCAATATAAAATGTGTTGGAGGAGAATTAAAGGATGCAGCTGGACATAAAATAATTATGGCTGCCTCTAAGGAGGAGCTTGGTGTAGCTGGTCTTCTTTTAGATTTACTTGATAGTGGAAGCTGGTACGATGAAATAAAGAATAATGTTGTCCTTCATGGAAGAGATGACGATGGTTTCTCATTTTCAAACTGGAGAGATTTCTTCTGCTTACTTAAAGAGAAGAAAATCCAAAATATTAAAGAATTATATGATGCTTTAAGAGAGAAATTTAAGGATAACAGAAGTGCTTTAGAAAAGATAGACAAAATATTTATAGAGCATGGGTTTTTCCAGGATAAAGATTTCGATGGAGTGAGGGATCCCGGGGAAAAGGTTGGCGTAACATATAGATGTAAAACAGAATACTATTATAAAAATTCTGGATGGGACCACAAAACCCTCACAAAAATAGAAGAGAGAAAAGATTTTCCGCTTATTCCTCAAGCAAATATACTCGTTCATCTGTTGGATAAAAACGGAAACCCAATTGAGTCTGGAACACTTATTGTAGAAGTTCTTTCCTTTGATGGGAGAGTGAATTTCTTATACGAAAGAGAGGCAAAAGATGGTGAGCCTTTTTATATCTTCATAACACCAAATGGAGACGAGATATTAAGGATTTACATGAAAGACTCAAAGGAAAAACCCCTTATTGTTACCGAAGATGAATTATGGACCTCTGTTATGAACAACAATGAACATGTAAAAGAGCACACATTTAAAATGGTTGAGGAGGAGAGTTTACCAGAGATTAAACTATTGGTTGATTCTCTTGATTTTGGATCTTTACTTGAGGGAGAAAAGAAATCTCAATTGGTTTACTTTGTCAATTCAGGAGGAGGAATACTTAATGTGTCATTTTCCACTTCTAAATCATGGATAAAGGTTGAACCTCAAGAATTTGAGGGTAATGCTGGTTTCATAAAGGTAACTGTGGATACAGAAGGTTTATCAGGTGGTATGAATAGAGGGAAGATTATAGTATCTGGAAATGGTGGAGAGAGAGAAATTGATGTAAGTGTAAGTGTGGTTCCAAAGGTAAAGAAAACTGTTATTGAACTATTTATTGGGAGTACAACTGCATATATAAATGGAGAAGTATATACACTTGATGCTTCCCCTTACATTAAACCACCTGGGAGAACGATGGTTCCACTAAGATTTATATCAGAGGGACTTGGAGCAACTGTGGACTACTGGCCAAAGACAGGGAAAGTTAAAGAGGTTTACATTTACTTTAAGGGTAAGAAGATAACACTTTATATTGGTAAAAAGGAAGCCTTAATCGATGGCGAGAAGGTATTACTTGATGCAGAGGCTGAGATTAAAAAGGGGAGAACCTTTGTTCCAATTAGATTCATAGCAGAAACCTTTGGCGCAGATGTAGGCTGGGATCCCATCTTAAGAAAGGTGATAATAACAATGGAGGAGTAAACGCCATCCTCGAACTAAAAGAAGCCGTGAATTTATTAAAGGAAGGACTGCAGCGAAGAGAGCAGTGGATTAATTAAGGATATATTAAAACCAAAAGAGGGATAAGTTCTATCCCTCTTATCTTTTTAAGATTTAATTTAAAGTGATAAAATAAATTAAAGTTCACTTATCGGAAAAGGAGGAAGGATAAGTAAAATTAAAATGAAGGTATATTTTAAAGGTATTAGGAATGATGCAAAAACAGTTCTTATTACCTTGATTAGACGCAACCGGGCGGGTGGTTTAAAGGAAAATAGTGAGGTGAATCATAGTGGATAGATATATAGTCGATAACTTGGCCAAAATATTACCTCGTGAAAAGAGTGTTTTAGATGTTTTTAGAGACAGGATTCAAAGAGCTATTAAAAATAACCAAGAAATTTTGCTGCGAATTGCAGTCGGATTTTTCTTTTTTGAGGGCTTTCAAAAACTATATCCAACATTAAAACAGTTGTATAGAATGGGACTTCTGAAGGGTTTTAAACTTGTAATGGGTCCGGAAACAAGAAAAACAACTAAGGAAGTTTTGGAAGCATTAAAAAACGATGCAATGGCGCTTGATGATGAAACTTTTAGTTTTATTAAGAAACTCTACGATGAGAAAAAATTTGATTTTAGAATATTTTTAGAGAGAAACTTCCACATAAAGTTGTACTTATTTGAAATAGGTAATGAAATAGAAATCTGGGCTGGCTCAGCAAATTTAACTGAAGGAGGATTAGAAGAAAATATCGAATTAATAGTTCCTACAGCAGCATTAACTTTTGAGGATAAAGATTTATACAGGAAATTTTTTGATGAAATATGGAAAAGATCGACTGATGAAGTTGAGAATTTAAGAGTGATAGATGTAATTAGAGAAGCTTCTCTTTCCGAAGTTGTTTATTTACATCCTCGTGATTTTATAATAAACCTCATAAAAATACTTGGAAAAGAGTACTTAATCAAAAACATAAGTGCTGATCTTTCTTATCTTGCTGAGTTTCAGAATATGAGTTATTATTTATGCATAGATAAGCTAAACAAATATGGCGGAAGCATTCTAGCTAATTCCTTTGGTTTAGGAAAAACAGATGTTGGATGTATGATAGCTAGATATTACAAAGAACTTGGTAAAAGAGTTTTAATTATTTATCCACCAGTGGTAGAGGGACATTGGAAAAGAACTTTAGAAAAAGTCGGACTAAAAGAAACTGATGTGGAGTGGCTTTCAAGAGGAATGCTTCAGAAAAGAGATTTTGACTATGAAAAATATCAAGGTGTTGATTTAATCATTGTAGATGAGGCACATCATTTTAGGATTTCAAAACCGAAATCCAATCGAAGAGAAAATTTAGAAAATATAATCAAACTTAATCCTAAATCACATGTACTTCTTATTACAGCAACTCCTATAAACACATCTCTTCTTGATTTTACTGAATTATTGAAGCTTTTTGTTAAAGGAAATTATAAAGAGAGATTCGAATCTGAGGGGATACTACTCAAAATAAAAGAGATAGAACGTAATGTAAAAGAAAAAGTTTTAACTAAAGAAATAATTGAAAAGTTGAACGAACTGATTAAAACCTTTACTGTAAGAATAGAATGGCCAGATCTTCCAATTTATTTCAAAGGAGATCTGAAGAAGATAGCTAATGTTGAGGATATAGAGACACCAGATGTATTTCCTGTTAATTATAAGTATGATGAAGAAATTGCAAGGAAAATTTTCGATAGGGTTGTTCCTTTCTTAAGTAAACTTAATTTTGAGTATACTAAATTATGGGAAAAAGAATACAAAGAAGATAAAAACCTGATATGGTGGTACAAGTGGAGACTTTATAAAAGACTCGAAAGTAGTATAACTGCATTTAGCATTAGTTTAGGGAATATTCTTGAGAAAAATAAGTTTCTTCTGGAGTTCCTGAAGAAAGTTATCGCTAATCCAAAGTATATAAAAAAGACTACTCTATTCTCGAAAGAAAGATTAGAAAACATAAAAAGCACATTCCTTTCTCTTTCTGATTTGAAAAGAAAGAAAATTCTGGAAAGGATCGAAAAAGACATAGCTTTAATTGAAAGAATGCTGCAAAACATTCAAGAAATTAAAAATCTAGGAGAAAGGGATGAGAAAATCAAAAAATTGTTTGAGATTCTTGAAAAAGAGAATAAACCCACTATTATATTTTCAGAGTCAAGAGACACGGTAATTTATATAGGTAAAAGACTCAGAAAATATGGAAAATTCAAGTTTAAAATGGCTTATGGTGGAGAAGCTCCAATTGATGAGGAAACTGGAGAAAGATTTGGAGAAGTAAACAAGGAAAAAATAGAAAAAGATTTTAACGATGGTAAGTTTGATATTCTTGTTACAACTGATATAATGGGCGAGGGGGTTAATTTACCAAGAGCTGATGTTGTTGTAAATTTTGACCTTCATTATAATCCTGTTCGACTTATTCAAAGAGATGGAAGAGCTATAAGAATAAATAACCCAAAGAAAATTACGATATACAACTTTGAACCAGATGAGAGAATAGATAAAGAATTAGAACTTTGTGACAGACTAGCTGAAAGAGTAGAAAATATAATTTCTACTATTGGTCTAGATTTCCTTATTTGGTCTATAGAGCAAAAGAAAGTAAAAGAAATCTCAGAAAGAAATAGAAAGAGGATAGTTAAACTACTTAGAGAATACAAAGATTTATTAGCAAGTAAAACACCTGAGGAACTGAAAAAAGGAATACCACCTACTCTTTCAAAAGAAGATAAAGCACTAAGAGATTTCATAAAGTTTTGGAACATCTCGGAAGAAGCTGTTGAAACTCGTGCTAGAATTTATAGAAAACCTATTTTCACTGCTTTAGAAAAAGAGGCTACAACAGATTATTTCGTTGTTTTTAGATATAGAGGTGCTGTTCATACCTTAGGTGAGATATCTTTTTCTGAAAATAAAGTAGAAACGAAACTGAGCAAAAGAGAGTTAGAAAGAATAAGAAATCTGATATCAGAAAGATGCTTGGAGATGGACAGAGAATTTCTAAAAATAAGTTATAAAAGAAAAGATAAAGTTACAACTCAAATAGAAAAGATTATAGAAAAAATAGAAGAACTAAAAGATGTATTTGAAAGAATTGATGTAACGATTTTACCGAGAAGAGACAGAGAAGGAATTTTAAAAATTTTAAAGAAACTTGAAAAAATTCCTCCTTGGAAAAGAGAAGATGAAATAACGAAGTTAAAAAACATGTTAAATGAGAAAATGAAAGCTCGTGGTTATCAAAAAGTTTTAGAAGAGCCAAGACTTCTTGCGGTGATGAAATATGGTTGAATACGATTTAGGGTGGCTAAAGGAGAAAGGATTTTTCAGAAAAAGCATACCCTTAGAAGTTAAAGGAAAGGAAATTTTAGTTGATGAAAAGAATTTGCTTGCCTATGTTGAGATTTTTTCTAATGAAGAAATTGAAGAAATAAAAAGAGAATTGTTATCTCAAAAAATTAGATATATTTGGTTTTTCTTCCCTACTACAGGAAAATTGAAGGTTTTCAGAAGAATTGGTGAGGTAAAGTGGTTCTATTATTCAGCTAAAATGAGGAGTGATTATCTTAAGAGCAGGATAGATAAACTCAACAAATTTTCTCCAGATAATATGAACATCCTCTTTGACATTAGAGATATTGTAGAAAAATTTTACTGGCAATTATGGAAACATAGAATTTTGATGGCTAGAAGTATAAAAGAGTTAAAAGAAGATAAAAACAAACTTTTGGTTGTTCAACATCTCATCGACAGACTTATTTTCTTTTACTTTCTTGCTCAATTAAAGCTTGTAAAGGTAAAAAATGAAGAAAGAGAATGGGTCTTGGATAGGAAAAATACAAGAGAATTTTTCAAATGGATTTGTTCGCAGTTAAGCGAAAGTGATTTACAAAAATTTCTTAACAAAGTATTTTTTGATGTCTTAGGGCAGGTTAAAGAAAGTGGTTTTGTCTCAAAAGAGTTTGTTATAAGAAGAGAAAAATTTTCCATCGTTTCTCCATGCTTAGATGGTGGATTATTTATTGAAGAAGAAATTGAAGGAATCCCCGAAGGAAATGTTAAGATTTCTGGAATAAAAAAGTTAATCCTTGAAGTCCTTAACAACTACAATTGGATAATTGGAGAAGAATCTCCTGAAGAAGAGGATGTTATTGGTGACTTAACACCAGAGATCATTGGGCATATTTATGAAAAGTTTGTCGTTTCTTTGGAGCAGATTGGATTAGGAAAGATTAAGTTAAAAGATGTTCAAGCTGTCAAGGAAAAGCTAAGATATGGAAGGAAAAATATAGGTGCTTACTACACTCCAGAAGAGATCACAAACTACATTTCTATGAATACAATTTATCCCTGCATTAGAGATAGGTTAAAAGACAAGTTTGGTAAGGACGGTGAAGTTTTACTTGATAATCTTTTCAAAAAGGATAATTTTAATAAACGGGGGCTTGAAATACTGAAATACCTTTATTTTGAGATTCTAACAAAAATAAAAATCTGTGATAATGCTTGTGGTTCCGGAAGTTTTTTGATTGCTGCGGGAGATGTTTTGCTTAGATTATATAGCAGAGTTTTGAAAATTTTGGGAGATAATCTTAGAAAGGATAAAGATGTTAAAGAAGTCATAAAGAATATTAGAAAATCTCCGACTAGAAATTACTACATTGTTAGACAAATAATCGTGAACAATCTTTACGGCGTTGACATAATGGAAGGTGCTGTTGAAATCGCTAAACTAAGATTCTGGCTCTGGTTAATTTCTCAAGTTGATCCTAAGAAGATTAAAGGTAAAAGAATTGAAACCTTACCTAATTTGGATTTCAATTTAATGGTTGGTAATAGTTTAATTGGTTTTGTTGATATTAGGGATGTAGCAAATGGGCTCACAATGTTTGAGTTTAGTAAAAGTCCTTTAGAGTGGCTAAAGAAGTTAGCAAAAAAGAAGCAGAAATTTAAAACTTTACCGACTCATGAAGCAATAAAAGTAAAAGAAAAATTAAATCAGGAGTTAGAAAAAGCAAGAGAAGTTTTGAATGAAAAGTTCTACAACATGTTAAAAGCAAAAGGAATTAAAATTTCTGAGAAAGAATTTCTTAAGTTAAAGCCTTTCCATTGGGGATTCGAGTTTTATAAAGTTTTTGATTTGGAAAAACCAAAAGAAGAAAGAGGATTTGATGTGATAATCGGGAATCCACCTTATATAGCATCCGCTGGTAGGGGACAAATAAGTATGAAGATTGAGGAGAGAGACAAAGAAATATTTAAACAGTTTTATGAAGTGGCTAAAGAGCAGTTTGATTTATACACGATATTTATAGAAAGATCTCTCTTTATTTTACAAAAAAAGAATGGAAAATTTGGTTATATAGTGCCAGATGCCATATTAGTAAGGGATACAAATTATCACATAAGAAATTTTATCCTCAAAAGAGCGTCTATTAGACAAATAATCTTAGCTGGTAAATGTTTTGTTGGAGTAGACAATAGTAATTCGGTACTCTTACTTTCCTACCCCTATTCTCCAAAGAATGTTTTAATTGGAATTTATATAGACGCAGAATATCCTGAAAATATTATATTAATTTCCACGCTCCCAAAAACTAGAAAGAATGTTTACATAAATCATATTGAACAGATTAAATTGAATAGTTTAGACAATAAAGAATTTCTAATAAGAGCAATGCCGCAAACTTTATATATATTAAGTTTTCTTAGAAAAACAGCAAAACCCCTCGGGGATTTTATTAAAATAAGAAGAGGAGAAGAGTTGGGTAAAAAATCAACTCTTCTTGTAGAAGAAAGGAAAAATGAAAATTATGTCCCTATAATAGCTGGAGAGGACTTCAATAGATATCAAAAGATAAAAATTAACCGGTTTATTTCTACTAAAGATATATTAAAAAGCAAAGAATTTTATAAAAAAGGAAAAATAGTATTCAGACAAACAAGCGATAAAATAAGAGGAACTTTCGATAGTAAAGGAGTAATCACATTAAAATCTGTCTATAATGTTATCTCAAAAAATACGGATTCCAAACTTTTACTTTGCTTACTAAATTCAAACCTATGTAGTTGGTTTTATTTACAAACTTTTGGAATTTATAGAAAAACTTTTCCCCAAATAAATCAATCAACATTTTGTAAAATCCCAATCAAACTTCCACCAACCCAAAAACCCTTCATAATTCTTGCCGATTATATGCTCTTCCTCAATGCAACAGAAGAAAGAAGAACTAAAGAAAAAGAACTTATCGAATTCATAGACAGACAGATAATTGATTCCCTC
>Ga0190304_1001396_pt1 | contig 10698 bp, 10 predicted proteins | sample 48700712_MG_FD_161670 | JGI IMG/M metagenome (GOLD analysis project Ga0190304, IMG submission 161670) | Hydrothermal vent sediment bacterial communities from Southern Trench, Guaymas Basin, Mexico - 4870-07-1--2_MG | ecosystem: Environmental > Aquatic > Marine > Hydrothermal vents > Sediment ... | reverse complement strand
TGAAGATGTACAGCATTTGGAAGATAAAATTTAACCGGTAATTCTTTTTTTAACACTAATTCCAAAAAAGGTTTAATACTATAGTTACTGTTTACAAGAAGGGCATCATCATAAAAGGCAAAATTACCAGTTCCAAAACGTTCATACATTTCAAGGAGAGACGCAAAAGTATTCTCCACGTTTCCAGAAATAAATGATTTACAAAGAATATCTGAAGCACAATAATCACAATGGAAAGGACAACCTTCATTTAATCTGATTATACCAGAATCCTTCCATACTTCTTTCAGCATAAGAGGTGCTGGAGGTATAGTCCCCCCGGGTAAGGGAAGAGAAAACCTTTCCAGGATTGACTTAACAGATTCTTCTGTATTACTGCTAACTACATAATCAGAACCGGTAACATTCTTACAATGACAGGGCATAAGATTTGCATAAATACCTCCGGTTACTACCGGAATATCAGGAAAAATACTTTTGGATATTTTAACAGCCTCAACAACACCTTTATACCAGTAGGTCATTCCTGAAGTAACAAAAACAATATCAGGAACAATTTCACTTACTTTCTTTTTTAAAACTTCCTCCAAAACCCCATAACGCCCAAAATAACGTTCAGACTCCACTCCTGAAGGTAAAGGAGTTCTCATCCTGGGAAATTTACCCGTTCCATTAGATATACGCCGGGGATTACCAAGCAAACTGTTGGTTTCAAAATTGTTATAATCAAGACCATTTAGAAAAAAAACCTCGTAACCTGATTCTTCAAACCACCTTCCTAAACGAAGAAGTCCATAGGGTTTAAGAAAAAGATCAAATAAGGCAAAATCATATATTGGCGGTTGAAATAGTAATAATCGTGGTTTTGTAGATTTGGGACTCATCACAATATACAGCTAAACCTAAAATCTTTGGTTTGACAAGAGAATTATTCGATTTTTGTTAGCACAGCACAGTAGGGTAGGGTTTAAAACCCTACCCTACTGGACTACTGGACAATAATTGTTCTTTTTGTTATCTTTCCATCTAATTAGACGGCGCCGTACCCAAGCGGTAAGGGAGAGGTCTGCAAAACCTTCATGCACCGGTTCGAATCCGGTCGGCGCCTTAAAAACCGTTGTATGCAATAATTCTACATACAGCGGTTTTTTCTATTTAAATACTCTTTTTAGCTCAATCTTAAAATTTTCAAAAATATCTGATACTAGCAGTTTATCCTTCTCATAGATCTCCGGCTCCTTGTATTTCCCATCTTTAGAAAGCTTATATCTAAAAATAATCTTGTCTCCTGGCGAAACTACCCAGTATTCCTTAACTCCATGCTTCTCATAAAGTGAAAATTTCTGATGCAAATCTTTGGACATTGTAGATGGACTTAATATTTCAACAACAAGATCCGGAGCTCCTATACAACCCTTATCATCAAGTTTTTCCTTATCACAAACTACGACCAGATCAGGCTGAACAACAGTTGAAATTTCAGATTCCTCCTGTTCAAAATAATCAGGAAACCGTACATCAAAGGGTGCACAGTATACTTCACAAGGAGTTTCAGTTAATAAATTATAGATCTGTCCCAGTATTTCAGTTAATATTGATTGGTGATGTCTTGAGGGTGCCGGAGACATATCGAAAGCTACTCCATCTATAAGCTCCCATCTTTCACTCTCCGGCCACAAGCTATAATCACCATAGTTATATACTTCATCTATTTTTTTTACACCCATCTTCATTCCTCCATTATAACTATATATATGAGGAAAGTTAAGCATTTGCTTCAAAAAGAAAGCTCTAAGGTGTACAAATATACCAGTTGGTATGATTATTAATTTTAATTACTTCTACAGAACTGAAAATTTCTTCCATCTCTTTAAGCCCTGTACGGATAAAATTGAAATAATCACCACCCTCTATAAATTCAATAATATCAGTTAAAATATTTCTATTCGGACTGTAATCATGAAAAAGAACCTTACCCCTGGATAACCTTGCAGCTTCCAAAAATAATTTACTTCTTTTAGAGCTATCCAGTCCATGAGCAACAAAAGCAAAAGTAATTAAATCAAAAGACTTATCTTCAAAATCCAGTCCCTCAATTATGTCTCCATACCTGCAATCAAGCCCTCTTTTTAAACCAAATAACAGCATTACTTTAGCCATATCCAGACCAATAACTTCAAACCCTCTATCTGCAAGAGCCTGGGTCAAGGCTCCTGTTCCGCAACCTACATCCAGTATTTTTGCATGTTCGTCCAAATTCAGGATATCGATATGTTCGGACAAGGCTTTGGAATAATTTTTATTTTGGCTTTTAAAAAACCAGCTATAACCAGGGGCAATAAGATTAAATAATAGTCTATGGAATTTAATATTCATAAGTCAGACTATAGTTGAAATTTTTAACAAAAGCAATATTATTAATTTACACTAAATAAGGAATAAATAGCTTGACTGTATTGAATAAGGAGAGTATTTATACGGCAGTATATTATGTTTGATTAAAAGAAACCCTTAAATTAGGAGTAAAAATGCGTAGAAAAGATAGAAATAAAATGCCCTTTGATTTTGCACAGTACCCATTATTATTCGGACACAGGGGTTGTCCAAAATCTGCTCCGGAAAATACACTGGCTTCATTTAATAAAATTCTTAAGAATAAAATACCCGGAGTAGAACTGGATGTCCATCTTTGTAAGAGTGGAGAAATTGTAGTTATTCATGACCTCAACCTTAAACGTACGACAGGTAAAGATGCCCTGGTTGCAGAAACAACCCTCGATGATTTAAAAAAACTCGATGCAGGTTCATGGTTTGACAATTCCTTTTCAGGGGAAAGGATCCCAACCCTGGATGAAGTTTTTGAACTTTTAGGAACAAAAGTTTATTATGATATTGAAATTAAACACAGAAACAGACAGTATGGGGAACTTGAAAATAAATTGGTAAAAAAGATTGCAGAATGGAATATGCAAAAACAGGTAATTATTTCTTCCTTCAACCCCATAGCAATTTTAGGTGTTAGAAAAGCAAATCCCCAGCTGAATACAGCAGTTATATATACAAAATGGAAGGAACTTCCCTGGTATCTTCGAACAGGGGGAGGTAAATATATTTGTAAACCCAACATTCTAAAACCGACAAGACATCAGATAACCCCTTTTTCTATGTTTCTTACAAAAAAAATAGAAGAATATACTGTTGTAACATGGACTGAAGATGATCCTGAAAAGGCAGTAAAATATTTTAATATGGGTGTGGATGGAATTGTTACCAATGTACCGGAAAATATGCTGGATATGGTTCGTAAACGGTGGGATACGTAAAATCGACGGCATGTTATACATAAGAGCAGCCACAATGAATTATATTCTTTCAAAATATCTTTTTAATTCCCATTCGGAAACATTTTTTCCGTATTCTTCCACTTCCAAAACAGCATGGCGGACATAATGATCAACAATATCATCACTAAAAATTTCCCTTGCAATTTTTGAATTATTAAAATTATCTGCTGCTTCTTTTAAGGAGCCCGGTACTTTTGGAAGGGAATCATCGGCATATATATTCCCTTTTTTCAAAACCGGAGGCTCAATTTTATGTTCCACTCCGTATAATCCGGCAGCGATGGTTGCGGCAAAGGCAAGATACACATTTGCATCGGCTCCAGGAAGTCTGTTCTCTATTCGAAATCCCTGTCCCGTACCAACAATCCTAAAACTGGTAGTTCTATTGTCATAATCCCATGCAATTTTTGTGGGAGCAAAAGAATCATTACTAAATCTTTTATATGAATTTACAGTAGGAGCAAAGAAAATAAAGAACTCAGAAGCAAGAAAATTTAAACCTCCAAGAAAATACCTGAAGAATTCACTTTCACTACCATTTTTAAGGAATACATTTTTGCCTGTAATCTTATCAACAATACTGGAATGAATATGACAACTGGATCCTGCATCAGAATCGGAATATTTAGCCATAAAAGTAATAGAATTACCATTTAGATTTGCTATTGTTTTGGCTCCATTTTTATAAATCATATGATTATCGGACATCTCTAAAGGCGTGGAATACTTCAATCCAATTTCATACTGTCCAATTCCGGTTTCACCCTTTCTTGATTCAATTGGAATACCAGCCTCAGAGACCTGGTTACAGATATCTCTTACTACATCATCCTTAAAACCAGTATTAAGAATACTGTAATCTATAGGATAAGGAGAAGAAGGAACTAATCCCTTGTAACCATCTTCATAAACAGATTTATAGGGATTATCAAAAAGATAAAATTCCAGCTCAGAAGCCATCATTCCCTTCATACCCATAGCTGCAAGCTTGTTACACTGATTTTGCAGCATAGTTCTGGGTGCAATATCTACAGGCCTGCCATCCTCATGGGTTAAATCACAAATAATTATAGCCGCATTTTTTTGCCAGCTTATTTTACGAATAGTGGAAAAATCCGGAACCATCAGGAGATCTCCATACCCTTTTTCCCATCCTGCCAGCTTAAACCCAGGAAGAGGGTCTTCTTCAATATTAATAGTTAACAGATAATCACAACAATTTGCATTATTATTTTCAAGAAAAAAATCTCCTGTCAAACGTTTACCCATCAACTGACCCAGATGATCAGGGAAGGCTAAAATTACTGTATCTATCTCCCTGTATTTTATACCCTTGTTAAGCTCATCCAGTGAAAGTCTTCCCATTATTCCCTGCTTTTAATTTTTATCTTTTATAAAATCCAGCCAATTTTTAAACTCAGACTGGCGTATTGAATCATCCAGAATATCTTCATCTATTCCTAACTGCCAAATTAAATCTGTTCTTGCGGGATCCTTGTGAAGCTCTTCCATTTTATTTACATGGGAAAGCATATCTACGTGATCTTTGAAAAAGCCCTGCTCTGTAAGCAGCTTTTCTCTTGCAAGGGTGAGCCTTGCAACTTCATAAAGATTATATTCAGGATGATACTGGGAAGCCCAGAAGGTTCCTTTTTTATGTTCTACAATCATAGCCTGTATGCCGCTGAATGGATTTTCTGCAAGAACAACTCCCCCTTCAGGAACTTTAGTAACTATATCATAATGACTTTCGAAAGCAATATATACAGAAGGTTTTCCCTTTAGCATGGGGTGATTCAGACCTTCTGCTGTCTTAGTAATTTTCCTGCCAAATCCCATTTCTCTTCCTTTGGGATTCTTCTCCACAGTTCCACCAGCAGCTACAGCTGCCATTTGGATTCCCCAGCAGCTTCCCCAGGAATCATTTCCTATCTCATAGGCCAGTTCTGCAAGCCTTATTTGAGCAGCATTTGTTGGAATATGTGTTTCATTTATATCGAGATCCGCACCTGTCCAAATTATTCCTGAAAATTCCACCAGTTTTTCTTTACCTGGAAAATCCTTCACATTTGTATCAGTTGGGAACAAAACCTCATATTCCGCGTCGGGAATATATTTTAACAACATATCCGCATATAATTTCCAGGCAAATGTCATTTTCGATTCCTTCAGATTATCCCTACTGGCTTTTGAATAACCGTCAATAATTAAAAATTTCATAAATTGTCCTCCTAATGTAGTGCATTATGTATATGTTAATCCAAGATGTCAAATCCATTTTAAAAATAATTTTCTTCGAAAACTGAAAAAGTATGTTTACTATTGATCTTTTTTTGATCTTTTTTAGTTTGTTAACGAACTTTTAATGAACTTTTAACAATATTTCTGTTGTCATTTTTACAATCTCATTATACAATACTCATTAATAATATTCTATATTGGAGGAATTAAATGAAAAAGGTATTACCAATCCTTTTAGCACTTCTTGTACTTATGGCAGGATTTGCATTCGCAAACGGAAGTAAAGAGTCAGCTACAGCAACAGCTGAACCAGTAAACACAACCCTGAGACTTCTGACCTGGGGCGGATACGCACCTGAAGCACTTGTAGCCAAGTTTAAGGCAGAGACAGGTATTAATGTTGAAGTCATCAAAAGTAACAACGAAGAGATGATTTCAAAACTTAGAGCAACACGTGGTGGAGGCTTTGATCTTGCACAACCTTCACAGGACAGAATTTCTGCTGTACAGGCAGAATTTGGGATTTATCAGCCTATTGACTGGTCTAAAGTAAACACAGATCAGCTCGACCCTTCTCTGGTTGCAGCTGTAAAGAAAAACACACTTGTTGACGGCAAAACCTATGCTGTACCCCATATTTACGGGACATCAGGCCTGGTAGTTAATACAAAACTTGCTCCGGACATCAAAGACTATAAAGATCTTCTGGATCCAAAATATACTGGTAGAGTTTCCTACAGAATGAAAAGGCCTACTCTTATTGCTATGGGATTCTCACTTGGATTTGACCCATTTGCTCTTTATAGCGATCCTGCCGGATACCAGACATTCCTGGACAAAATCGGAGATGTTCTGATAAAGGCAAAACCAGTTGTTCGAAACTACTATGATAACAGTGATCAGCTTCTGGAATCCTTAAGATCAGGCGAACTCTATGCAGCTATGGCATGGGAACAGGCTGGATGGAAACTTCATGAAGAAAATCCTGACATTGACTATATTGCACCCACAAGCGGACCTTTGGCATGGGTAGATACTTTTGCTATTCCTGCAAAGTCTGAAAATGTTGAAGGCGCATACAAATGGATAAACTTTATCCTTAGACCGGAAAATGCTGCAGCTTATACAAATGCAGAAAAATACGGAACTGCTTCCAAAGATGCCGGAAAATATCTGGAACCTGATATTGCTGCCAACTTTGCACGATGCCTGCCGCCTGAGGCTCTTGCAAACACAAACTGGTACCCAACTGTTCCTGCCGGACTTGAAGAAATGGAAGGCAAGACAATGGATAAGATTAGAGCCTCAAAGTAATTATTTTTCATATATGAGCAGGTGGATTTTATCCCATCTGCTCTTTTTTTTTAGAACTACAAAACAGGATGGTACAATATGCAGATAGCTTTATCCGTCAAGGGTTTAACAAAAAAGTTTGGAGATTTTACAGCAGTAGACAATCTTACATTTGATGTTGAGGATGGGAAGTTTTTTTCCATACTCGGACCGTCAGGATGCGGGAAAACGACTCTTTTAAGAATGATCGCCGGATTTTATCAGCCAACTAAGGGAACGCTTGAAATCCGGGGTAAAGATATGCTTGGTATCGAACCAAATAAACGCCCGGTCAATCTCGTTTTTCAAAATCTGGCATTATTCCCAATGATGAATGTATATGAAAATATTGCATTCGGTCTGAAAAGAAAAGGTGAAAAAGAGCCAGGAATAGAAAAAAAAGTACTGACAATGCTGGAAAGGGTTGGGCTGCCCGGATATGCTAAAAAGAAGATAAATCAGCTTTCAGGAGGACAGAAACAAAGAATAGCAATAGCAAGATGCCTTGTGTTGGAACCAACAGCACTACTACTTGATGAACCACTTGGTGCTTTGGATGCAAAGCTCCGTGAGCACATGAAAGTTGAACTGAAAAAGCTTCAATTAAAAGTTGGAACAACATTTATATACATAACTCATGATCAGTCAGAAGCTATGGTGATGAGTGATCATGTAGCAGTTATGAACGCAGGACATTTTGAGCAGCTGGATACTCCCCAGAACCTTTACAGCAAACCTTCATCATCTTTTGTGGCTCAGTTTGTTGGAAACAACAATAAGTTTGTTGTTGATCTTAAAAAAGATGAATCCGGAAAGTTTTTTGCTTCCACAGCAAACGGAGGACTGTATACTCTTTCAGAATCCTTTAAACTTCAGAACAGTAAGTCTTTTGATATGTTTGTCCGCCCGGAAGCAATAATTATTAACCCTCATAATCCCAAACCAAACTTCAATGTAATAAATGCAGATGTTAAGGCAATACTATTTGATGGAGGAAACAGCCGTCTTCTTGTTACACCGGAAAAAAGTGATCAGGAAATAATAGTCGGTCTACCTCAAAACAGACAGTTTGACTATATAAAAGCAAAAGACAGTATACAAATAGGCTGGGATCCTGAAGCTGCAGTATGTTTTGACAAAATAGAGGATAAAATATATGAAGAGCTCTAAAACAAGAAAAATACGATGGAGTTTTTTTATATTTTTTATTCCTGTAGCTCTTTGGCTTCTGCTTTTAATAGTACTACCTCATCTTGAATTACTTAGAATATCCCTTACCAGCTCCAGTACAAAAGGTTTTACCCTTGCTAACTATGCAGCATTTTTTACAGAACCAATTTACTGGGTGACCTTTGCAAGAACAGCCTTTTATTCTGTTATTGTAACAGCAATTGTCCTTCTGGTTTCCTTGCCTGTTTCTTTTTACATAACAAAAGTTGCCAGTATAAAGGCTCAGGGACTGCTGATGGTACTTATACTCGTACCCTTCTGGGTAAGTGAACTGATAAGAGTTTATGGGTGGATGATACTTTTAAGAGAGAGCGGTGTAATAAATGCTATTATGCTTAAACTTGGACTTTTTAACAAACCTATAGAAATGCTTTACAATGATGTAACTATGATAATGGGTCTTGTCTATACATCTATGCTTTTTATGATAGTACCAATTACGGGTGTAATGGGAAGCCTGGATGATTCCTTAATTGAAGCCGCTAATGATCTGGGAGCAAAAAAAATTACAATCTGGAAAGAGATAATAATACCCTACTGCATGCCTGGAATAACGTCAGGTTCAATTATTGTATTTATGCTTGTTCTGGGATCCTATCTTACCCCTAAACTAATGGGAGGAAAGAATGCACTCTGGTTTACAGAGCAGATATACAACCAGATTATTGTATACTTTAACTGGGAACAGGGAAGTGCATTTGGATTTTTACTGCTGATTCTCTCATCAATGATAATCTGGATAACTCTAAAGCTTACCAAGCAGAGTTTTAAGGAGGTGGTAAAATGATAAGGACATTACCTAATTCAAAAACATATTTGACTGGATATAAACTGTTTATTATAATATTCTTTATATTTCTCTTTGCCCCTTTAATAATTACAATGATACTTGCTTTTAATAATTCAATGTCTCCCTCTCTGCCCTGGAAGGGATTTACCCTGGACTGGTTTTTTGGAAATGGTCCTGATAAGATAGGATTGTTTCATGATTCAATCAATTTACGGGGATTAGCAACATCCTTTAAGGTTGCGGTAACTGTTTCCCTGCTTTCAACAACAGTGGGAACCATGGCAGCTTTTCTGTTTGAACAGGAAGATTTTAAATTTAAGGAAATTCTTTACTTCTTAATGTTAGCTCCTATGGTAATACCCGGGGTAATACTTGGTATTTCTCTACTGCTTTTTACAAATACATTAAGTGTTTTTCTGGATGATAATTTTGGAATTTATATGAAGTCTCTTTCTCCAGGTTTCTGGCTTGTGGTCATGGGGCAGTTTTCGTTTATTACAACCATTGTAACCATGATAGTATCTGCCCGCTTAAAAAAGTTTGACAGAACGCTGGAAGATGCTGCCTACAATCTTGGGGCAAATAAGTTTGAAGTAATCTGGTATATTACACTTAAGTTTTTAAGGCCGTCCATTTTTGGAGGAGCTGCAATTGCATTTCTAATGTCATTTGAAAACTTTAACACTACTCTTTTTCTAATTGGAGCAGATTCAACACTCCCAATAAACCTGTACCAGCAGGTTAGGGATGGTTCAACACCTGTAATAAATGCTATAGCCTTCCTGCTAATAATATCAGCCTCAATTTTTGCAGTTATTAATTTATATAGTGGGAAGAAAGAGGAAGAATAGAAAATATTATAGATAAAGACTCCGATATTTCTATTTTTTAGAGACGTTACAAAGTAACGTCTCTATTATGTTATAGTTTAATTTTTCTCACTTCAAACCTATCACTTAGGCCTTTGGCTTTCTTATTTTTGATCTATAAATAATATTTTATATGAGCTATACTCAGATAAGTTGACTTGTAAAGGAGGATTTAATGCCGTTACCCAAACCGGAAAAAAATGGCAAATATACCTATGCCGACTATAAAACATGGCCCGATGATGAGTGGTGGGAGATTATAGATGGAGTAGCTTATGATATGAGTCCTTCTCCCAGAAGAAAACACCAGAAAGTATCTTTTGAAATTTCCCGGCAAATTGGTAATGCTCTTACGGGTAAGCCTTGTGAAGCATACAATGCTCCTATGGATGTAAAGCTCTCAGCTCTACCTGGAAAAGAAAACCACGATATTGATGTGGTTGTTCAACCTGATATTCTTGTTGTTTGTGATCCGGACAAACTGGACGAAGAGGGATGCAATGGTGCCCCTGATTGGATTATAGAAATACTTTCCCCCTCCACGGCCTATAAGGATGAGAATGAAAAACTATTGCTGTATGAAAAATATGGTGTCAGGGAATACTGGATTGTACAACCGGGAGCAAAAATGGTGTTTGTATATATTCTGAACGATAATGGAAAGTACAAAAAACCGGATGTTGCAAAAGAAGATGAGTTAATAAATTCATATGCTGTACCAGAAGTACAAATAGATTTATCTAAAGTTTTTTAAAGAGCTATTTTCAATTTCTAATCAGTTTCCCTTCAACAAAATTTGCTAAAGTTGAAAGACTAAATGTAAGTATAAAATACATTACTGTTATTGTTATCCATATTTCAAATACCATATAGGTAGAAGCCATTATCTGCA
>Ga0190304_1001395_pt1 | contig 10715 bp, 8 predicted proteins | sample 48700712_MG_FD_161670 | JGI IMG/M metagenome (GOLD analysis project Ga0190304, IMG submission 161670) | Hydrothermal vent sediment bacterial communities from Southern Trench, Guaymas Basin, Mexico - 4870-07-1--2_MG | ecosystem: Environmental > Aquatic > Marine > Hydrothermal vents > Sediment ... | reverse complement strand
TATAACCGGCCTGTCGAAACTTTTCGAGATGACGGTCTCCTCATCGCCTCCGAAATCCTCTCCCCACTCAAACTGCATGCCGTTCTCTCTCAGGATCTCGACGGCCTGCGTGTAAGAAATCCGTGGGAAGGGAGGTCTTACCGATTCGAGCGGCGCCGTATCCCTTTCCAGATATTTGAGTTCCTCCATTCGCCTCTCGAGGATTCGCTCCACCAGATAGGAGACGAACTCTTCCGCCAGTTTCATTATGTCGTCGAGCACCGCCCAGGCGATCTCGGGTTCCACCATCCAGAACTCCATCAGGTGCCTTCTCGTCTTGGACTTTTCAGCCCTGAAAGTGGGGCCGAAACAATAGACCCTGCCATGCGCCATACAGGCGGCTTCCATGTAAAGCTGGCCCGATTGGGAGAGATAGGCTTTCTCGCCGAAATAATCGGTCTCGAAGAGGGTCGTCGTTCCCTCCACCGAAGCCGGAGTCAATATGGGGGCGTCGATCCTGACGAATCCCCTGTTGTTGAAAAAGTCCTCGATGGCGCTCTCGAGCTCGGCCCTGATGCGCATGAGGGCCCACTGTTTCCTTGACCGGAGCCACAGATGCCTGATGGGAAGGAGGAAACCGATCCCGTGTTCCTTCTTCGTGATGGGGTAATCGATGGCTTTGTGTACGAGCTCCATCGACGTGACATCGAGCTCGTAGCCCCCCGGCGCTCTGGCATCCTCTCTCACCTTACCCCGCACGATCATAGAACTCTCTAAGGTAAGTTCGTCGTAGAGCTCGAAGACTTCATCGGGAACCGAGCCCTTTACGACGACGCACTGCATGAATCCGGAGCCATCGCGAAGGATTATGAAGTGGATCTTGCCGGAAGATCGCTTGTTGTAGAGCCAGCCCCTCAGCTCCACCTCCTCGCCAACGTGATCCCTGGCCTCTTCGATGTATATCCTCTTGATCTCCATAGATTATGGATTTTAAGGTCTCCCCTGAGCGGGTTCAAGCTTCAGATGTCCGTTTCTGAGATGGGCCCTCACCCTGAAGACTTCTGAGACGTTCTCGGGAGAAAGGACTTCCCTTATATTTCCTGAGACGCGGGCGCGTCCTCTTTCCAGAAGGAGGCCCATATCGGCGTAGTCCAGTGCGATATTGAGGTCGTGCAGCACGGCGATAACCGTGAGGCCCGACTGGGCGAGGTTCCTCAAAAGCCCCATCAGCGAAAATACATGGTCGACATCGAGATGCACGGTGGGCTCGTCGAGAGCGAGTATGGATGGTTCCTGAAGCAGAGCCCTCGCAACGCGAACTCTCTGGAATTCTCCGGATGAAAGGGAGAAAAGCCCCTTTTTCCTCAGATCACAGGTGTCGGTCAACTCACAGACCCTTTCAAGCACCTCCCTGTCACGGCTGTCTATCCCCGAAAAAAGTCGAAGATAAGGATACCTGCCGAGAAGAAGATATTCCTCCACTGTGAAATCCACGGGGAAAAATTCGCCCTGGAGCAAAACCGCTATGGTACGGGCGAGCTCCCTCCTCCCGTAAGACGAGAGTTCCTTCCCCTGAATTCTCACCCTGCCCTTCCACGGCTTGAGAGCCCCCATAAGGACCCTCAAAAGGGTTGTCTTTCCGCTCCCATTGGGTCCGAGAACCGCCCAGAAAGCCGGACGTTCGACGGTCCAGCTGAAGTCGCGGAGCACCTTCTCCCTCCCGTAACCGGCTTCAACTCCCTCAACCTCTATAACTTTCATAGACACCTCGTGAGAGAAGGTAGAGAAAGAAAGGAACCCCGAAAAGGCTGGTAACAACTCCGACGGGGAGCTCGTAGGGAGTGATATTCCTCGAAATCAGATCGGCCAGTGAAAGGAAAAGCACCCCGAGCAAAAAGGAGAATGGCATCAAATTCCGGTGGCATGGTCCGACGACCCTTCGGGCGATGTGGGGAACCATGAGGCCTACGAACCCGATGGAACCCACAAGAGAGACAAGAATGCCTATAGAAACCGATGACAGGAGGAAAAGCAACCTTTTGACTTTCTCCACATCGACACCCATGGAAAGAGCCTCTTCATCGCCCAGACTGAGGGCATCGAGTTCCTTAGAAAGGAGGAAGAGGACTGCATCGCAGGCCATCACAATGAGGGAGACGGCGAACACGGCCGGTAACTGCTTCTTGCTGATGGCCCTGCCGAGATACCCCCAGAGCACATAGAGCATCCTGTAAATGCTCTCCTGGTGCGACACCATGAGTATCATAACCAGGCTCGAAGTCAGGAAACTCATAACGACACCGGCGAGCAGAAGGGCGTTTCTGTTCAGAACGCCGTTCCTCCTGGAGAGAAGGTAGACGATGATGAAAACCCCGGCTCCCCCGAGAATACCGAAAAGGGAAACGAAAAAGGGGGTCGAAAAGCCCAGGACGAGGCCCGCAGCGTAACCCAGAGCCGCCCCGGAGGCAATTCCAAGGACGTAGGGATCGGCAAGGGGATTCAAAAAGAGAGCCTGAAGCGCAGCGCCGTTCAAAGCTAAAGTAGCTCCGGCGAGGAGCGCGAGGAAGGCCCTCATCGCCCTCAGGCTCATCACCTCTCTTCCCGGGAAAAAGCCCGCCGGTCCCCAAAAGAGAGACAGGGATATGGCCGCAACTGTGAGGAAAAAGAGAATCGCAAAGCGAAGCTTCATCGTTTCAAATTATAGAACCGCGCCGTTGAGCCATCAATAAACTTGACAGGAAACTCTAATTGAGGTAAAAGTTGAATCAAATGAAAAAAGTGCTCATCGTGAGTTATTATTCTCCCCCGCTGGGCACAGGTGGGGTGAACAGGGCCTTCAAATTCGCCAAATATCTTCCGCAGTTCGGCTGGGAGCCCTACGTGCTCACTGTCAAAAAAGTCGCCTATTTTCAATATGACTATGAAAAAGAGAGGGAATTTTTGCGGATAAAGCACCTCAGAACTGAGAGTCTCGACGTAGCGAGGCTCAGCTACCTTCTTTTCAGGAGGAACGGGAGGAAGACGGCGGATCTGGGGACAACGCCGGCGATAGCCAGGCTGGCACGGCTCTTCACGCTCATAGACCCAAAGTCTCCATGGATACCATTTGCCTATTCGGCGGGCCTCAGGTTAATAAGAAGAGAGAACATCCAGCTGATCTTCGCCACCTCGCCGCCCCTCTCTTCGAACGTCGTGGGGATGCTGCTGGCGAAGAGGACGGGCCTCGCTTACGTCGCCGACTTCAGGGATCCCTTTCTGGATGTCTACCCTCCCCCGACCTTCCTTCACAGAACGGTGCTCGAGACGGCCTTCAGAAAGATAAAGAAAAGAGCCGATGCCGTGACAGCAGTAACCCCTGCCGTTGTCAACGCGCTGGGACTTGAAGGTGCTCACGTCATCGAGAACGGATACGATCCCGACGATCTGCCCGTGATTTCCCGGGAAAAACATGAAAAGAAGGGCTTCTTACTGGCATATGCCGGCTCCCTCCTCGGCAGGGAATTCAGTCTCCTGCCCCTCCTCGAGGCAGTGAGGGAAATGGACGATGTCAGCCTCCTGATAGTGGGCAAGATCGGCGAGGGATATCTGAGATTTATCGAGGACCCCCGTTTATCGGGGAAAGTTGAATTCAGGGAATACCTGCCCCACAGGGAGGCGCTGAGGCTCATAGCAAAGGCCGATGCCCTCTGGGTCACCCAGGAGAAAAAGTGGACGAGAAACGCGGTGCCGTCCAAGCTATTCGAATACATCGGCCTCGGGAAGCCGATTCTCGCAACGGTGGAGGGGGAGAGCGAGATAGCGAATTACATCAGCAGATTCAGGCTCGGCATCACCGTGTCTCCCGAAAAAGAGGCCATCAAAAGGGCCCTTATAGAACTCAAAAAAAGGGAACACAAGCTGGATCCCTCCGTCATAGAATACTTCAGCCGTCAAAAACAGACGGAAAGGCTCGCCTTTATTTTCGAGGAGGTCCTTTCCTCTCAGGCCTCCCGCTCGTAGGCCTCGATCTTCTTCAATCTCCTCTCGTGGCGACCTCCCTCAAATTCGGTTGTCAGGAAAAGCTCGAGGGCTCTCTGGGCTGCATCGACGGAGATATGTCCGCCCGGCATGCAGAGCACGTTGGCATTGTTGTGCGCACGGGCCTTTTCGGCGAACTCGGGAGTGTAAACCAGAGCTGCCCGGACGCCTTTCACCTTGTTGGCAGCTATGGACATCCCTATTCCTGTCATGCAGATGAGGATTCCAAAGTCATAGTCGCCCCTGGCTACCTTTTCGGCGAGAGGTATGGCCACATCGGGGTAGTCGAAGCTTTCCTCGGAATGTGTCCCGAGATCCTCGTATGGAATGCCCCTTTCTTCCATAAAGGACTTGAGGGCCTCCTTGAGCCTGAAACCTCTGTGGTCAGATCCTATGGCGATCTTCATTTCACGTAGGTCAGCCATCCCCATTTATCCTCCTTTTTCCCTTTGACCAGGTCGAAGAAATAACTCTGAAGCTCCTTCGTGATGGGTCCTCTCTTTCCGTTTCCAATGGGTATGCGATCTATGCTCTTTATGGGAGTTATCTCAGCTGCCGTTCCAGTGAAGAAAGCCTCGTCGGCGATGTAGAGGAATTCCCTCGGGATATGCCTCTCGACGACCGCAAACCCCTTATCGCGGGCCAGGGTTATAACGCTGTCCCTCGTTATTCCCGGAAGAATACAGGCTTCCAGAGGAGGAGTGTAGATCACACCCTTTTTGACGACAAAAACGTTCTCACCGGAGCCCTCCGAAACCGTCCCGAAACTGGTCAGGGCTATTCCCTCCTCGTAGCCGTTCACCAGGGCTTCCATCTTGATAAGCTGGGAATTGGCGTAGTTTCCAGTAGATTTGCTCATCGACGGAAAGGTGTTGGGAGCGGCCCTGTTCCAGGACGAAACCATCACGTCGACTCCTTCCTCAATGGCCTCGTCCCCAAGATACTTTCCCCACTCGTAAGCGGCTATGGCCACTTCAACGGGGCAATCCATCGGATTTACTCCGAGGGAGTGATACCCCCTGTAAACCAGAGGCCTTATATACCCCATCTCCGCGTCGAGGAGGCCATTCTTGATTATGAGTGCATTTATCGTCTCCTCCAGCTCTTCTATGCTGTAGGGGACCTCCATCCTGTATATTCTGGCGGAGTCGATCAGCCTCATCAAATGGTCCCTCAGCCTGAAAATAGCCAGCCCCTTATCGGTCCTGTAAAACCTTATTCCCTCAAAGACCGAAGAGGCATAATGAAGGGCATGGGTGAGGACGTGAACTTTCGCCTCCTCCCAGAGGACAAAATTCCCCGACATCCATATGTATTTCGCTTTGATCGCTGACCCCATAGAACCTCCTTTCTGAGCAATTATAGAATTGAGGCTTTAGAGTGTCAAACGAGGGGAGCAGAAGGCGCTAAAGCGATGCAGAACTTGACCGCTATGCCCCACTGCTTAAAACTAATAACATGCTCTCAAAAACGTTATGCAGTTTCATCCTGAGTTTCCTCGTCGTCTCCGTATTGACTCCCCTCTTCGGCAAAATCGCCGTAAAGCTCGGCATATTCGACAGGCCCGACGACCCCTCACTGAAGATCCACAGGAAACCTATCCCCTATCTCGGCGGAGCTTCTATCTTTGTCGCCCTGATCCTATCGACTTATCTTTTCGGCGATGCAGCTTATCCCTTTCTCGCTGCGATGACTCTGATCTTCCTGCTCGGCCTCATAGACGACATAAGGGGGCTCGCTCCCGGTGTGAGGCTCGCCATCGAGGCCATAGCAGCTTTTCTATTTCTCTACACGGTGAGGGATGCAGGTCCCATTTTGATGGGCCTGTTCTTTCTCCTTTTGCTTGCCACAGTTAACTCGGTTAATCTGATAGACGGCCTGGACGGCCTGGCCTCGGGCACGGCGGCAATTGCCGCGGCAGGATTTGCGGTTATCTCACTGATATCGGGAAATCACCAGGTCCTTCTTCTCTCCGTGGCCCTTATAGGGGCGACAATTGCTTTCCTCTTTTATAACTTTCACCCCGCCAGGATCTTCCTCGGGGATGCGGGGAGTTACCTGCTGGGATTTTCGCTCGCTGTCCTCCTGGTCCTGACCTCAAAGGACCTGAGGAGCCTGGTAGCTTCACTGTTTTTCATCGGTATCTTCGGCCTCGACACCTCTCTTGCCATAGTCAGGAGGCTGGTCAACGGAAAGCCGATCTTCCAGGGCGACCGTAGTCACCTGTACGATCAGATAATGGACAGGACGGGCTCCCACAAAAAAGCAGTCCTTATCTGCTACCTTCTCGAGGCGCTGTTCGTCGCCACCGGAATCCTGAGCTTTCTCCTCCCGGGGGTCCATGCCCTGATTTTCTTTCTCCTTTTCTGGAGCGGCGTCTGGACAATCCTTAAGAGAGAAAACTTCATAAAGAGGGAAAGGACCGCATGAGGCTCCGTTTCCTTTCCATAATATCTTTGCTCGGGTCTCTCTGGGGACAGCCTCCGGGAAGCGCTCTCTGCATAAGAAACGATCTGGATTTCCTGAACCTGAGAAGAGGAACTGCATCAAAGGTATCCGAGTTCTTCGGACCCGGAGATTCCTTTCCGAAGCCCGACGATCTTCTCGAGCAGAAGATGATTTTTTTGAACTCGAATTATCTCAGGCTTTCCTTCAGGGCGGATTCCCTGGCCAGGGGCTATCTGACCGCTTCCTTCAAGCTAAAGCTGGGCAGAGCCCTTCTTGTGATGGAGCCGACCCTGAAGGTCGGCCGTTCACCCGATTATCCGACGCATCTGTGGAAAGATTTTGCCGCGGGTGACTTTATCCACGGCTACCTGCGAATCCCGTTTGGAAATTTCAAATTTATAGCCGGGAGGTACCCCTTTTACGAGGGCCCGACCTTCGGCGAACCCTTCTTTTTCTCGGGAACCCTGCCGCCGCTGGATCTGGTCGGTTTTACCTTCGAAAAAGGGCCCTTCGGTTTTCTCTACCTTTTCTCCCCCCTGGGACTTCGCCTCCCCGACAGCGTCCAGAGATACCTCAATTACCACAAGCTTGCCTTCTCTCCTGCCGACGGTCTTTCCCTCTACTTCTCCGAGGCCGCCCTTTATGGCGGTCGCAACGCACTGCCCGACCCCTATTACATGAACCCCTTCCTGCTCTATTATCCCAGGCTGTGGAACAGGAGGATAGTCGATGAAAACATACTGTGGAGTTTCGGTTTTAACGCCGTCACGAGGAACAAAACTTTCTACGGAGAACTCATAATCGACGATTTCCCATACACTGTGGAGAGGAACGAACATCCGAAACTGGCCTGGCTTCTGGGAACTATACTGGGGCAGCCCTTTGGCCTGGACGGCCTTTTCCTCAGGCTATCTTACAGGGGAGCCACCCGCTGGACCTTTGGCCACAAGACCTCCTGGCTCTCCTTCACCCACGAGGGAGTTCCTCTCGGTCCCCCCGATGGGAACGACTTCGACGGCATTTCCCTCGACATCGATCGCCGCTTCAGCCGGAGCGAACTGTTCGTAGCTATCGATTTCAGGAGAAAGGGCGAGGGAACCCCGTGGGAAAAGGAACCTTCTGGAGATTTCCCCGATCCTTTCTTTCTCACCGGCGTCGTCGAAAAAAGGCTTTCACTCAGCATGGGCATCCTCCTGCTGAGAAATCAGGCGCTGGGATTCCGTGCCGGGTACTCGAGATTCTGGGACTACGAAAACCAGAAGGGCGTCACAAAAAACCTGTTCAACCTGAGCCTATCTGCGCTTTATCGCATATAAGGCTTGACCATGACCCCTTTTTTTCTTATTATATGGAGGATGGAAACTTAAACGGGAGATAAGAGGAGGGGATGTTAGATAAAACGAGGGTTCCGCTCTCAAGGCCATATCTTGGAAAGGAGGAGATTGAGGCTGTCGCTGAGGTCTTAAGAACCCCTTTCCTGAGCCTGGGCCCCCGATTCCGTGAATTCGAGGCGATGTTCTCGGAGTATATGGGGGGTCATAGAGCCATTGCAGTGTCGAGCGGCACTGCTGGCCTGCACCTGGCAGTCAGGGCGGTGGGCGTGAGGGAAGGGGATCTGGTCATCACCACTCCCTTCAGTTTCATCTCTTCTTCCAACGTCATCCTGTACGAAAGGGGCGTCCCCCTTTTCTTCGACATCGACGTCAGGACGCTCAATCTGGATCCCGAAAGGGTTCGAGATTACCTGAAAAAGAAAACCAGGAGAGATAAGGAAGGGAATGTCATCGACATAGAGAGGGGCAGACGGATAGCGGCCATGATACTCGTTCACATCTTCGGCCACCCGGTCGACATGGACCCCTTTATTGAGATGAGCCGCGAGTACGACATACCGATCATAGAGGATGCCTGTGAGGCACTTGGAGCCCTTTACAAGGGCAGAAAGGCCGGCACCTTCGGGGAAATCTCGGTTTTCGCTTTCTATCCCAACAAGCAGATAACCACGGGCGAGGGGGGAATGGTCACTACCGCGAGAGATGACTATGCGGAGCTGATCAGAAGCATGAGGAACCAGGGGAGAGGGGACAACGGAAGGTGGCTCAACCACGTGAGGCTCGGCTACAATTACAGGATGGACGAACTTTCTGCAGCCCTCGGGATAGCCCAGATGAGAAAGCTCGATTTTATCCTCAAAAAGCGCGACGAAATCGCGAGGCTTTATACGGAGCTTCTCTCAGAGGTTGAGGGGGTCGAGGCGCCCTTCGTCGCACCCTGGGCGAGGATGAGCTGGTTCGTTTATGTCGTTCGGCTTTCCGGGGGGATAGACAGGGAGAGGGTGATGAAAAAGCTGAAAGAGGCGGGAATAGATTCAAGGCCCTACTTCCCGCCCATTCACCTTCAGCCCTTTTATCGGGAGACCTTCGGCTTCAAAGAGGGCGACTTCCCCGTTACAGAATCGATATCGAAGAGGACAGTGGCGCTGCCTTTTTATACGGGGCTCGAGCCCGAAAAAGTCCGCTATGTCGTCGATGAGCTGAAGAAAGCCATCAAAAAGGAGGGCAGCTTTTGAAAAGGCTTTATAAAGTTCTTTTCTTCCTTTTCGGGGACATCTTCCTCCTCACACTTTCGCTCTGGCTTTCCTTCCTGATCCGATTCGACGGGAGCATCCCCCACGTCTATTACAGGGTCTTTCCCCTCTATCTCATGATCTCTCTGGGGATAAAGCTGGCGGCCTTCGAATCCTACAGGCTATATAACATATCGTGGTCTCTCGTCAGCATATACGAGTTGATCGCCGTCTTCAAGGCCTGCACGATGAGCTCGCTCCTCATAGTATCCCTCTCTTTCTTTCTCAGGGATATCAAGATCTTCGGCATGGTGCCGAGATCGGTTCTCCTCATAGATTACCTCCTGACCCTGTTTTTCATCTCTGCCTTCAGGTCCATAAAGAGAATTCAGTGGCAGATGTTCAAGAAAAGGGCGATCACTGCCAACAAAAAGGTCCTGGTCGTGGGTGCAGGCAATGCCGGCGAACAGCTCGTCAGGGACATGCTCAGAAGCCCCAAGGCGGGGCTCTTCCCCGTAGGTTTCATAGATGACGATCCGGCCAAGAGAGGAATATCGATCCACGGTGTGAAGGTCCTTGGAAATCGCTACGACATACCCCGAATCGTCAGGAAATACAAGATCCAGGAGATCATTATAGCGATGCCCTCGGTGCCGTCCCACGAGATAAAGAGCATAGTGGACATAGCCCGGGAGACTGACCTCAAGAGCATAAAGATATTGCCGAGTCTCAACGACATCTTCACGAGAAAGGTGGGGATATCGGATGTCAGGGACATAAGGGTGGAGGACCTCCTTGGCCGGGATCCCGTCGTGATCGACACCGAGGCCATCGAGAGCTACATAGGCGGGAGGACAGTCCTTATAACGGGAGCAGGAGGGTCCATAGGTTCGGAGCTGGCCAGGCAGATAACCAGGTTCAGGCCGCAGTCCGTGATACTCCTGGATCAGGAAGAAACCGAGCTTTTCTTCATCAGAAGGGAGATGAAAAATCTTGCTCCCGACATAGAGATCGCCCCGATCATTTGTGACATAAGAGACCATTCAAAACTGGAAAGGGTCTTCGCCCGCTATCTGCCGGAGGTGGTCTTCCACGCCGCTGCCTATAAACACGTGCCGATGATGGAAGAAAACCCCGATGAGGCGGTGAAAAACAACATCGTGGGAACGCTTAACCTCGCGGAAATAGCCATAAAGTTCGGCACGGAGAAATTCGTGCTCATCTCCACCGACAAGGCCGTCAACCCGACATCGGTGATGGGAGCTTCGAAACGGGTGGCTGAGATGCTGACGATAAAGCTCAATGAGAGGGGAATAACCAGATTCGTGGCGGTGAGGTTCGGTAACGTCCTGGGCTCGAGGGGATCGGTCATACCAATTTTCCAGGAACAGATCAAGCGCGGAGGTCCGGTGACCGTCACCCATCCCGAGATGAAGAGGTATTTCATGACCATATCGGAGGCCGTGCTCCTCGTCCTGCAGGCCGGCTCAATGGGAAATGGAGGAGAAGTCTTCGTTCTCGACATGGGCGAACCGGTGAAAATAGTCGACCTCGCCAGGGAGCTCATCAAGCTCAACGGCCTTGAGCCCGACGTGGACGTGCCCATAGTCTTCACGGGGCTGAGGCCCGGAGAGAAGCTCTTCGAAGAGCTGCTCACGGCCGAGGAGGGCTCCATAGCGACCTCCCACAGCAAGATCTACGTGGC